>ERZ791746.1592-NODE-1592-length-15016-cov-13.748011_pt1 | contig 15016 bp, 8 predicted proteins | sample MGYA00510038_ERZ791746 | MGnify/ENA primary metagenome ERZ791746 (study PRJEB30046, sample SAMN00792018) | human gut metagenome | study: EMG produced TPA metagenomics assembly of the A metagenome-wide association study of gut microbiota in type 2...
GCACGTACGGTTCCGTGAGGGGCGGACAGAGAAATCTGATTCCGTCTACTCGACGTCCATCATTCTCTTCGGCTTCATCCGTCTCCTTGGAAAGAATGCAGAATACCTGAAGGCCCTGAACCTGCCGGAAGGAGTTACACCCATCCTTGCAGTGGCCGTTGGACACACGCCATTGGCGGACAAGCCCAGAAAGGAGGACCGCCATTTCCAGGTGATTGAGAGATAAGAGGCAGCCGTACGTCATAGGAATCATGGCGTATGGCTTTTTATGTGGAGTAATGGGGGCATTATGATTGGACCATGGCAGTTCATCAAATTGCGGTTTATCGAGCTGTTGGAGCGAACGGTTTGGCATGCTTGCGGATAGAGTCACTCGCATGGCGCTTCTAGCTTCTAGCGGCTAGCTGTTAGGAAGGCTGATCCGCCTGCGGCGCTTCCACCCGGTATTCCCGTCAGTCATTCGTGCCGTAGGCTGGCCAGCTTTCCTGGAAGCTAGGAGCTAGCAGCTAGAAGCCCCCGCCCGAATGACTCTACCCACCAGTATCGAACTCAACAGCTCGACAAACTGAAAATGGCAGTATCCGATCTCCCGTTATTAACCGATTTCCCATATTGCTATTCCCTATAAAATCTCGTATAATCAAGTTATATTTGTAATTATGTTTTACAGGGAGGATGTATTTTTTTCTCATGGCTTTAGAAGTCGGAAATATCGTGGAAGGTACCATTACGGGTATCGCAAAGTTCGGTGCATTTGTTGAACTGCCGGATAAAAAGGTGGGACTTGTTCACATTTCAGAAGTGGCAAATGAATTTGTGAATGATGTTAATGATTATCTTAAGGTAAAGGATAAGGTCAAAGTCAAAGTTATTACCATTGATGACCGCGGCAAAATTGCATTGTCCATCAAACAGGCCCAGCCGGCACCGGCAGGGGAAGAAAAACGGCAGGATCGGTTCCATCGGCCCCACGACCATCAGGAACATCGGGAACGCCGTGACTTCCATGACCGGAATGATTTCCATGGCCATGAAAATCACCGCTCCTTTGAACACAGGGAAGAAAGAACAGAAGGAGATCGTCCCAATCGTGAATTTACCCATTCCTTCTCCGGCGGATTCCGCCAGCCGAAACGGGAAGCACCAGCTTCTTTCGAAGATAAGCTCAGCCGTTTCCTGAAGGACAGTGATGAACGGCTGCTGGACCTGAAGCGGAATGTGGAATCCAAACGAGGCGGACGGGGAGCCCGTCGTTCTGACTGATTCTCTGAGGACTGTGGAAAATTGTAAATGGTAATTAAGGAAGCGCTGATTGCGGTGCTTCCAGGAAAGCACGGACTGTTGTGTTTCCCTGGTTGTCTGATTCTTTATGGCACCATGTGCCGGTGAAGGAGTGCCGCTTAATCGGTGCTTCCTTAGAATGGTAAATGATGGCTGCAGATTTATGCCCGCGATGTTCCTGCAGGGTACGCTTTCATTTATTATTTTTCCTTTCCATTTGCGCTTTATTTCACGGTCCTTTCATTTTGGCAGGAGGAAAATCATGCGTGCTATTATCGATATCGGTACAAATTCTGTACGTCTTCTCATTGCGGAGAAAGATGACAAGGAAGAATGGAAGGTCCTGAAGAAAGACCTTCGCAGTACCCGGCTCGGTGAAGGTATGACAGATAAAGCTTTTATCGGGAAAGGTCCCCGGGAACGGACATTGAAGGCTATCGAAGAGTTTACTGCCGCTGCCCGTCTCGAAGGGGCTTCGGAAATTTTCGCCTACGGTACGTCTATCATGAGGGATGCTGCCAATGGGGCGGAGTTTTCTGATGAAGTCACCGCGGCTACGGGAATCCCGGTCCGCATCCTTTCCGGGAAAGAGGAGGCGTACTACAGCTATATTGGTGCTGCCGGTACACCCAGCGTGGTCACGTCGGTGGTGGACATCGGTGGCGGTTCCACGGAAATGTGTATGGGATTTGGCACGGATATCGGCATTCGCCACAGCTTCCGTCTGGGATGCGTTCGCTGCTCGAAGCAGTTCGACACGACGACGCCCAGGGGATTGGCGGAATTGAAAAAACACTGCTTTGCTCTCTTTCGGGATACGGACCTCATGGAATCCATGAAAAATGTAAAGCGGTGGATCAGTGTAGGTGGTACGGTGACATCGCTGGCAGCCATGCTGCAGGAACTGGAAGTTTATGATTCTTCTAAAGTCCAGGATTATGTAATTCACCAGGAAGATGTGAACCGCATGCTGAAGCATCTTTCTTCCCTGTCTTATGATGAAAAATGCCATTTAACGGGACTTATGCCGGAAAGGGCGGATATTATTGTAGCTGGTGTCGCCATTTTAGACAGCCTCATGGAATACTTTGCCCTGCCGGAAATTATGGTCAGTGACCGGGATCTCTCGGAAGGGCTTCTGGATGCGGATGTGCTTCATCCGAATGAAAGCAGATGAACAGGGAGCAGTTTATAGACCGGGTTCTTGCTTTTGCCCATGACCATCATTTATGGGAGAAGGGGGACCGCATCCTGGCGGCTGTATCCGGCGGCCCTGATTCATTGGGGCTTCTCTATTTTCTGAAGGAAATAGAAAAACGGGAAGGCATCCATATTGGCTGCTGCTGTGTTAATCACCATTTGAGGGAAGCAGCAGAAAAGGAAACGGTTTATGTGTCATCTCTCTGCAGGCAAAGGGATATCCCCTTTTACCGACGGGACGTGTATGTGAATGAAGTGCGGAAAAAAGAAAGAGGGTCCGTAGAAACCGTGGCCCGCTTCCTTCGCTACGAGGCTCTTTATGGAGTCATGAAGGTGGGACGCTTCACAAAGCTTGCCACTGCCCATCATGAGAATGACCAGGCAGAGACCATCCTTTTCCATCTCCTCCGGGGCAGCGGACTGAAAGGACTTACCGGTATCCAACCGATGCGGGGACAGGTAATCCGCCCGTTTCTTGGAGTGACGAAAAAAGAAATCCATGAATTTCTGTCATCCTTCCACGTGAAGGCCTGCCACGATGAGACCAATGATATTCCGGACGTTTCCAGAAATCGTATCCGCCTTTCCCTGATGCCGAAACTATTGGAATTCAATCCGAATCTTGTTCGTTCCCTCTGCCATATGGCAGAGAGCCTCTCGGGAGATGAGGACTATCTGGAAAAATCAGCCGGGAAAGAGGAAAAATGGTGGGTACGAAAGGGTGAGTCCCTACTGTATCCCCTTGACCGATTTGTGGAGGTCCATCCAGCGATGCAGAGGAGAATCCTCCTGTCTGCAGTGAAACATATGGATGGGGGGATGGCTGATTTCGAAGGCATTGAACGGATGCGCCGCCTGGCACTGGAAGGCAGGACTGGCGTAAGGACTTCGCTTTCTGGGGTGATGATGGAGAAATCCCGAGATTCCCTTTATTTCTATAAAGGAAGCACTCGTAAGGGAAATATACAAAATAAGCAGGATGGAATGGCCTTTTTTTATCATCATTGGGCCGGTAAAGACCTTCCAAAAGATGATAAAACTGGTATAATAGATAAAATTTCCTCAGACATCCAAACAATGGACGGTTGGCAGATGACCATGGAAAAACGGGATGCTCCCGTGGTTCCGGCCAAAAACCAGTACCTCCTGGATGGGGATGCGGTGGGGTGTCTGAAGCTCCGGAAAGCGGGGAAATCGGACATACTGGAACCCCTGGGCATGGATGGGCAGAAATCGGTATTTTCTATTCTCCAGGAGAAGGGAATTCCTCCGCTCCTGAGAAGTGAATGGCCGGTGGCAGCCGATGAGAACCATGTATACTGGGTGGGCCTCCTTCGAGGAAGCCGGCTGGCCAGGGTAAATGAACATACAAAGTCATATGTACTTCTTACGTTGACATGGAAAGACAAGGAGAATGAGAGACAACCATGAAAAATCTGGGAAAAGATATTAAAACCGTACTGATTACCAAAGAGCAGATTCAGAAGAGAGTCAAAGAGCTGGGCCAGGAAATCACCAGGGACTATGCCGGTAAGGATGTAGTTCTCGTGGGCATCCTGAAAGGGGCCATGCCGTTCCTCTGCGATCTGATGAGAGAAATCGACCTTCCTGTGACCCTGGATACCATGTGCGTTTCCAGCTACGGCAATGGTACCGTATCCAGTGGCCGGGTCAATATCAAGAAGGACCTGGACCGGGATATCCGTGGTAAAAACGTGATTGTGGTAGAAGATATCATCGATACAGGCATCACCATGAATGCCCTGGTACCTCTTCTTAAAGAAAGAGGCGCCGCTTCTGTAGAACTGGCTATCTGTCTCAATAAAAAGGAACGTCGGGAAAAGGATGTGGATGTGAAGTATATAGGCTTTGACATCCCTGACGAATTCATCGTGGGCTACGGATGTGACTATGCGGAAAAATACAGAAATCTTCCAGACGTATGTGTCCTGGACAGCAAAGTGTATACGAAGGCATAAGAAAATCCCCACTTTTCGGAATAAACTGTGCCTGGTCCTGCCATTGTATGAAATATTTGGAAATTCTGTTGCTTAATATTGAAAAAAATGGTAGAATTAATTACTGATTTAAAAGTATCTATTTAGTCAGTTGGGGTGTAATCCCGCATAAATGGGCCAGTAAACCATCTTATTGAGAAGGAGGAAAATATTGAATAAATTTATCAAGAATGTGGCGCTCTATGTGCTTCTTATCATCATTGCAGTGTCCATATTCAATACTTTCGTTCATCCCCAGGAAAAGAATACGGAAATTACATACAGCGATTTCATCTCCCAGGTGGAAAAGAAGAATGTATCTTCTGTAGTCATGACCAACAATGCGGTCACCGGGAAGATGAAGGATGGTACTGAATTTGCCACCTATATTCCTGATAATGACACCCAGCTCCTGAACAAGCTGAATGACGGTAATGTGACCATCACCGCCAAACCGCCGGAACAGCCGTCCTGGTGGATGAGCCTGCTCTCCAACCTGCTGCCTATCGTCATCCTCATCGGCGTATGGTTCTGGATGATGAACCAGACCCAGGGAGGCGGCGGCCGGGTCATGAGCTTCGGCAAGTCCCGGGCCAAGATGACCGGTGAAGGACAGGTCCACGTGAACTTCAACGATGTGGCCGGTGAAGATGAAGCGAAGGAAGAACTGTCGGAAGTCGTAGATTTCCTGAAGAATCCGGGCCGCTATACCGCTATCGGTGCTAAAATCCCGAAGGGCGTTCTCCTCGTAGGACCTCCTGGCACCGGCAAGACACTCCTTGCCAAGGCAGTAGCCGGGGAAGCAAAGGTTCCTTTCTTCTCCATTTCCGGATCCGATTTCGTAGAAATGTTTGTCGGCGTCGGCGCATCCCGTGTCCGTGACCTGTTTGCCCAGGCAAAGAAAAATGCGCCCTGCATTGTTTTCATCGATGAAATCGATGCCGTTGGCCGGCAGCGCGGAAGCGGCCTCGGCGGCGGCCATGATGAAAGAGAACAGACCCTGAACCAGCTCCTCGTAGAAATGGATGGGTTTGGATCCAATGAGGGTATTATTACCCTGGCAGCTACGAACCGTCCCGATATCCTGGACCCCGCACTGCTCCGTCCTGGCCGTTTTGACCGGCGTGTAGTGGTAGGCCGTCCGGATCTCCGTGGCCGTATTGCTATTCTCCGGGTTCATGCGAGAAATAAGCCGCTGGAACCGGATGTGGACCTTGCTACCATTGCAAAGAAGGTTCCCGGATTTACGGGGGCTGACCTTGCCAATATGCTGAATGAAGCTGCTCTCCTGGCGGCCCGGGATAACCGAAAGACCATTTCCATGGCGGATCTGGAAGAAGCTTCTGAAAAGGTTTCCTACGGTCCGGAACGGAAGAGCCATAGAGTAAGCGATGAAGAAAGAAAACTGACCGCTTACCATGAATCGGGCCATGCCATCATGGCGACCCTCCTGAAAGATGCGGATCCGGTCCATAAAGTGACCATTATCCCCCGCGGACAGGCTGGCGGCTATACCATGATGCTGCCCCATGAAGAACGGTCTTTCATCACGAAGTCCCATCTTCTGGCCCAGATTCGTGTAGCTCTTGGCGGACGGTGCGCTGAAAAGATCATTTTCAATGAAATCTCCAGCGGCGCTTCCGGCGACCTGCAGCAGGTAACCTCCATTCTCCGTAAGATGATTATGGAATGGGGCATGAGTGACCGCCTGGGACCCATGATTTTCGGGGAACACCAGGAACAGATTTTCCTCGGCAAACAGCTGGGGTCCGAAAGAAACTACGGGGAAACCGTAGCTACCATTATCGACGAAGAAATGCATAAGTACCTGGATGAGGCCTACAATGATACCATGCAGACACTGACAGATAACCTGCCCGTGCTTCATGCCATGGCTAAGGCCCTGATGGAAGTTGAAACCATCGACCATAAGCAGGTAGAAAACCTCTTCAAGTACCACTCCATTTATGCTCCGGGTGAAGAACCGAAGAAGGAAGAAGAAAGCAACGATTCCCCGCTACCCCCAATGCCTTCTGACAGCAGCAGCCCGCTGCCACCAGTATTTGGTGAATAAAAGGAACAATCAAAGAACGGCACAAGACCAATTCAGGTCTTGTGCCGTTCTTTATTGTCCCATCAGCGCGTCTCGGGCTCCTTTGATTTCTTGCTTTTTAATTTTAAGGATGTTTTATGATGTAATTTTTATAGATAATCAGTAAATCCTGTTTATATCTTTTTCATTATGAATGCAGAAAATCATGAAAAAGGGAGGAATCTGCCATGGCAGTATATTTAAACCGTAAGAATCGACTGGCAATAAAAGTCATCCCTGCCCTGGTGGCTGTAGGGATAATCGGCTTGTGCGGTGTCATGCCGGTAGGGGCAGAAGGGCTCAGCAACAATACGAGAATTGTGACAAAAAATGAGCAGGTCACGGGGCAGTTTCTCCCTGTAACAGGTAGCGAAGAATCGGCTTCGATGGAAGCTTCCCATAACAGTCTCACCCTGTATGACCAGGGAAAAAATTCTGCTGCTTCCGGGGTATATGTGACTCTTATAAATAAAGACGGCGGGGCTCTTTCTATTACTGATAATTCCATGGAAGTGGGAACAAAAGAAGGGAATACGAGCCAGTATACTTCCATCTTTGGGGTCTATGGAGCACCATCTTTCGCTTCAGGTATGGGACAGGTAACTATGAGTAGAAATTCCCTAACCGTAAATAACAGTAACGTAGGCGACCATGTAATAGGGGTTTACGATATCACTGATAACAGCAATAGTAAGGATTATTCATCCCTTACAGCTGAAAATAATAAATTAACAATTTCTAAAAGTACAATTGGTGAAACTATTCATATCCATCTTTATTCCCCAAACAGCAATAGTAAGAATAGTATCTCTGAAAATACAGCCTCCATTACGGACAGTAGTGTAAACGGGTCCTATTTTGGTACCTATCAGCGGTATAGTAAATCGGGAGATTTAAAGTTAATCGGAAATAGTTCTGATTTTACAAATACCACGGTAGCCGGTCATTTATTGGGGACTAACATTTATGACAGTAGTAATGCGGTATCAACCGGAAATTCTATCAGCTTGACTGGCAGCAGCGTTGCAGGTTACCTTTTCCAGGATGATATTTATGGTGCCAAAGGGGACTTGAAGAATAATAAGATTACCCTATCCGGCTCTTCTGTAAAAAGTGCAATTTTTGGAGAAGCATTTTCCAGTACCGTAAATGGAGCTGAAGTGACAGCTGAAGGGAATTCCGTTATCCTTTCTGATGGCAGCACATCCGGAGCAGTTACTGCGGTTACATTTGATACAGGGGGAGGTGGAAACTTTTCAAAGGCAGCAGCCAAAGCGAATGAAGTCAAATTGCAGAGTGAAAGTACTGCTCTGTTTGCATCTGCTGTTAATGGTGTAGGGGATGCATCGGATAATACAGTCCATATTACAGATAGCACCGTTGGTATTGTGGCTGGTGTCATAGCTACTGGAAACGTCACCGGGAATTCTGTTACTATCGGTGGAACTGCGAAAGTAGATTATACAACGGCAGAAGAACAGTTGAAACGAAAGGGAATTACCTATGCTGCCATGTTCCTTCCATCTGCGTCCTGGGAGGGTAATTCAGCCGTCATTGCCGGATACAGCATTGGTAGTGGCAGCGTTGACAATAACGCAGTCAATATCACAGGACAGGCGAATCTGGAAAATGCGGACCTCTATGGTTATCTGGGAGAGAAGGGGAGCGGCAATGTGCTCCGCATCGGTTATGACGGCAGTCAGGATGCCGTATGGAACAATCCGTCCGATAATAAGGTGAAGAGCGTTTCCAATTTTGACACCATTGAGCTTCACCAGGGAACCTGGGGAAAGACCATGCTTCATGTGGCAGACAATATGGATCTCAGTCATACCAAAGTGGACATCAGCCACCTTTCCTTTGAAAACGGGGCGCCCGCAAAACCGAACAGTGAGACCGTGCTTATCGATGATGAGGGAATATCCTATGATAATTCCAATACCCAAATTTATGATGGAAACGGTGGGAATGGCATTTCCCTTGCCTATTCTTTGGGGAATAGCGCCAGTGCTCTTCTGTCCGGATCCTTTATCGGTAAGGGGACCACAGACAACGGGAATATTGTCCTCAAGACGGGGAATGTAAATGTGGATACCGTCGATTTCAACCAGGTGGAATGGGGAAAGACGCCACTTACACTGGATTCCGGTGTGACCTATGATTTTTCCCATGCCGTCATTGGCGAGTCCGGCATTAATTTCCAAAGCCTGAATTCACTGAAGGAAGGTATCAATACCATGACACTCATGGATACCAATGGCCGGGCAATCAATCTGTCGGAAAGCAATCTTTCCGGCCGGTCCCTGAATGTAAAGTATAAGGTAGGTACTACACTGGAGGGCGATGGGAAGGCCTATTTGGATAGTGGAAACCTGCTATACTCTATTACGGCAAAGCCCCAGGCCAGCGCTCAGACCCATATGACGGTCATGGGTCAGGAGGCAGGACTCACGGCCCTGGTGGATGGCAGTGACCTTGTGATCCGTGACCTTTCTACCATCAAGGAAAATGAAGAGAAATTCTTTGGCTTTGCTTCCGTTATGGGTGGCGAGAACCGGTATGACACAGGCAGCTACCTCAGAACCAACATGTGGAACGGCCATGCCGGTGTAGGTTGGAAGAGTCCCCGGTCCGATGGGAGTCTTGCGGAATATGCCCTTTTCTATGATTATGGTGATGGAAATTACCGTACCTATGATGCAGGAAGACGGGGGCACGGTAAAATCAATTACAAAGGGGCCGGCGTATTTGGACGTTACCGCATGGGAAACAGGACCTTTGTGGAAGGCTCATTCTGCACGGGCCGCCTGGATAATGAAGCCCGCCATGTATTGTACGATGGAAATGGCAAGGGCTATGACTACGATACGAACAGCCGGTACAGCGCATTCCATGTGGGCCTTGGCAGGACCTATGACAGGGGCAGCAGCAACACGGTGGAATTGTACAGCCGTTATTTCTATACCCATATCAATGGGGATGATTACGATGCTGGAGGGCACTACCATCTGGATAGTGCAGACAGCAGCCTGCTCCGTATCGGTGGACGGTGGAATCACAGGGGGCCATTGGTACAGTACTACGCCGGCATTGCCTATGAATATGAATTCGACGGAAAGGCGGCAGGCCTTGCGGACGGCGCACCTATCCGGAATGCAGATATCCAGGGCAGCAGTGTGCGGTTTGAAGTGGGTGCCAAATATACAAAAGGTCCCTGGGTCTTTGACTTTGGCGGCCACGGTTATGCCGGAAAACACAAAGGGCTGGGCGGCAATCTGGATATTGCCTACCGGTTCTTCTGAAATTGAAGACAGAATTCCTTGGAATCATACATGTTTTGAAAAGTCTCTCATCATGGAGAGACTTTTCTTTTGGGCTCAGCTGTCTTTGCCGGGTCTGCAGACAGCTTCCAATTCCTGTATAATAGGTAAGAAACAGGACAGCCCTTTACGGGAAGATATGAAATTGAAGGAGAAACGATGAAATTACTTCGTTTGACGATGCAGGGATTCAAATCCTTTGCCGATAAAACTACAGTGGAATTTGCGGATGGTATGACGGTCATCGTAGGGCCCAACGGCTGCGGGAAGAGCAATATTTCCGATGCCGTGCGGTGGGTGCTGGGTGAGCAGAATGTGCGAAATCTCCGGGGCCAGAAGGCGGAGGATATTATCTTTTCCGGCTCCGAATCAAGGCCCGCTAAAAATGGAGCGGAGGTGACGCTGGTACTGGATAATTCAGCCCATGAACTTCCACTGGATACGACGGAGGTTTCCATCACAAGAAGGCTCCTTCGGAACGGGGACAGCGATTTTAAAATCAATAAGAGAAGCTGCCGGCTGAAGGATATCCAGGAGCTCTTGGCCAATACGGGCCTTGGCAAGGGTTCCCTGGCCATTATCGGGCAGAACCGGGTAGACCAGGTCCTGTCTGCTCGGCCGGAGGAGCGGCGTCTCATATTTGAAGACGTGGCAGGCATCAGCTTGTACCGCATGCGTAAGAATGAGGGTCTCCGGAAGCTGGAAAAAACAGCGGAAAACATGGAGCGGGTAAAGGACATGACCGCCCTTCTGGATGAACAGCTCATTCCTTTGAAGGAGGGAGCAGAAAAGGCAAAGGCCTATAAAGAACTGCTGAAAGAGAAAAGGGCAGTCACCGCTTCCATGGCTGTGCTGAAACTCACATCCATTGGCCGCATGCTGTCCCGGTATGAGACGGAGTACAGAAACCTGGAGGAAGAGGATCTCTCGTGGGAAACGAAACTGGCTTCCTTTACGGCGGAGCGGGAAAAGCTGGAAAAGCAGGCACTGGATTACCAGGAAGGGCTCCGGGACCTGGGCCAAAAGACGGCGAAAGCCCAGCAGAAGATGGAAGAACTCCGCGGTGACTATCGAGTCCGGGAAGAAGCGTTCCACCATGCAGAAGAAAAGAAGGGGGAACTGGCGGCGGAAGAAGAAGACCAGACAGAGGCAGAAAAGGAACTGGCTGAGGAAATCGAAAGCGCCAGGGAAGAATACCATAAGTCTCTTTTGGCCTTCCAAGAATGGGAGGATAAGAAAAAGAAGGCAGAAGCAGAGAAAAAAGAACTGGAAGAGAAGCTGTCCGCTTCCGAAGAGGCCTTTGCTGCCAAGCTGGCGGTGAACCGAAAAAAAGTGGCGGACAAAGAGCGGCTGGAACAGGAAAGCCGCCATTTGGACGATGAAATCAACCGCCTTGGAAGGGAAAAAAAGGCATTCGAATCCTCCCTCATAGAAAAGAAGGAGTCCCTCGACCAGCTTAAGAAAGCCATGGACGAAATGGAGAAGAGGGAAAGGGAATTGTCCCAAAAGCTGAAGGGACTGGAAGAAAAGGGGAAAAAAGACAGCCTGTCCCTGAAAGAAGCAGAAAATCAGCGCTTTTCCCTCATGAATGAAAAGAGCAGGGAAGAATCTGCCCTGGCGTCTCTCCGGTCTCGAAGGGAATATCTTGAGCACGCGGAAAGGGAATATACCAGCTTTTCCATGGCCGCCAGAACGGTGATGACGAACCGAAGCTTCTTTGGGAATGCCATCCATGGAGCCCTGGGGGATCTGGTGAGAGTACCGGAAAAATATACGGAAGCGGCGGAAGTGGCCCTGGGAAGCCGTATCTCCTGTATCGTCACAGACACCACCGCATCGGCAGGAAAGATTATCGGCTGGCTCAAGGAAAAACGGTTGGGCCGGGCCACATTTTTTCCGCTGGAATCCATGCATCCCTCGGGCTATGCAGGGCAGGAACGGAAAGCTGCGGAAGAACCGGGAATCTGTGGGATCGCATCGGATCTCTTTACCTGTGATGCCCCGTACCGGGACCTTATGGCCTCGCTTCTGGGGAAGACCCTCATAGCGGAGACACTGGACGATGCAAGGCGGGTGGCAAAAAAATATGGCTACCGGTTCCGCATCGTGACATTGGATGGCCAGGTTGTGAATGCCGGAGGCTCCATGACCGGCGGATCCATGAGAAAGAAAGAAAATACCTTTTTTGGAAGGAAGCAGGAAATCAAATCCCTTATAGCCCGGGAGAAAGAGGCGGCAGGAAAACTGTCTGTCCTGGCGGAGAACCTGGCAGCCAAGGGCAGGACCTGTGATGACATGGCCCATCGGGTCATGGAGGAAAGGGAATCCTGGCAGGCAGCCAAGGTGAATCTGGCTTCCCTGTCTGCCCAGAAGGAAGGACTTCATAAAACCTGGTCCGACAGGAAGGCCCTGGCGGAGGAAGCTGAAAAGCAGATACAACTCAGGGATAGAAACCTGCAGGAAGCAGGAGAGAAAAAAGAACAGATGCAGCGGGAACTGGAAAGCCTGGCGGATATTCCGGAAGTAGGGGAAGACCGGGAAAGTCTTGCTTGTAAAGCTGCACTGGACATGAAGGGAGAGGAAATCCTTTCCATCCATGTGTCCCTGACGAAGGCGGAGGAAGCCCTTTCCTTTGGCCGCCGCATGAAGGAAGACCGGGACCGGGCACTCCGGGAACAGGCGGAAGACCGGAAAAAGCTGGAGCAGGAGAAGAAGGAAAATGAGACGCTCCTCGTAAATCTCCAAAGGGAAATGGAAAAACTATCTGCCGATTTCAAGACTGCTGAAGACGAATGGCAGCAGAAAAAGGAAACCCAGTCCCGTATGCAGGATGATTCGGACAGCTTTGCCATGAAACAGAAGGAACTGGAGTCCTCCTGGAGGACTACGCAGGAGAGATCGTCCTCCATCAAGAGAGATATGGCAGAACGGAAAGGACGGATTGATAACTTCAAGGCCCAGGAGGAAGAAGAACTGCGGCGGCTGGAGGAAAACCACATGACCCGGGAAGAAGCGGAGGATGCCCGGCTTCCCGGCTCCATGCAGGACATGAAAAAGAAATCGGAGAGCATCGCTGAAAAAATCGGTGCCCTTGGCAGCGTAAACCCCAATGGGGAAGAAGAATACAACCGGCAGCTGGAAAAGCGGAAATTCTATGAAGAACAGATTGAGGACCTGAAAAAAGCAAGGTCCGGTCTAGAAACGGTAATCCAGGATATTGACCGGACCATGACGGAGCAGTTCACAAAGGCCTTTGGAGAAATCAATAAAGAATTCGGCCGCATTATGCAGCTCATGTTCCAGGGCGGCAAGGCCCGGCTGGAACTTACAGACGATGCTCATCCGCTGGAAGGGGGTGTGGAGATGTATCTCCAGCTTCCCGGTAAGAAGCGGCAGCCCCTGACCCTCATGTCCGGCGGGGAAAGGGCACTTACTGTGATTGCCCTCCTCATTTCTTTCATGGCCTGCCGGCCGGCGCCGTTCTGCTTCGTCGATGAAATCGATGCAGCCCTGGACGATGCCAATGTGGAGCGGTACAGCCGTATGATTGCGGACTATAAAAACCGTACCCAGTTCATCGTCATTTCCCACAGAAAGAAGACCATGGAATTTGCAGATACCCTCCAGGGCGTGACTATGGCGGAAAAGGGCGTTTCCTCCCTGATTACGGTAAAAATGAAGGATTACGTGGAATAGCGATATTTCAGTTTATCGAGCTGTCAGGGCTTGGCGGTTAGTATGCTTGCGTGTAGAGTCACTCACACGGGGCTGCTAGCTTCTAGCGGCTAGCTGTTAGGAAGGCTGATCCGCCTGCGGCGCTTTCTTTCCGTTATTTCCGTCAGTCATTCGTGCCGTAGGCTGGCCAGCTTTCCTAGAAGCTAGGAGCTAGCAGCTAGAAGCTCCGTGCGAATGACGCTACCTATCAGCGCATGATACAACAGCTCGACAAACCGCAATAGTCTGGAAGCCGGCTCCTATTTTTCTTTCGGTCATGATACAATAGAGACATAGAATTTATGTCGGAGGAATAGATATGGGATTTTTTGACAAAATTAAAAAAGGCCTGACGAAGACAAAACAGAGCCTCATCAAGAACATCGAAAGCGTAGTCATCGGCTATGCCCAGATCGACGACGATTTTCTGGATGACCTGGAAATGGTACTGCTGTCCGGGGATATTGGCGTACGCACCACCGATTACCTCATGCGCCAGATCCGGCGAGGCGTCACGGAAGGTGTGATTCACAATACCCATGAGGTCATGCCGTTTATGGAAAAGACGGTAAAGGATCTCCTGAAGGATGATACTATTGATCAGGAAAATACCCACCATCCGGAGGTGATCCTGGTGGTCGGCGTTAATGGGGTGGGCAAGACCACCACTATCGGTAAACTGTCCGGCCGGTTCCACAAGGAAGGGAAGAAAGTACTGCTGGCAGCAGCCGACACATTCCGCGCAGCTGCTTCGGAGCAGCTGACTATCTGGGCAGAACGGACCGGTGCAGACATCGTGAAACATGCGGAAGGGGCCGATCCGGCGGCAGTGGCTTTCGATGCGGTTTCGGCAGCCAAAGCCCGGGGGGCGGACGTGGTACTTATCGATACAGCAGGCCGTCTGCAGACAAAGGTAAACCTCATGGAAGAACTGGGGAAAATCAGCAGGGTGGTCAAGAAAGTGATTCCCGATGCGCCGCATCAGACCCTTCTCGTCCTGGATGCCACCACCGGCCAGAATGCTATCAGCCAGGCAAAGAATTTCGGAGAAATTGTACCGCTCACCGGTGTGGTTCTCACAAAGCTGGATGGTACCGCCAAGGGTGGTGTGGTTCTCTCGGTCCATGAAGAACTCCATGTACCGGTCAAGTGGATCGGCCTTGGTGAACGGGAAGATGACCTGGAGCGGTTCAATCCCGATGATTTTGCCAAAGCTCTCTTTGAAACTGATGACCACGTGCTGCAGGAAAGCACGAAAGTGTAATCACGAAATTTTATGGAGCCAGGTTCCCGCTTAGGGTGGGAACCCGGCTTTCTTTTGCAATTTTTGGGATGGTCTGATCCAATTGCAGTTTATCGAGCTGTTGAGGGGGCTGATGGATAGAGTCATTCGCGCGGGGGCTTCTAGCTAC
>ERZ791746.1598-NODE-1598-length-14949-cov-43.537666_pt1 | contig 14949 bp, 15 predicted proteins | sample MGYA00510038_ERZ791746 | MGnify/ENA primary metagenome ERZ791746 (study PRJEB30046, sample SAMN00792018) | human gut metagenome | study: EMG produced TPA metagenomics assembly of the A metagenome-wide association study of gut microbiota in type 2...
TGATAAAACAGAAGAAATCCAAGCTAGAGATGATTCTCCGGCTTGGATTTCTCGTTAAATAAAAACTAACTATGCCGTCTAACTAATAACTAATCATTAATTACTAACAAAACGTCTTCCACAATCTGCTCATCGAGCAGGCGATTATCCGAAAGCAACTGCTGCACATCATATCTATCGTAGAGACCCTTCCTGATGCCGCCCACCATCACCTTCATATCCGAAGTGCCATAATAAGAGGCGATTCGCTCTCCGAAGCCGCCATCCTTCGAGCCATCCTCCAGGGTTACCACCAACTGATGGTTTGCTTTCAGGCTATCCAGCGTCTCGGCATCCACCTCGTTCAGATAACGTGGATTGATGAGCGTAGCATCGATGCCCTTATCAGCCAACAGGCGGACTACATTCTCGCCCTTCTGATAGAACGAACCGGCGGCGATGACTGCCACCTTCTCGCCCTGGTGCATTACCTTGTACTTTGCCTCGTAACCATATTCAGCATCAACGGCTTCTGACGTATGAACCACGCCATTGCTTGGCACGCGGATGGCGATAGGTTTCTTATCCTGCAGAATGCTCCAGCGGAGCATGGCGAAATACTCCTCGCAGGTGGTTGGAGCCAGATAGATGAGCCCCGGAATGCTGCAGAGCATCGGAATATCGAAAAGGCAGATGTGGGTGATGTCGTTCATCGAGTTCACTCCGCCTCCTACCACGTTGATTACGGCTGGGTTGGAATTGATGCAGAGGTCTTGCGCTATCTGGTCGTAGGTACGTTGGATAAAGGTGCTGTAAACGGTCCAGACAGGATGCAATCCACCCTTCGCCATTCCCGAAATCATGGCCACCGCCTGCTCTTCGGCGATTCCCATATCGATGTGCTGCTTGCCAGCCAGTTGGCGCTTATCGGCAGTAAAGCCACCTGCGGTAGGAGTACCGGCGGTTACAGCGATGAGGGTCTTATCCTGCTTCATCTCGCTGAGCATCCAGTCAGAGAATAATGTACCGTAATCCTCTGTCGGAGCAACCTCCGGGAGGATTCCATCGGCATTCCTTCTTGGTCGCGAACCGTCTTCCAAATTGAAAGGCATTCCCCAATGCCAAGCCTCCTTATTGGCTACGGCTGGCGCAAATCCATGACCTTTCTCTGTGTGAATGTGAACCACGGTAGGCTTATTCGTATCCTTCACGCTCTCGAAAACCTGGATGAGTTTTTCGATGTCGTTACCCTCTTCCAGATACTTGTATTCAAAGCCCCACGCCTTGAACCAGTTGTGCTCGCAGGTGCCGTTGCTCTGGCGCAGGGCACGCAGGTTCTTATAGATTCCGCCATGATTTTCAGCGATAGACATTTCGTTGTCGTTCACCACGATGATGATGCCCGTACCGAGTTCCGAAGCCTCGTCCAGTCCCTCGAAAGCCTCGCCGCCCGAAAGGGAGCCGTCGCCGATAATGGCGATGATGTTCTCATCGGTTCCCTTGATGTCGCGCGCCTTCTGCAAACCGGTGGCAAGACTCACGGAAGTGGAAGTATGCCCCACCTCGAAGTTATCATACTCCGGACATTCGGCAGGAGAAGAATAGCCCGAAATGGCATTCATGTCATCCACATCGCCGAGGAATCCCGCAGCTCGTCCGGTGAGCACCTTATGCGGATAGCATTGGTGGCTTACGTCAAACACGAGCTTATCCTTTGGTGCATTAAAAACGTAGTGAAGCGCCACGGTAGCCTCCACGAATCCCAGGTTTGGTCCCACATGACCGCCATGTTTGCTTACACGGTTCAGCACAGCCTGTCTGGTTTCATCAGCCACCACCTGCAACTCCTTCAAATCCAGCTTCTTCAAGTCGGCTGGCGACTTTATTTTCTCAATATACATTTTCTTATTAATAGTTATAATTATGATTTCCGGGTGCAAAGATACGAAGAATCCAGAAAACATGCATTACCCAAACTACAGAAAATATGAATGATTTTCCGGAAAACTCATCTGGGAAATCAGCCTGCTGCCTTATCCCTATCCTTCAGAATCACAGCCATGTTATCCAGCGCCCAGTCTATCAGATGATCCATAATAGGAATAAGGGTTTCAGTACGGGGTGTGAGAGAATACTCCACTCTTGGCGGAACCTCGGCATAAGCCTTGCGGGTAACGTAGCCATCAGCCTCCAACGACTTTAACGTGCTGGTAAGCATTTTCTGCGAAATATCCGGAATCAGCTTACGCAGGGCATTAAACCGGAGGGGGCCATCCTGATGATATTTCAGGGTGTAGATTACCAGTAGCGACCACTTGTCGCAAACGCGAGCCAGGACATTACGGATGGGACAGTCCTGCACTACCATTTCTTTTATCATTCTTGCCATAATCTATCTTCTTTATATTCTACTATAATATTCTGCGATAATCTATAATATTCTGCAACAGGCTACAAAAGTAACTAATATCCGAAAAGAAACCAAACATACCAAGTTAATCTAAGTTAACGCTTCATTTTTCTTTCTCCCATTCCCACGCAATAGTTACCTCCCGGTAACCATCTTACCCCCAAGTTCCCTCTTGCAGGAACCAGTTTTTTTCAGTATCTTTGCAACGCAATTCAGAAATAAAAGCTGAAAGCAGAAGTATTCACAAATTCACAATAAGAAATAACATAAAGTGAAATAAAGAAAGAAAAATATAAATATTAAAAAATAACAGACAAGATGAAAGAAACAAACCTTATTGCAAAGGCTGCAAACTTTACGGCCACAGATTTTGGTAAGATGAGTGAAATCAAGGATTACACCTTAGAGCTGGGTCCTGAGATTAAGATTCCTGGAAAGGTATTCGGAGGTCAGAGCGTGAACGCTACTGGTGGCGAGTTCTCATTCCAGAGCTTTGCTCCTGGCACAGAGACAGGTTTCCTCCACACCCACAAGAACCACGAGGAATTATATTTCTTCCTCAGCGGCAAGGGCGAGTTCCAGGTGGATGGCAAGGTATTCCCAGTTCAGGAGGGAAGCGTGGTGAGAGTAGCACCAGACGGCAAGCGCTCCGTTCGCAACAATGGTACAGAACCACTCGTGATGCTCTGCGTGCAGTATAAGGGCGAAACCTTTACAGCCGAAGATGCAACCGACGGCGTGATTCTGAATGATAAGGTGGAGTGGTAGAAAATTGCAAGATGCGCTTGGATAAACATGCGCCGTCTGTCTTTTCTGGTTTGACTGCCAATTAAGTCTCCAAATTGCAAAATAAGTAGTTCAAAGAGCGAATAGCCCCATTTTGAGGCATTTTTAAGGCTGTAGTTGCGTGCTAAAGTTGTTTGACCAACTAATGAACACTTAACTATTCGCCAGAGTTAGTTAACGCCAAGGGCAGAATATAACTGCCCAAGGCTATTGTTTAATTTAAATAGAATCCACTTTTTCAAGTGGACTCATACAACAAATTATGAAGAAAAAAGTTACAATTCGACTGATCCGCAATGCAACATTGCGAATCCATTATGCTGGAAAAGAGATACTTGTTGACCCCATGCTTGCCGAAAAAGGCACTTTGCAGTCGGCCCTCGGTGTATATAAGACCCCAAGAGTACACCTTACGATGCCGATGAATGAAATTACGAACGGTCTGGATATGGTATTGCTGACACACAACCATATTGACCATTACGACCCGACAGTGAAACTGCATTTAGCGACGAACATCCTGTTCCTGACACAACCGCAGGATAAAGAGGAGATTATGCAGGATGGTTTTACCAATGTAGAAAGCATTGAAAAAGACAAAACCATTGGAGATTTAACCATTTATCGCATCCAAGGGCACCATGGCTTCGGACAGATTGGAGAAATGATGGGGCCGGTATCCGGCTATGTGCTTACCGCGTCTGGTTTCCCTACCGTTTATATCATGAGTGACTGCAAGTGGGAGGAGAGTATCCATCAGGCCATAGAACAATTTTCTCCCGATTACATCATAGTGAACAGTGGAGGTGCAATATTCCCTGAATTTTCTCGAACAGAAGGTTCCATTATTCCCGACGAACAGGAAGTTATGACCATGCTTGATGAACTTCCTGCTCACATCAAACTAATAGCAGTCCACATGGAAGCTACTGATCATGGGCAGACTACACGCGCAATTCTGCGTAACGAGGCCATGCATCACGAAATAGAAATGAGTCGCCTGATTATTCCTGAAGATGGAGAAACAATAATATTATGAGCGACTTCTCTGATTGGGAAATAGCCTGAAAAGAAGAAATAATTGAACGTATAGCTATGAATCCACAATATGCGTATATTTTTCTGACAAAGCGTCCAGAACGAGTTGACTTTCAAACTGACGATGAAAATGTATGGATGAACATTATCATGCTACTTTTGAACCTCTCTCATACATTATCACAACTTTTGGATAATGATACAGAACCACTCGTGATGCTCTGCGTGCAGTATAAGGGCGAAACCTTTACAGCCGAAGATGCAACCGACGGCGTGATTCTGAATGATAAGGTGGAGTGGTAGAAACGACTCCACCACCTCCATGATTTCAGGATGCTCAAGCTTTTCCTGTTTCTTGAGCTTCTTCACCACTTCGGAATAGCTGTGGCGAATCAGGGACTGGACGAAATCATCTTCCAGCGTGCCATAAAGATTTACCTGATTCCAGTATTTCTTATTCCAATGCCATGCGCCTTCTATTTCGGGATGCACTTCCCGAAGTTCGAGGGCGTAATCGGCATTACATTTCATCGTAACCCATTCCGGGCGCTCCAGGTCGAGACAGGCGAAAATCTTTCCCATAATCCGAAACGCCAAAGTGGTTTCATCAAAAGGAAAATCCTCAGTAACGAGGGGGAGTGAGAGGCAATACTCTCTAACTGATTCTATGTTCATCATATCTTCTGATTATTTCTGATTAAAATGATTCTATGTTTTAGGGGACAAAGATAACGAATTCTGATGAAACGGCAAGACTTATCTCATAAAAAAACAAATCTTATCCGAAAAAATTCCGTTATATTAAAATCCTTCTCTTTCCTTATCCGTAATTTTGCAACATCATTCGCAAGATTCCTGCACAGTAACATTCGCAAGAACTTTGCAGCATATTTACTTTAAAATAAGAAAGAAGATTATGAAACATGAATTGATCATGAGCGGCTTGCTCATCCTGGGAAATCCGATGTTGACGCACGCTCAGCAAACAAAGACCACTACAGCAGGAATCATTTCTACTGAGAGCTATTCTACAGAGAGCATCCTAACCAAGAAGGAAGTACTTCTTCAGGACAGCATTCAGGAGATGAAGGAGAAATTGCGCCAGGACAGCATCCAATGGGAGAAACAGCTCGCAGCCGTAACCATTAAAGGAACCCGCTCACAATTCCGCCAGAAGAACGGAGGAATCGTGGCTCGCATCTCGGGAACTTCTCTCGAGAAGGAGCCAACAACTACGGAAGTACTTGCCAAACTTCCCGGAATGTTCAAGGATAAGGATGGCAAACCGCAGGCATTCATCGGCGGCGCACCCGAAATCTACATCAACGACAGAAAGGTGCAGGATTACAGCGTGGTAGAAAACCTGCCCGTTACTCAGATAAAAGAGGTGAAAGTGATTCATCATCCCGGAGCCGAATACGGCAACAACGTGGGCTGCGTGCTGCTCATCACAACCAAGAAGAACCTGCAAGGACTCGCCATCGTGGAGAACTCCGGCTTCCTCTTCGACTCCTACGTGAGCAACAACCACGATCTCGACCTTACCTACACCCGCGGTAAGATAACGTACTATGCCAAACTTGGTTACGCCAACTGGCAGGGGAAATGGAAAGAACAGGACATCACCACGAATTACGTAAGCGGCAGTAATACAGGCAGTAATACTGGCGATAACGCCACCACCTACATTGCCTCCTCCACCCTCGACTGCAAGCATAACTACAACGACCACTTCTACTGGAGTGCCGGAGCCGACCTCGCCCTGACAGAAAAGCAAACCATCGGAGTGAAATACAACGGCTACAACATCCATCAGCCGATGCCTTTCAAGATGACGAGCTATGCGATGACCAACGATCACGTAGATGACAACGTAACGGGCAACAACAAGTTTTTCTATTACGACTGGCAGCACCACGTGAACGCCTTCTACCAGGGTAATTACGGAGAAAAATGGAAGCTGAACTTCTTCGGCGACTTCGTGAAGCTACACACAGAGCAGGGCCAATTCGTGGATGAGATTTCGGAGAGAGAAGCAGCCTCTACCCAGCAGGAAGCCAGAAACAAGTTTACACTCCTGCCACAAAGCGATGGAACCATCTGGGGAGCAAAGGCCCGCGCCAACTACACCATCAACGACAAGCAAACCTGGATGATGGGCGCCGAGTACAACTACGTGAAGAGCGAATCGCGCACCGATTACACCCCTGCCGATAAGGGAACCTCCACCCACAGCATCACCAAGGAAAATCATGCTGCCGTCTTCGCCGAGTATTCACTCGACTTCAAGCCCTTCTCCCTAAGAGTAGGATTGAGATACGAGCACGTGGATAGCCGCCTGGATTATCTGAAAGATGAAACTGGAAGAACTGGAATTGGAAGAACAGGAATTGGAAGTTCAGAAAATGGTAATTCTGAAATTGGAACAACTGGAACTGGAACGCTAGAAACAGCCTCCACCGAAGCCCCAATTCATCGCAAATACGACAACCTCTACCCATCCCTCCTGCTCTCTCATCAGGCAGGCAGATTCTCCCAGTCGCTGAGCTACCGCTCTTCCGAAACCCGCCCATCCTTCCAGGAGCTGAACACGGGCACGGTTTACGCAAACCGCTACTTGAGACAGATAGGAAATAGCCAGCTGGAGCCATCCAAGCGCCACGAGTTCCAATACCAGGCAAGCTACGGCGACCTCTTCCTCCAGGCAAGCTACACCTACGTGAAGGATTACATCACCAGCATCATCGAACCCTATTCAGATGACCCGCAAACAGGCTACATCACCTGGACCAACATCGACCATTGCTGGAACTGGGGCAGCTTCCTCGGCTACCGCCACCGCTGGGGCTTCTACGAGCCACAAGTGCAGGCAGGCATCCAGCAGGGCTTCATCAAGGCCATCAGCATGGGAAAGGAGAAAAGCTTCCACGACCCCTACTACATCTTCAACCTCTACAACGGCTTCCATCTGCCCAAGGGCTGGTACCTGAACCTCTCGTTCTCCTACCGAAGCAGCGGCACCTACGAGTACCTCACCATCAACAGCGTGCACAACTTCGACTTCCAGCTCTACAAGAGATTCCTGAAAGACCGCCTCTCGCTAAGCCTGAACGTGAGCGACATCTTCAACACCATAAGCCGAAAGACCGATGGCACCTACGGCAACGTGCGATTCCAGCAGCAGAAGTGGGAAGACACCCGAAGCGTGCAGCTCCGCCTCACCTACCGCTTCAACCAGGCCAAGAAGCAATACCGTGGCGAGAACTCTGCCCAGGAAGCAGTGGGAAGAATGGGAGGAAAATAGAGCAGAGACTTTTTTTTCGAAAAAAGGTTATATTTTTGTAGATATACTTGCATATTTACTTAGAAAATCGTACATTTGCGACGAAATTCTTGATTAATTGCAATTTCGTAACATAAAAAACAACTTAAAGTAAAGCTAATGGTTGACTGTCAGATAATAAGAGATGGAAAGGTAGAAGGGGAAGTAAGGCAAAACGGCCTTACCTTCATCGACAACCATGGGATGGAACGGAGCAACCACATCGAATCGGATGCATTGGAAGTTTCGCTCAAGGAGTGGCATTACCAGAAGTTTGGCATTATGAACCAACATTATCTTGGCAAGGCGAACAACGCCAAGTTTATCGCACAGCACGAGGTCAGACCTGCCCTGCTCTTTTCCATGCCAACCCTTGGCGGCAGCATGAAAGAAGTGTACGGCAATCGTGGTGCGAAAAAGGAAATGATGTGGAAAACAGGCGAGGCAAGCCTCTGTTTTCTAAGCGGCGAAGGTGGTGCCAACACTCACCTGAACCAGGGCACCCAATTCGAAATCTTCAACGTGGTCATCCCACAGCAATTCATTGAAGAACTTATCGAGCGCGACCCAGAGGTTTTTGAGCAACTCTCCCCTCTAACCAGCCCAACCTTCAACACCCAGACCATCATCAAGTACAACCAGCCCGCCATAGCAGCAGTCATCAAGGCGGCACGAGACATCCAGCGTTCCCGCCTGTTAGGCAACCAAGCCTCCAAATACCTGGAATCGAAGATTATCGACTGCCTCTCGGGATTTCTTCTGCCCGCCAGTCTCTTGCCAAGCGCCCAAACCCTCAGTATCAGCATCCGTGACAAGATACACGATGCCCAAAGCATCATCCTCACCCACTATCAGGAAATGCCATCGCTCCACGAGTTGGCGGCAATGGTGGGCACCAACGAATGCACCCTGAAGAAAGCCTTCAAGCAGGAGTTTGGAACCACCGTCTTCCAATATCTTTTTGATTATCGCATGGAATTGGCAGTTCATTACCTCCTCGACACAAGTCTTCCGATAGCTGACATCGGAATCATGCTGGGCTACGATTACCAGAGTCATTTCTGCACGGCATTCAAGAGAAAACACGGGGTAAGCCCGATGGAATTCAGATTAAGACGTGGAGTTATTGCAAGGACCTGATGACGGCTTGCAATAACTCCAGAAATCCTGCAGCCTCACCCCCATCCATCTGAACATGATGAAACTGGAAGGAGATGGGGAGCGTGGTTCGGAAGAAACCATGGCGATAACTCCCCCACATCAGCATAGGGTTGCAAAACAAATCCGTGTATTGATTCACGATACAATCAAGTTCCGTTCCTATCATCGCCGACGTTCCCACCACCATCGCATCCTCTAAAGAAGATGATTTGCATTCAGCAGCAGCCTCAGAAGTCAGGCGAAGATAATCTTCATTAAACTTCTGAATATCATCAGAATAAGGAATGTCGCAGGAATTGATTCCTCCCTTCTTATTTTCCACAATTACGTTAATGGCGATAGAATCGTATTGCATCAATCGCCAGGATGAACCGGATTCTTTTTCTTGGGAATCTTCCTCATCAGGAATTCCTTTAGAAGATTCTTTTTCCGGAAGAAGATAAAACTCCCTGGTTCTCGATGCAGCACAGCCTATCGTCCAGCACAAGATCATATTGAATTTCCATCCCCTCTTCCTGCTTATCTTCATAATTCGGGAAACATCGAATGTCTTGGTCAGGGTTACCATCGGCATCGGCGACGACATCCATAATTCGAATGCCGCCGCCCTGGAAGTTTCTCTTGCATTTATCTCTTTCTTCATATCATTCTTCTTCTCATCAACTTTATTTCAAATCATACTTTATCCTCATCTTCTCCTATTTATATGATAAGTTTTTTGCATCCCATTTGATGTAATGCGACTGCAAAGATAGGCAATTTTTTTAAAATAAAGGAATAAAACGAGAGTTTTTAGAGAAGATAGATTACTTTTTGATGGATAAACAGATAACATTAAAAAGAAAAACTTTAAAATAACTCCCTTATGGGATATCTAAAAACAACCTTTTTTTTGTAACTTTTTCAAGAAAATATTTGGTAGTTACATAATTTTATTGTAGATTTGCAGCAGATTTTCAAAAGAAGGAGTGACTATGCAGAAGAAAAAAGATAAAAACCTGATGAAAACGGATGTGAAGCCGATGAAACAAGGACTGCTATCCCAAATATTCCATCTCTATTATGATGGCTTCAGGACGATGACCCTGGGCAAGACGCTCTGGACCATCATCCTCATCAAGCTTGCCATCATCTTCCTGGTGCTCAAGCTCTTTTTCTTTCCTGATTTTATCAATACGAATGCAAAGAACGGGGACAAGGCTGGCTTCGTATCCAAGGAAATTCTCAACAGATAAGACTCTGAATTTCAATCCTATTTTATCAGAAGAAATACAAAAACATTATATAATAACAATTTTAAAACCATTCAACTATGATGACAAATCTATTGTTAGACATTACATCAGCCACCATCGACTGGTCGAGAGCACAATTCGCACTCACGGCCATCTACCATTGGCTATTCGTGCCCCTCACCCTGGGACTGGCAGTAATCATGGGCATCGCCGAAACATGTTACTACCGCACCAACAAACCGTTCTGGAAGCAAGTAACCCGTTTCTGGCAAAAACTCTTTGGCGTGAACTTCGCCATGGGCGTTGCCACAGGCATCATCCTGGAGTTTGAATTCGGAACCAACTGGAGCAATTACTCCTGGTTCGTGGGCGACGTATTCGGCGCTCCCCTAGCCATCGAAGGCATCCTGGCATTCTTCATGGAGAGCACCTTCGTAGCGGTGATGTTCTTCGGCTGGGATAAGGTGAGCCGGGGCTTCCACCTAGCCTCCACCTGGCTTACCGGACTTGGCGCCACCATTTCTGCCTGGTGGATTCTCGTAGCCAATGCCTGGATGCAATATCCGGTGGGGCAGGAATTCAATCCCGACACCATGCGCTTCGAGATGACCTCGTTCCTGGATGTAGCACTCTCGCCATTCGCCATCAACAAGTTCACCCATACCGTCACCTCATCCTGGATCATCGGAGCCACCTTCGTGGTAGCCGTAAGCTGCTGGTATCTCCTGAAGAAGAGAGAAACCCAGCTGGCGAAGGCGAGCATCAAGATGGGTGCCGGAGTAGGACTCATCGCCACCCTGCTGGCTGCGATGACCGGCGACAACTCCGCCTATCGGGTGGCACAGGTGCAGCCAATGAAACTGGCTGCGATGGAAGCATTATATAATGGCGGAAAGGGTGAGAGCCTTACGGCGATAGCAGCCGTTCATCCCTTCCAGCAGCCCGATTACGAAAACGAGCAGGAGCCAGCCATGCGCATCGCCATCCCTAACATGCTCTCGTTCTTAGCCACCCGCACAGCCGATGGCTACGTGCCAGGCGTGAACGATATCCTCAAGGGTTACACCCACGAGGATGGCACCCGGGAACCATCCGTGCAGGAAAAGATAGCCCGGGGCAAGAAGGCGATTGTTGCCCTGAAAACCTATCGCGAAACCAAGGCGCAAGACCAGCTGCCAATCTTGAAGGAGAATATGAAATACTTCGGATATGGTTACATCAAGGACGCCAAGGAACTGGTGCCGAGCATCCCTATCTGCTTCTACGCCTTCCGCCTGATGGTGGGAGTAGGCTGCCTGCTCATCCTCTTCTTTGCCCTCAGCCTCTTCCTCGTCTATAAGAAGGAAATCGCCCATTACCGATGGTTCCTCATTTCCGCCATCATCATGATTCCGCTGGCTTACATCGCCTCAGAATCGGGCTGGATAGTAGCAGAAATCGGTCGCCAGCCTTGGACCATCCAAGACCTGCTGCCAGTAAGTGCCGCCATCTCCGACATCGAGGCAGGCAGCGTGGCCACCACCTTCTTCATCTTCCTGGCACTCTTCACCACCATGCTTGCCGTGGAAATCAGCATCCTGGTGAAGCAGATTAAGAAAGGACCGGAATATGAATAATCTCTCTGATAATCAATATATTTTCAGAAAGATATCGAAAAGAATCATAGGATAGTTTTTCAGTAAACAACAAAACCCGAAAGTATTATGACATACGAATTTTTGCAATCATACTGGTGGTTCCTCGTATCATTATTAGGAGCCCTACTGGTGTTTCTCATGTTTGTACAGGGAGCCAACACCTTGATATTCTGTTTGGGAAAAACGGAAGAAGAGCGTCGCCTCATCATCAACTCTACGGGACGAAAATGGGAGTTCACCTTCACCACGCTCGTCACCTTCGGCGGAGCCTTCTTCGCCTCGTTTCCATTGTTCTACAGCACCAGTTTCGGCGGAGCCTACTGGCTGTGGATGATTATCCTGTTCTCGTTTGTGATTCAAGCCGTGAGCTATGAATTCCAGAACAAGATAGGTAATTTTCTTGGACCGAAGATCTTTCAGATCTGCCTCATTATCAACGGCATCGTGGGTCCGCTGCTTCTTGGCGGAGCCGTAGCCACCTTCTTCAACGGCAGCAATTTCCTGATAGACAAGGGCAATATTACCAACAGTCTGCAACCCGTCATCAGCCGCTGGGCAAACGCCAGTCATGGACTCGATGCCCTGCTCGACCCATGGAATGTGGTGCTGGGACTTGCCGTACTGATGTTAGCCCGCATCCTGGGCATGCTCTACATCAAGAACAACATCGATCACCAGCAGATTCAGGAGCGCTGCACCCGCCAGTTGCCATGGAATGCCCTGCTCTTCCTATTGTTCTTCCTGCCGTTCCTCATCAGATTAATGATAAAGGACGGCTTCAGCACGGCAGCAGGAGCAGGAATGAGCGCAGTATCTTCAGGCAGTATTACGCTGGAGAGCATGAAGTATCTTCACAATCTTCTGGAGATGCCAATCTTGCTTGTAATATTATTAATAGGTGTAGTGCTCGTTCTCTTCGGCATTTACAAGTCATCGAGAAGCGTGCAGTATAGAAAGGGAATCTGGTTTACGGGCATCGGAACCGTGCTCACCGTGCTGGTTCTGCTGCTGATAGCCGGCTGGAACAATACCGCCTACTATCCGTCGAACATCGACCTTCAGAGTTCGCTCACCCTCGCCAACAGCTGCAGCAGCGAGTTCACGCTCCGCACCATGGCAATCGTTTCCCTCCTCATCCCGTTCGTCCTAGCCTACATCGTCTTCGCCTGGCGCGCCATCGATCGCAAGCGCATTACGCAGGAAGAAATAGAGCAGGGAGAAGCGTATTAAAAAGGCAGGGAGAAGCGTATAAAAAAAGACTGAAAAAGTGAGTCTCTTCAAAAGTCCCACAGATTCCACAGATTTACACAGATTCATTCTTGCCATAATCGGGAGGATAATTCCCCAAATATTCAAACAAAAAAATCTACGAAATCTGCGTGCCTTTTTATCCAAAGACCGAACAGGTCAAGAATCTGTGTAAATCTGTGAAATCTGTGGGACAAAGAAATCTGTGGGACAAGGAAAAATCCTATAGCTCAATCACTTCCAAATCATCCGGAACGAAGATTCTACCCTTGAAGTTCTCGGCAGCTTCACGGGTATAATTTTCCTTACGATTAGCCAGCGTCTTCTCCTCCGTATGATAAAGAATGAGATTCTTCACCCCCAGTTCCTCCGCCAGTTTTCCGGCATCAAGCGCCGTGCTGTGGCATTTCTCGTAAGGCTTGAACGTATCCCGGTCGGCATACAGGCAGAACGCCTCACACATCATCCAATCCGCCCCCTCAATGTAGCGACGATTCAGCTCATTATAAGGCTCATCGCCCAGGCACGCCAAGACCAAAGGTTTAGCATGATTTTCAGATGCAGCTTTATCGGATGCAGCCTTATCTTCTGAAACATTATCTTCTGAAGTTCCTGGCAACTCAGCACGGAATCCGAACTGCTTCTCCTTAGTAGATTGAATATCAAAGCATTCCAGCTTCATATCCCCCACTTCGAAACAATCGCCATCTTCCAGCTGATGGAACACCACCCTTTCAGCCACCTTCGCCAGTTGCTTCTTGGCAAGAATCATGTCGATGATGGTCTTGATTACCTTCATCACCTTGTCATTTCCATACACATGCAGCAATCCCTCGTACCCCTTGCATTGTGCCACCATACGGATTACCCAAATCACGCCCAGCACGTGGTCGGTATGCGCATGGGTAACGAAGAGGTGATGAATATCAGAAATCTGAACATTCACCTTCTTCAGCTGCGCCAGTATTCCGTTTCCTCCGCCCGCATCCACCAGCATCAGAGTGCTGGAAGTCTGGAGCACAAAACTACTCATTTTTTGATAAACCACCAAGAAAAAGCCCCAAAAACTTTGCTTATTCCAAATAATAATCTTAACTTTATGGCATAAAGGTAGGTCCATGCTTGCCGGGTACTCTGCAAAGGCATAAGAAAAGGTTATTTTTCAAACACGCAGCAAAGATAGGAAATCATTCAGCGGCAGGGGTAAAAACTGATAAAACGGAGTTGAGGCTTTCTAGAGGAAATGGGGACTTCGGGGGTGCCGGTAACAGGATCAAAACAGAAATGATTTTCGGGCAAGCGTTCCAGTTGTTCCAGTTGTTCCAATTGTTCCAAATAGGTTTTCATAGGACAATATCCCTTTATAGAGACTCTATAACTACTTAATATATAGATAGTTATATATATAAGAAGGTGGAATGGAACGCTCAAAAAATTAATTGGAACAACTGGAACTGGAACGCTCCGTCCAACCCCACTTCTCTCTAAAAGGCTCATAATCAATAAATTATGTAGAAATAGAGACTAAGAATTTGAAGTACAATATCCCCATTTCAACCGCTCCGACGATGAAAAAGCTGGGAAAAAGCATCGAATAGGTGCAACTTTTGCTCTCTCAGGCATCAAAAGACATGCAGGAACCCTTATTTCCGATGCTCTTCCCGATACTCGAAGTGGAGATAAATGGGGTTATTTTTCAGTATTCCGCCCTCAATTAGGGGAAATCATGCCGTATGAAGACCTATCTTGTTGCCGATTCGGGCTATAATAAGGAACAACTGTCCAACATCGCTGAAACTATCTGTCCCAACTTCCGTGAACACGAAGAAAAGAGATTGGAGAAAAATGTTCCGCTATCGCACGACATCGCACGCTATCGCACAACTGATAAAACGGGATTTCGTATCTTTGCATTGTGATTCAGAAAGCGCGCAAAATCACTAGCCCAGTTGGAGAAAAAAATCTCCCTAATTGGGAAAATAAAAAGGCCTGATTTAACCCGATAAAAAAAGAGCCCCCAATGCGGGAAAAACATCGGGAGCTTTTATTTTGATATCAAAAATTCTTAGTAAGGAAAAAGGAGCGGAAGAACGAAGGTCATCACAACGCCGATGATAATCTGCAACGGCAAAC
>ERZ791746.1602-NODE-1602-length-14925-cov-2.385407_pt1 | contig 14925 bp, 13 predicted proteins | sample MGYA00510038_ERZ791746 | MGnify/ENA primary metagenome ERZ791746 (study PRJEB30046, sample SAMN00792018) | human gut metagenome | study: EMG produced TPA metagenomics assembly of the A metagenome-wide association study of gut microbiota in type 2...
TGCGGCCGAAAAGATGATCGCCATCACGATACCAAAAGTAACGGAATAGACCGTTGCTTCGCGCGGGCGACTCGAAGCCGGCATCACAGGATGATACTCCTCACCGGGTTTCAGCTCTCGATAAGCGTTTTCGGGCAGTGACACGGGCTGCTCGTTTTCGGGTTGACTGTTTTCGGATTGCATGTTCAGTTAATCTATATTTGTATTTATCGTTTTAAAAGGTTCCGTTTTATCTTCGATCCGGGACAAAAGCTCTTCCTGCTATTTGGTGTTCCCAGTTACGGTTCATGGCTATCGGCCGCACCAAACTCGGAACAATATTTTGCCGCCGTGTCTCGATCGGTCTCGCCTCATGCAAAGCATCTTGGTGGCCGACATTCAGGCTCTACCATCCATGACCTTTGCCCCTGGCCTACCTTCCACCACCTTGAAGCGATCGATTGACGCATCCCAATAACAACCTACATGACAATGCATTCCACTAATGCACCGCAAGGCTTATCGAGACAAGTCACAACACGAAGCACCTCGTTTGGTCAAAATCTCTCAAAGATAGCCACTTTTTAACTAAAAGTGGAAAAATTCCACTAAATTTGCCCGCTAAATTCAAGAAGACTATGTGGTTAGCGCTCGCTTTTTTATCCGCCCTGTTACTGGGTTTCTACGATGTCTTTAAAAAACAGTCGCTCAACGGCAATGCGGTATTACCCGTTCTGCTGCTCAACACGCTTTTTTCGTCGCTGATTTTTCTGCCGTTCATCCTCTTGTCGGCCTGGCGGCCCGAACAAATGGCCACCCATCCGCTTCTGTATGTCCCCTCAGCCGGTTGGGAGGTGCATCGTCTGATCCTGCTCAAATCGCTGATCGTTCTCAGCTCCTGGACCTTAGGCTATTTCGGGCTGAAACATCTGCCCATCACCATCGTAGGCCCGATTAACGCAACCCGTCCCGTCATGGTGCTGGTCGGAGCGCTGCTGATTTTCGGCGAACGCCTCAACCTCTACCAATGGATCGGTGTCATTTTGGCCGGTATCTCTTTCCTGATGTTAAGCCGTTCCGGACGCAAGGAGGGGATCGATTTCCGGCACAACCGCTGGATCTATTGCATCGTCCTGGCAGCCCTGCTTGGCGCTATTAGCGGTCTCTACGATAAATACTTGATGCGCCAACTTGCCCCGATGATGGTACAATCCTGGTACAACCTCTACCAGTTGGGAATCATGACCATCGTGTTGCTGATTCTTTGGTGGCCCCACCGTGCAAACTCACCTTTTCATTGGCACTGGAGCATTCCGTTGATCTCGATCTTTTTGTCCGCTGCTGACTTTGTCTATTTTTATGCGCTGAGTCTCGACGGTTCGATGATTTCGGTGGTCTCCATGATCCGACGGGGCAGTGTGATCGTTTCGTTCCTGTTCGGGGCGCTGCTGTTTCGTGAAAAGAATCTGCGCAGCAAGGCGATCGACCTGCTGTTGGTGTTGATCGGTATGTTGTTCCTCTACTGGGGTTCAAAGTAGTATATAGGCATAACACACTGAGGCCCGCATTGCGATGAGCGAACTCGGATACGGGATAGCTCCGAATGCAAGGCAATCGGATGCGTTGTCTAATCAGGTTATCGAAGGTGATAATCAAAGAGCTCCTGTCATTCTGGCGATCCAAACGTCACAAGGGATCCAGGCTCTTCTCACAACCATGACAATCAAAACAGAACTGGCACTTCATACGACACTGGATCGTATAAAATGCCAGTAAAAAGCCTATCATCGGCCTACGAATGGCTGTGCAAACAGGCACACACGCCACTACGCGCACCAGTACACACTCAGGTGCACGAACAGCTGGAAGTTTTCGTTATTTTGTTTTTTTCTTATCCTTGCCAAAGAAGAGGATACAGACTGATCCTCCCAGTGTAGAAGAGTAGTTAAAATCTCTGATACTGCTGGTTTGCACCGATCCGTCCATGTTGTACTCTTTGGCTTTAAAGTGCACCGGTGAGAAACTAATATCGTAGAAAAGGCGGACACCCAGATTTCGGCCCACCAGATACATGAACGACAGTCCGGTGCCGAATCCGAAACTTTCACTGGAACCGATCTCCATCAGAGGTTGACGAGTCTGCCCCTCCTCCAAACCGTCGGCCAATTGCTGAGACTCGGTAACGCCTCTTGACAGCTGTGCCACCGGAAGATTCACTGGCAGAGTACTCTCCTGCTGGGCAGGATTCAGTACGGCATTGACCCGGTTTTTACGAATGGAATAGGTACCACACAGCAGTTTCGACCCAACGGACCAATGTTTGGACAGAGGATAGGAGAAGTAGGCACCGGCCATCACTTCGGAGACCTTCAAAGAGGAGATTTCGATACGTTCCAGACGACTCATCAACGCCTCACCATCCACCATCTGATTATCCTGCAAGCTCACAGCCATCGGCATACTGGCAATGGTTGCCCTACCTCCGATACCGATATATCGATTGATAAACCACGCTCCTTCTATACCCGAGATTGCACCCGTAGAGACCTTGATTCCGGCATGATTAAAATAGGCCATGCTTTTCCCGGCCCAATTGAACCCCATGTATAGGCCAAAAAACGAGGCTTTCCGGTCATAGTTGAAATGGGAGTCAACCCGATCGGGACGGCGCAATCCCCGATCCTTATAGATCAGATCGGTCAAATAATAGCCCAATTCCGTTGACAAGATACCGATTCCGGCACCGACCAGGACATCAGAGATCCAGTGTTTATTGTTCATCAGACGGCTCACGCCGATTGTCGTGGCGGTCATATATCCGCCAATACTATACCAGGGGCTGTGGGTAAGGCCATACTCCTTATGCAGGATGGTAGCCGCCATAAAGGCTGTAGCGGTATGTCCCGAAGGGAATGAGTTGTTACCCGATCCGTCTGGGCGGGGTTGCTTGACCGAATATTTCAATGTATTGACAAAGCCGGCCATCAATGCCGCAGAGAAGGCGTTGGAGACCAACATGCGTCCCCAGGAGCTGCGTCCCGGCACGCCGGCCAGTTTCAAACCATAGGTCAATACCATCGGTCCATATTGCAGATAGTCGTCGTAATGGTATCGGAACGTAGGGATATAGGAATCACGCAGGGCATTGAAATGGTATCGCTGGTCATTGAGGACCACACCGGCCACAATCAAAGGCACCGCCACATAGGTCATTTTATAGAGTCGGGTTTGGGTCATCCGATCGACCTTGAGCTGGAAGCGTTGCCAGCCGTTCAGCCGTACTGCACTGTCCAGAGCCAGGGTATCACCGGCCACAGTATCCGGTTGGAACATCGGATCGGCAATTGGTGTGAATGGGAATGCATCGGCAGAGGGCTTGATACAGCTTGCCGAAACGGACAGGGGCAAACAGATGCAACCAAACAGGACACAACAAAACAGCGTCCTGACCCACTTTACACCATATAGGGAAAATTGTTCCACGATACTCTCGTTTGAAAAATTTTCCCAAAGGTACGTTTTTTTGTCCTAAATGACCACTATTACTGGAACTTTCTGCGGTTTTAATGGGCTTGCATTCTGTACTCTTTCGGGGTCATTCCCACATGTTTTTTAAAATACTGGCCAAAGAATGAGGGGGTGGGGAAATTGAGATAATCGGCAATTTGCTGTACAGTCAGTTGTGAGGTTTCCAACAGGGCCTTTGCATTGCGAATGACCGAACGGTTAATACATTCGGTTGCACTGGATCCCGAGACGAGTTTAACGATTGCCGACAGGTATTTTGGGGTCAAGCACATTTGTTCGGCATAAAATCCCAAATCACGATGTGTTCGGTAATAGGTAGCGACCAAATAGAGGAATTTTTCGAACAGTTCTTCCTGACGGCTGCGGGTTTTACGGGGTTCGAGCGTTTTTCCACGATTGATAATCGCCCCAATTTCATAAAAGAGGTTCAATATTAAATTTTCGATGATCTCTTTGTAATAGGGGTTATCGCTATAGGCTATTTTCTTTTGGATCAAATCACGCACCTCAAAAATTGCCTGCATATCCTGTTCCGTCAGGGAGACGCAAGGTTGATCCCGCACGGCCAAATAGAGCTGTACTCCCATCGACGGATCGACATCAATCACCCGATCGATCTTCAGCATTAAAGCACATCCCGCAAAGTCATCGCTACGGCTGACCGGCTGCACCACTGCCCCCGGCAGAAAGATGACCATATCGTGTTGGCGGATCGGATACTGTTTTTTATCGATTGAGATGACAGCCTCACCCTGCTGGCAGATACACAGGCCCATGCCATGTATCTTTTGGGGCATTACGTAGATATCAAACGACATGGGGTTTTCTGCCGTCAGCACAATACTTTTGAAGACTGCTTCGTCATCATGACCTTCAAACGAATCGACCACTTTCACTGTATGCTCTTTCACAAGACTTTTCAAATTTGACTGTTCGCTACAAATTTAACCAAACAAACGACACATTGCCATTCCGACGCCACGGAAGCAGTCATTCCCCAACGGGGTTATTACAGGCCCAACACGGATCTGCTATCGCTCCACAACAGCAATGCTTCCACAACATCTTTTCTGCTTACCCGACATGAACCCATCGCCCGAACGCTTCATTCGCATTCGGCACTTTCCGGGCATCCTGGCAACACCACGAATTCATCCCCGACTTTCCCGAATATGTATCTTTCCACTCCATGGCCAATACGCTTTACATCTTCGCTGCGTACACAAACGCACGCTACAACTCCACAACGGACGGGAGAGGAAGATACCACGCTGGGGAGGATGCCACATTGGGGAACATGCCACGCTGAGGGACATGCCACGCTGAGGAGCATGCCAGACTGGGGAGCATGCCACATTGGGGAGCATGCCAGACTGGGGAGCATGCCACATTGGGGAACATGCCAGGCTGAGGAGCATGCCACGCTGGGGAGCATGCTGACCGGTCACCATGGATCGCATATCCTTTTAACGCACTGCAAATGCGCCGCAGCTTTTCACCATGCCGCAAACACACCACAACTTCACCTCCGCAAAGATTCGGCATTGACACACAACCGTTTTTTCTATACGACACATGCAGATTTTGGACTCTTCATCTCTCCAGTACGACTCTTCCGGACCATCCACAGCTCGAAAGATCTGCGGTCCACATCAATACGGCCGCACACATATTTGCTCAACGGTTCAAACCTCATCTTGGCCCCAACCGCACCGGATCACAAGCCACCCTGATCACAAGCCGCACCCACCATCACCCGCATACAAACACCGATCGTATCGGATCGCTATTGCATTGGATCGACAGTGGCACATCATGGCCCATCACACAAGCTCTGTTCCCGGCGCATCTGCAAGCAACGTTCCATGGCAGGATACGGAATTCTCCATGCCAGGACGGTATTCAAACTTTCAGAGGATGGTGCGTTTCCCGAAGATGGGGAAATCGTTAAAGTTTGTCCGCTTTATAACCAGCCGTTACCACCACAGCGATGATCTTCTCATCGGGAACATCCGCCGTAACGGTCAACACCCGATCCGTTGTCGAAAGGTCAATGTTCCACTGTTCACGAGGTACAATTTCGTTTAATTTATCAGCTATACGGGCTACACAGCCGTCACATTTTGCATTTGTTTTAAACTTGCTGGTTTTCATAACTTTTTGATTAATAGTTCTGGTTTCACATATACTGTTTCGGGTTGCAGCCTAACGTAGCTTTTACCCCCATATCATACTTAATCGATTCAAGTCCGTATTTATTGTTCAGGTCTTGCAACTCGACTTTTTTTCGCCCGGGGTTCAAACCTTGCAACCTGATCTGCCCCCCGAGATCCAGGCTTTGCAACCTGATCTGTTTTCACCCCGAGGTCCAGGCTTTGCAACCCGATCTGTTTTCCAGCCCAAGGGTCACACCTTGCACATCCACGACCGGGACAAACCTCCGCTCTCTATTTCCAACGCAACCGCAAACTGTTCATCACCACAGAGACCGAACTGAAAGCCATCGCCGCACTGGCCAACATCGGATTCAGCAACAGTCCACACACCGGATAGAGTACGCCGGCAGCAATCGGAATGCCTATCAAATTGTATATAAAGGCCCAAAACAGATTCTGGCGGATTGCCCGTACGGTATCTTTTGAAAGCCGGTAGGCCCGAGGGAGTAATTTCAGGTCAGAGGTGATCAAAGTAACCATGGCCACCTCCATCGCTATATCCGTTCCCCGCCCCATAGCGACACTGACATCTGCAGACGAGAGGGCTTGCGAATCGTTGATACCGTCTCCGACCATAGCGACCGTATGCCCCTCAGCCTGCAACCGGCGAATATATTGCTCTTTGTCCGCAGGCAGCATCTCTGCCTGAAATTGTGAAATGCCGAGCTCTTTGGCAATTGCTGCGGCTGTTTTTTGGCTGTCGCCGGTCAACATGCAGATTTCTATACCGGCACGACGCAGCTCTTTCAAAGCCTCCTGCGTGGTTGTCTTGATCCGATCGCTAATCACCACGACAGCCAACAGTCGGGTTCCGCAACCGCCCAAGACAGTGGTACATCCAGCCTGCTCATGGGCCGTAATCTCCCGGGCTAACGATGGCTCCATTTCTGCCCCATAACGCTCTGCCAGTTTACGACTGCCGATCCAAAACGTTTGTTCTGCTCTCTGCCCCAAGTCAGATGAGGACCCAGCCGCTACGCTTTCCGTTGTGGCAACCGGAGTTGAGGCCGACGGTGAGACGGAGGATTCCACATCGCTCCGGGCGGCACTTTCCGCCTTGAATTCAACACCTTCACCCGTCAAGCTCTCAAACAGGGACAAAGGACACGTGTGAGTCCCCTGTTGCTCCAGATAACGTACCACAGCCTCTCCCAGGGGATGTTCCGATCGGGATTCGGCTGCATAAAAGAGCTCCTGCCAATAGCGGTGTTGCTCTTCCGTACCTGCAGTCCACAACCACTTTACCACTTCGGGACGGCCTTCGGTCAAGGTTCCTGTTTTGTCCAACACCACCGTATCGACTTTGCACATACGCTCCAGTGCAGCAGCATCTTTGATCAGGATCTGCTGTTCAGCACCCTTGCCGATTCCCACCATCAACGCAGTGGGTGTAGCCAATCCTAAAGCGCAGGGGCAAGCGATGACCAATACGGACACCATTGCCAGGAGCCCATAGGTAAAAGCCTCTTCGCCACCCAGTACCAACCAGAGGAGAAATGTCAGCAGGGCCAGGCCGATCACCACCGGAACAAATACGGCAGCAATCCGATCGGCAATGCGTTGCACGGGCGCTTTACTACCTTGTGCCTCCTGTACGGTCCGGATAATCTGCGCCAACAAGGTATCGCTTCCCACTTTGGTTGCCTCCATCACAAATGAGCCACGTTGATTAACGGTCCCTGCCAGCAGTTTGTCACCCTGATCCTTACGGGCAGGGATCGGTTCACCGGTAATCATGCTCTCATCGACAAAGGTGCTCCCCGAAAAGAGGATTCCATCCACGGGGATTTTCTCCCCGGGTCTGAGGCTGATCCGATCTCCCACCTGTAATTGGGCGACCGGCAAATCCTGCTCCGAACCATCCGCACCAATGACACGGGCCGTTTTTGGCTGCAGTCCCATCAGTTTACGAATGGCGGACGAGGTATTTCCTTTAGCCCGTTCTTCGAGCAACTTTCCCAGCAAGACGAAAGCCATAATAGACATGAGGTTCCAATCCACGAGAGAGCCACACTTGCGGGAAGAGCGTATTGAACAGACTGAACAAAAATGCGATAGAGGTACTCAAGGCGACCAATGTATCCATATTGGCCGATCGGTGTGAGGCCTGTTTCCAGGCGTTGATGTAGAACAGACGCCCGAACCAAAAGACGGGCAAAGAGAGCAACAGCATCAACCATGCAGCCCAACGTTCATGCATAAACACCATTCCCAGGATCATCAGAGGCAGAGCGAAACACCAGACTTTCACCGTATTGCGTTTCAATTCACGATAATGATTCTGCTGGGCCTGTTGCTGTTCCTCTTCGGCGTGACTTTCGTCCACGATCAGATCATAGCCGATCTCTCGCACGGCCTGTTGCAACTGGAGCAAGGTCACACGTGCAGGATCATATTCGACATGAAGCTGATTGGAGGCGAAATTGACAGATGCAGCGGCCACACCTTCGACCGTACGCACTCTGTTTTCGACATTCGCTGCGCACACGGCACAGCTCATTTCCAGCACCGGAATATTTTTCTTGACGATTTCCATTTTTTGCTTTGGTCCGTTTATCGGTTTCCTGCTCACAGCCACACTACGCATTACCGGAAGTACACCCATAAAGGGCTTCTGTTCTGTTCCGCACCGTCTGCATATAGCAGCTGAGGGATGTAAGCTATCAAAATTAAACATTTGCAAAGAAAAATTCTACCTTTGTTGTCCATTGTGCGCCCTCCTTCAAGGGTGGTTTTTCCAAACCGATTCAATATCTGTCTGACATACAAGAGGTAAAAACCGTATTTGGACACTCGATTGTTCCTACATTTTTTAAGAGGGATCCATGTATGGAGCGGGTTGAACAGGAGTAGTCCTCATTGCCCAGCCTTTCGCCATACCGCATTACAAAGGATTGCGGAAAACGGACATGAGGGCACATTCCTCACACTGGCCAAACGCCAAGACTCAAGCCGGAGGACAGAGGATACAATCGCCAGGAACGCAACTGAGACTCTACTGTTGAGAGAATGCGAAGCTGCCAAGAGATTGCCTCTACTGGATAGACATTGGGCAGGTGATTAGTGACAACGACCGAGCCTTACTGAACACATTTCAGCGAGGATGTAAAGCCATATTGCCTCGCTTCGAATGGGTTTCAGGAGGGGGAGGAAAGCAATGGTATCACCATGTGATTACCTCGCCCAAACGGAGTCAGGGCAACGGTGAAACCGCAACAGTGGAACCGCAACAGTGGAACCATAATGGTGGTGCCGCAATAGCATAGCCCCATTACTCCGCCCCACTGCACAACCCTACTCCCGAATATGCTGTAAGGGGAGATGCAGGGCCACAACGGCAAGGCCACGTCCCGGAAGCGTTTCAGGGGTCAGAGGTGAAAACACCATAAAACGACCTCGCCACGCAAAGCATCAGGATAGGCATTTAGCCTCCGCAACAGAACCTCACTCCCAACAGGGAGCGTAAATGAGCTAAAACATAACCATGCAAGCCTATACAAACCGACATATCTGGAAAATCACCTATCCGCTGCTGATCAGCTTATTGATGGAAAACCTGATCGGCCTGACCGATGTAGCCTTTTTGGGCCGTGTCGGCGATGTCGAATTGGGGGCATCGGCATTGGCCGGCGTCTATTTCATGGCAATCTTTATGCTCGGATTCGGGTTCAGTATCGGCGTGCAAATCCTCATTGCCCGACGAAACGGAGAGGGACGTCCCCGAGAAATCGGCAAAATCTTTCAACAGGGATTATTGTTCTTGTTGTGTTTTGCCGCTGTCATGTTTTTTGTTTCCAAACAGTACACTCCCCGGCTACTCCGCACCCTGATTGAATCCGATGCGGTCTATGCTGCAGCCGTTGCCTATTTGGACTGGCGTGTTTACGGTTTCTTTTTTTCATTTGCCGCCGTGCTGTTCCGGGCCTTCTATGTCGGCACCACCAACACCCGCCTGCTGACTGCCAACTCAATTATCATGGTGCTCACCAACATCGTGTTGAACTACATACTCATATTCGGGAAATTGGGATGTCCGGCCTTGGGTATTGCAGGTGCAGCCATCGCCTCATCCATTGCAGAGTTGAGTTCACTGCTCTTCTTTGCTATCCATACCCGCTTGCACGGTTACGCAAAACGTTACGGGCTGTTCCGTTTCCAGGGTTTCAATCTCTCCATTCTGACACAGATTTTCAACGTGTCGATTTGGACTATGCTGCAGGCCTTTATCTCCACAGGCACCTGGTTCATCTTCTTCTTGACCGTTGAACACCTCGGTGAGCGTCCACTGGCCATCTCCAACATTGTTCGCAGCGTCTCTTCCATTCTGTTCGTAACGGTCAGCGCCTACAGCTCAACCACCAGTGCCTTGACCAGCACCCTGATGGGCAAAGGAGAATACGATCAGGTCATGCCGACCGTACGACAAATTATCGGTCTGGCCTATCGTTTAGCACTGCCTGTAATGATATTGATCTGCCTGTTTCCGTCCGTCGTGCTTCGTCTATACACCAATGATCCCACCCTAATTGCCGCATCGGTTGGCTCATTATGGGTCATGGTGGCCGGCTATTTGACGCTGATTCCCGGCAACATCTATTTCAATGCGGTCTCAGGTACCGGCAACTCCTTTATGGCCATGCTGATGGAGTTAGGAGCATTAGCCCTGTATGTACTTTCAATCTGGTGGATCATCATTCTCCACCGTCCCAGCATTACGCTCTGTTGGACTGTCGATATCATATATAGCATTGGATTGCTATTATTTACCTATCTTTACCTCGTCAAAGCGAATTGGCGCAACAAAAAAATTTAACCATTCATGACAGAACTCACTTTATCGACACCCTCTATTCTTTTCTCTGCCATATCCTTGATTTTGCTGGCATACACCAACCGCTTTCTCTCCTATGCACAATTAGTACGGACTCTCAAGGCCGATTACGACAAAAACCCTTCGACCATTACCCATCTGCAGTTGGCCAATCTTCGCCGCCGGCTCTACATGGCCCGTTCGATGCAGCTATTTGGTGTCAGCAGCCTGTTGTTGTGTGTGGTTTGCACATTTCTGATATACATTGGTTTACAGATGGTTGCCGTTTACACGTTTGGAGTAGCATTGGTGCTGTTAACCATCTCATTGGGCATCTCGATCCGTGAGCTGTTGATCTCGGTACGTGCTTTAGAGCTTCACCTGGACAGTTTCGAGCGGATGAAGACCCTGACGGCAACCTCTGGTCGTGAAGGCAATATCGAAACGCCTCGCCGCCGCAAGGGCACCTCTGAAGAGCACCGTCCAGTCTCTGTTCCGACAGATCAAAGCCTCCGTACGAAGAAACCAGCCAAAGGCAAGACTAAAAAAGAGGAGAGCAACAAACGTATTGAAGCCAAGGCAGCCAGCTCCACATCATCATCTTCTGCGGCTGCGACAACGGCTGTTGCGGCGACTTCTCGCTCCACCGCTGCGACTACAACAGCGTCAACGACCCCAGCAGCACCCAAAGGTTCGGGGGCTATTGAATCTTCAGGCACATCTGGAACATCGGCAGCTTCAAAAAGTCGTCGCAAAAAGGCTGCAGCCACTGCAGCCACTGCAGCCACCGCAGCCAGTTCCACCTCTGCAACCGAGGAGGCCCCCACTCCATCCCCTACCAAGAGACAATCAAAAGGTGGTTCTGACAAACAGTCTTCTACCTCATCACAGAAACAGACACCGAAGAGTAAAGTTGTTTCAGGAAAGACGGCCGATGCAATTCGTGTAATGGCAACGAGAAGCAAGACCACTCTCCCCATAGCATCAACAGAGGCTCCGGAGGGCGAGGAATCCTCTGACACTGCCACTCGTGCTGCCGACAAGAGCGAGGGGACATCATCCACCCAGCGTACCCAACAGGGCCGACGTCGTGGAGGACGTAGCCGCACCCGCTCCACCTCAGAGACAGCAACAGCACCAGGCACAGGCAATGCAATTCAAGAGAGTTCTCTCCCTGCAGCAGAAAATATAAATGCGGAGGATATAAAGGGTTAATCAACAGGCAGGAAAAAGGAGGATCGCCTCTTCTTACACATAGTACGTTTGAAAGAAATAACCGAACGGTTACCTGATCCAGAAAATAGCTCCTGACCATACCGCAAAAAGAGGCAAAAAACAGAAGGCAACGATCGGAATATTCCAATCGTTGCCTTCTATTTTTTGTAGCCTATTTTACGTTTTACATCCAACGTCTCAGAGCCATCAAGAAATTGCAGTTCGATGTGGCTAACCACTCAAATGCATACCGCACAATGCGCACATCACACGCACACCGTATGCAACCTCACACCTGCCACATATACAGCCCACACATACCACAAGCACGTCACACACACGCTATATGCACATTCCTGCACACAACTCCTGCACGTTCCGCACACCCGCACGCATATTACACGCGCACCTGTTACTTGCATGCCGTATGGCTCTTTCTCATCTGTCTTGTCGGATGGTTGATTCTCTGTTGCTTGTACTTATGCTGTTGCCTACGGCTAACGGCCTTCCACACTTCCGACCAACAGATCATGCAAATTTGTATTCCGTTCGAAAACCAACCGGGCAAAAGAGCATTGGGGAATCACTTTTCGCTTGCTTTTGCGAGCCTCTTCAGCCAGCGCCAACACCAATTTCCGGCCCACACCCTGCCCTTCATATTCAGGGAAGACAACCGTATGGTCAATCAGCCACCGATCGGTTCCGACCTCCTGGTAGGAGATCCATCCAAGTGCCTTTCCTTCATCAACAATCCGGAGAATTCCTTTGCGATCTCCTCGTGAATATTCTATTTCCATAGTTGTTCGGTTTTCATTCAACGGTTATACAATTCACAAAACACACGCCAAAGTTCTTTCACACTTTTTCCATTATCTCAGGTGTCGTCCATCATTTCACGTTGCGTCATCGGTCTCGATCTTTTCCCACTTGGGAGAACAGGATCCACCCATACAACAGATACCGCTCTCGGCAAAACAGATTGAGGATACAGGTCTGTGGTGCGGTTGTTTCCGTTCACAGTTTCAGTGTTGCGGCGACTCCCGTTATCGAGGCGATACACGTGGCTGGCGAGACTCACCTTATTGAGACGATCCTCTTGACTGGCGAGGATCACCTTATTGAGGCAATTCACTTGGCTGGCGAGGCTCACTTTACGGGAACACTCCCCTTGCCGGAATACTCCCCATTATAGGGGTGGTTCGCTTAGTGCAGCGGCTCCCGTTGTTGAGACGATCCACGTAGCTGGAGCGGTTCACTTAACTGGAATGACTCTCTTTGTTGGGATGCTACCCTTGTTGGTCGGTTCATTTGTTGAGGCAGTTCACTCCTGACAAACGCCACTACCCCTGCACGCATCTTTCCTCAAGCAAAACTCACCGCAAAGTTTTCTCCCCTGTAAAAAGCCCGTACAAAAAGTATCTGCAGTACAATTAGCGTCTCCAGGCACCGATGATTTCAGCCACATACATTTTGTGGAAATCTTCGTGAGGATACCACCGTGCGACTGTTTCGTAATCGATAAAGTTTCCTTTTTCAATCATATCGGTATAGCATTTGCGGCAATCGAGCACAAGCGAGGCCTCTTCAAAAGCCATATTTCCCGATGGAGTTGCAAAGGGGGTCAATTTTGTTTCGGCCACCTTATCGATTTCACGACCGGATTTGGTTCCGCATAATTGTAACACTTTGCGATACTCTTCGCCGAAAAACGACAAGGTGAAGCCTTCGTTACGTTCGACAAAATCAAATGTATAACGCTGTGGGCGAATAAAGACGAAGGCGACAGGCCGATTCCACAAGAAACCGAGTCCGCCCCAACTGGCAGTCATCATATTGAACTTTTCAGCATTGCCGGCCGTCACCAGCATCCACTGCTCTCCGATCAATTTAAAAACATTTTCATCCAATACTTTAGGATCGATCTCTGACAAAAGGTTCATCATGAATATTTTTATAGGATTGCTTTACAATTTACATATTTTGTTGCAGATAGAGCTCCGTCAATCTCGAAACCGGATAGCGGGTTATCTCCTCTCGGGTCATCATCAACGCCTCGGGCGGCAGCGATTCGGGCCACTGTTTCAGGCCTATTTCATAAAAATTGGCATAAATCGTTCGATGTGACAGTTGATGTTTCGGCATCGACACACTGTGCACCACGGTGTATTCCTGATCTCCGACCCAAACAGGGAAACGGGGATCTTTCCGCAGCTGTTCGAAATCAAGCGGTTGCTCTGTTTCAATCAACGGAAACTCATACAGGTTTTTCCAAATATCTTGTCCCGTACGTCTGACCAGGACCGTCTGTTCGCCGCAATGCAAATACAGATAATTAAAATAGCGTGGTTTGACAGCGGTACGTCCGGCTTTTACCGGCAACTTTTCCACACTTTCCTGCCGCAAGGCGACACATTGTTGGGCCAGCGGACAGTTCGTACATTCCGGAGAACGGGGTACACACTGCAACGCCCCAAATTCCATCATTGCCTGATTATGGAGTGCGGCCTGCTGGCGGTCCAGCAAATCGGTTGCCAACTCAGCAAAGCGGCGTTTAGCGGCCGGAGTATCAATGGGCAGATCTATACCGAACAGGCGGGCCAAAACCCGATAAACATTGCCATCGACCGTTGCGTAGGGTTGATTGTATGCAAAAGAGCAGATTGCGGCGGCTGTATAATCGCCGATACCTTTCAGTGAGCGCACATCGTGATAATCGGTCGGAAAAACACCGGCGTATCGTTCCACAATTTCACGAGCGGCTGTATGCAGATTTCGGGCCCGGCTGTAATAGCCCAATCCCTGCCACATTTTCATCAACTCGTCTTCACCGGCTTCGGCCAAAGAGCTTACATCGGGGAACCGCTCCACAAAGCGGTTATAATATTCCAAACCCTGAGCTACACGGGTCTGTTGCAAAATCACCTCAGAGATCCAGATTTTGTATGGATCAGAGGTCTCTCTCCACGGCAATTCACGACGGTTGATCTCATACCACTGGATCAATATCCGGCTGATTTCGGATGGTTTTACATCTCTGATTGGATTGGGGAGGGATATGCTCATACGATTCGGAGTCTTCCTGATACTTCGATTGAGATTCGGGCCTATTTGAGAGGTTACAGCAGGTCTGTCACCTCTGCCCGTGTAAAGCGCACCAGATCTTTCGGAGCGATTTTT
>ERZ791746.1604-NODE-1604-length-14908-cov-11.623376_pt1 | contig 14908 bp, 10 predicted proteins | sample MGYA00510038_ERZ791746 | MGnify/ENA primary metagenome ERZ791746 (study PRJEB30046, sample SAMN00792018) | human gut metagenome | study: EMG produced TPA metagenomics assembly of the A metagenome-wide association study of gut microbiota in type 2...
GGAACCGCCGTATACCGAACGGTACGTACGGTGGTGTGAGAGGTCGGCGGGCCGATGCCCGCCTCCTACTCGATCCCGTAAATACAAACGTACTCTATAGGGCTGAGCGATGCACCAATTTATATAGCGCCGCCTTATGTATCGGTGTCAGCGGCTTTGCCGCCAACTGTATAATTCGCGGCTCTATATGATTTGTGCGCCGCTCACTCACCTCAGCCTAGCCACCTTAGCCACCTCAGTCACTTTTTACTGGTTGCATTTTATTTCATATAGTTGTATATTTATAAGAAATCAATGCAATTTTATACAGGAGGCGGTACTATGAATAGAGTAATGAAAGCGGCAGTTCTTGGACTGGCAGCGGCAGGAATGATTCTTATGGGTGGCTGCGGAGGCAGCGGAAGCCAGAAGGCGGCTTCATCCCCGGCAGGCAGTTCTTCCCAGAGTGCTCTTATGCAGAAAATCAAGAAAGATGGTAAACTGGTGGTAGGTACGGCTTCCGGGTTCCCACCCTATGAATTCCTGGACACCTCGGTGAAGGATCAGAAGAAAATCGATGGCATCGACATGAAGATTGCCGAAGCCGTGGCCCAGAAGCTGGGGGTCAAGCTGGAGGTCCAGGATATGACATTCCAGTCGCTCCTGTCCTCGATCACCACGGGAAAGGTGGACATCGCTATTTCCGCCATCAATCCTACGGAGGAACGGAAGAAGACCGTCGATTTCTCCAATAACTACCTGGAAGGGAAGCAGACACTGCTGGTCCGGAAGGAAGATGCCGGGAAATATAAGAGCCTGGCCGATTTCTCCGGAAAGAAGATTGCCGTACAGAAGTCGACAATCCAGGAAAAGCTGGCCACTTCCCAGATTCCGAATGCCCAGATCGTGGCGCTGGCCAAGGTGCCGGATGCCCTGCTGGAACTGAAACAGGGCAAGGTGGATGCGGTGCCGGTACAGAATATCGTAGGCGGCCAGTACCTGGTCACCAACGATGACCTGGCGGCCACGAATATTTATTTCGATAAATATTCCGGCGGTTCCGCCGTGGCCGTTCCCAAAGGAAGCGATGATGTGATCGCGGTGATCAATGAAGTAATCAAAGAAAACCAGGAAAACGGCAACATCGATCAATGGGTGGATGAAATGACGAAGAAAGCCGTCGAAAACGCACAGTCCAAATGATTTCCTGCCCATAGGGGCGGAGAAGAAAGAGGGAGAGTATGATGAAAAAATCCATGAAACTCATGCTTCTGGGGGCTGCCCTTCTGGGGTCCCTGGCCATGGCGGGCTGCGGCAGCAGTTCGGCACCTGCTAAAAGCGGCAGCGCAGGAGGCCAGCAGCAGAGTAAACTGATGCAGACCATCAAATAGAGGGGAAAACTGATTGTAGGCACTTCTTCCGGCTATCCGCCCTATGTATTCGTTGATGCAGAATCACCGGACAAGAAGGTCATCGGCCTGGATATGGAAATGTGCAAGCAGATTGCCGATAAGCTGGGGGTAAAGCTGGAAGTGCAGGACATGAGCTTTTCCGCTCTCCTTTCTTCCGTCACCTCAGGCAAGGTAGATATTGCGGTGGGTGGCGTATCTCCGACGCCGGAACGGGAAAAGGCCATGGCCTTCTCCGATATTTACCTGCCTACGGAGCAGAAACTGCTGGTACGGAAAGAAAACCAGCACACCTATAAATCCATGGCCGATCTGAAAGGGAAGGTCATTGGTGCCGAGAAATCGACGACCCAGGAGGCTACAGCCCAGAAAATCGAAGGGGCAAAGGCCATCGGCCTTTCCAGCGTGCCCGATGCCATCCTCCAGCTGAAGAATGGCAAGCTTGACGGCATTGTGCTGGAAGGGGTGGTCACGAAGCAGTACCTCATCTTCAACGATGACCTGGCACTGGCGGATGTACAGTTTGACGGGGCCAAAAAGGTTTCCGCCGTGGCACTGCAGAAGGGAAATGACGATGTGGTGAAGATCATTAACGACATCATCAAACAGGATACGGAATCCGGACAGTTTGATAAGTGGGTCGATGAATACAGCCGTATCGCCGTGGAGAAAGCAAGCAAGTAAGGAAATAGAGTAAAGGATCAATCCGGGAGTCATGCAAGTTTATGCATGACTCCCGGATTTTTATGTGCTGGCCGAATTTGAACTATTGCGGTTTGACGAGCTTTTGGGGTTTGGCGGTTGGCGTGCTTGCGGATAGAGTCACTCGCATGGAGCTCCTGGCTTCTAGCGGCTAGCTGTTAGGAAGGCTGATCCGCCTGCGGCGCTTCCATCCGGTATTTACGTCAGTCATTCGTGCCGTAGGCTGGCCAGCTTTCCTGGAAGCTAGGAGCTGGCAGCTAGAAGCCCCCGCACGAATGACTCTACCCATCAGCGCCAAACCCAACAGCTCGGCAAACTGAAATATCGCAAAAACAACTCAATAAAACTTATGAATATTTATTGACATAATTGTATAAATATGCTATCATCTAACCAAGTTAATACAGGAAACCGATTTCAACTATATGGAGAGGTGCATGAACATGATGAAAAATAAAAAGGTACTGAAAATTCTGGCTCTTGGTTTTTGTGCGGCAGCGGCCATTGGCCTGGCAGGATGCGGCGGATCTTCTTCCTCCCAGTCTTCTTCCCAGCAGACCCAGAAGGAAAGCCCCCTGATGCAGAAGATTAAGAAAAGCGGAAAACTGGTGGTGGGGACCGCTTCCGGCTATCCTCCCTATGAATTCGTAGATACCTCTTCCGGAGAGAAGAAGGTCATCGGCATTGATATGGAACTGGCCCAGAAGGTGGCAGACAAGCTGGGGGTAAAACTGGAAGTGCAGGACATGAATTTCCAGGCACTCCTGTCGTCCCTGACCGGCGGCAAGGTGGATGTGGCCATTGCCGGCATCAATCCTACGGACGAGCGGAAGAAGTCTATGGATTTCTCCGCGGATTACCTGCCCACAGAACAGAAGGTCATTATCCGTAAGGCCGATGCCGATAAGTATAAGACCATCGAGGATCTCTACGGCAAGACTATCGGCGTACAGAAGTCCACCACCCAGGAAGCCCTGGCCAAGGAAAAAATCAAAGATGCCAAAATCGTAGGCCTCGCCCATGTACCGGAAGTGGTGCTGGAACTGAAACAGGGCAAAGTGGACGGCCTTGTGGTGGAAGGCATAGTAGGACAGCAGTACCTCGTTTTCAACGATGACCTCATGTTCTCTGATGTGAAATTCCCGAATGCCGTAAAGAATTCAGCCGCCGCCGTGCAGAAGGGCAATGAAGATGTGCTGGCTGTGATCAACGAAGTGATCAAAGAAAATACGGACAACGGCAATTTCCAGAAATGGACCGACGAATACAGCAAGAAGGCTGTATCCAATGCGGATAACAAATAAGAGAGATGGAGAAAAAGCGGAGTCTTCGGACGCCGCTTTTTCTATGCAAAATCGGCGATGCAGATGAGATCGAGGTCGAGGCCGAGATCGACGTGGAAAGCGGCTGGCGGCGCAGATGGAATCCTGACGACTCTGTTCCTGAAACGAGCAATTGACTCTACAGCAGGCTCTCTTCCCAGAAGAGAGCTGCCAACGGCTGAGAGATGGTAAAGGGTTCTAAGGCCGTTCTGATGGCTGAGTGTAAGTCATGAATGGTGAGAAGTGGCTAAGGGGTAATGCCCTGCGGGCAATGTGGCTCAGGGGGAACGGGCTTCGCCCGAGGGGAAGGTGGCGGCGCACAATTTATACAGCGCCGCCTTTTGATTTTCCCTCCGTAAAACCGCTATCATCCGGTTGAATCCATACGTTTATCGTCATCTCGAGCGGTGGCATCATGCTTAGTGATGTTGTCTGTAAAAATCGCTACAGCTGCGATGAGTCGAGAGATCTCTCTGGTGAATGACAATGACGGTGTTACAACGTCATAGAGGGGCAGAGGAAAGGGCAATGGCCTGCGGCGGGGGGATGAAAGGTGGCTGAGGTGACTGAGGGGGTGGTGGCGGCACAGGTGAGATCGAGGTCGAGATCGAGATCGAGGCGGAAAGCGGCTTCGCCGCAGATGGAATCCTGACGACTCTGTCCATGAAACAGGCGATTGACTCTACAGCAGGCTCTCTTCCCAGAAGAGAGCTGCCAACGGCTGAGAGATGGTGATGGGTTCTGCCGTACAGGCCATTTAAATCGAAAGTGAGAAAAACCATCAGAATCCCTCTGTCTGCTGCGCAGACATCCCCCTTTGGGAAAGGGGGACTACCCAATAGCTGCTGGCGCAGCTAAGAATCAGCCTGCGGCTCACCCATCGGCTAACCTCCGTCTGCTTCGCAGCCACCTCCTTCCCAAGGAAGGAGGCTATCCAACAGCGGCGAAGCCGCGGATGGGTTCCTGATGACTCTGTCCCCAAGAACGTGAAATTGCCTCTGCCCGAGGCCCCTTCCTCGGGGAAGTAAGCGAACTGATTTTGTAGTGAGCGCAAGCGAGCGAAAAATCAGTGAGACACTTTCCCAGCGAAGTCGGGCAGGGGCGCCCGGTGGGAAGCGTCTCACGGTATTCTCAGTCGCCTTCGGCTCCCTGCGAACACCGTTCGCTTGCCACCCCAACGGGGTGGGGTTAGCTGATGGAAACTGATGGAATCGGCCCGCAGGGCCCAACCATCTAGACCTAGACCTAGACCTAGATCTAGACCCCAGGACCTCCGGTCCCATTCCCCTCGATCTCGGTCTCAATCTCATTTATTCCGATTAAAATATAGAAATTCTTAGTAGTAAAGACTATGCGGCTATGTTATAATAAACTAACTCTCGATGATTTAGAAGTATAGTAGAGAAAGAAGGTCCCCTTATATGAATAAAAAGACCATTCCATTTTCTGATGAATTAATCCGTGATATAGCTGCTAAATATGGCACACCTTTTCATATTTACGATGAAAAGGGTATCCTTGAAAATGTAAAGCGGCTGCAGAAAGCCTTTTCCTGGAATCCCAATTTCCATGAATACTTTGCTGTGAAAGCTACACCGAATCCCTGGATCATGAAGAGCCTGAAAACCCTCAATGTAGGCTCCGACTGCAGTTCCATGGCAGAACTGGTTCTTTCCGAAACCGTAGGTATCAAAGGGGAAGAAATCGTATTTTCTTCCAACGATACGCCGGATGAAGAATTTATCAAAGCCCATGAACTGGGGGCCATTATTAATCTCGATGACGTGTCCAACCTGGACGACCTGGAACGGCTCCACATCGTTCCGGAAAGAATCTGCTTCCGTTACAACCCGGGTCCCGAACTGGCAAGGGGCAATGCCATTATCGGCAAGCCGGAAGAAGCGAAATACGGCATGACCTATGACCAGCTCATGACCTGCGTAGACTGGGCTAAGAAAAAAGGCATCGGCTACATCGGCATCCACACCATGGTGATTTCTGCTGAACTGGAACTGCCGGGCCTCCTTGGCACCATTGATATGATGTTTGACCTGGCCAATGATATCCGCGAAAAGAAAGGCGTCACCGTGGACTTCATCGACTTTGGCGGCGGCATCGGCATCCCTTACCGTCCGGAACAGGACCCCGTAGATATTGAAGGCCTCGGTGAGGGGGCAAAGAAGCTGTTCGACGAAAAGATGGCAGGCAAAGGTTTCGACCATACCCGCATCTGCTTCGAATGCGGCCGTGCCATCACAGGACCCTACGGTTTCCTCGTTACAAAGGCCATCCATTACAAACACATTTACAGGGATTATATCGGTGTCGATGCCTGCATGGCCGACCTCATGCGCCCCGGCATCTATGGCGCTTACCATCACATCACTGTCCTTGGTAAAGCCGATGCGCCGAAGGACCATGTATACGACGTGGTAGGCTCCCTCTGCGAAAACTGCGATAAGTTTGCCATCCAGCGGCCCCTGCCGGAAATCAGGACCGGCGACCTCATCGTCATCCATGACACCGGCGCCCACGGCCACAGCATGGGCTATAACTACAATGGCCGCCTCCGGCACCAGGAAATCATGGTTCATGCGGACGGCAGCATCCAGCAGATCCGGAGAAATGAAACCCTCTTCGATCTCTTCGCTACCCTCGATTTCCCGAACCTGAAAGAAAATACGGCGAAAGTTGTAAAATAATGAATGAAGCTGTGAAAGGATATGCCCTTTCACAGCTTTTTTGCATGCCGATGGGTGTGCGGTCCAGATGGGTGGAGGGTACATAAGGGTTGTGGGCCTTCCGCCGCTGCGCTGGCCCGACCGGGTGATGGCTTTGCCTTGGCAAAGCCACCACCCGATGAACGAGCGAAGCGGTGTTCACTCACAACCTTTAGCCCCATTCAAACGCATGGGGCAGGCCGATGAGCACACAACTTATGCAGAAAAGTGATAATTACCTATTAAAATCCAAAAACATCATAGCAAAACTGGACAGGGTGGTGTATAATGGATACATCGAAATATCGAAATGTATTTGGCAAAAATTTATAGGAGGTATCGTTATGTATACTTTATCCACCAATGCATTCAACGGCAAGCTGCCGCAGATTGATGAGAATGCTTTCGTAGCTCCCCATACATTCCTCTCCGGCGATGTCCGGGTCGGCAAGTATGCCAGCATCTGGCCAGGCGTTGTTGCCCGGGGTGATGTAAACTATATTTCTATCGGCGAATGTTCCAATGTGCAGGACCTCTGCTGCCTCCATGTGGCAGATGATAATCCCTGCATTATCGGTGATTATGTAACCATCGGCCACAGCGCTGTTATCCATGCCTGCCAGATTGAAGACCATGTACTGGTCGGCATGCACGCCACCATCCTTGACGGTGCGAAAATCGGCAGAGGCTCCATCATCGCTGCCGGCGCCCTGGTGACAAAGAATACCGTCATTCCGCCGAACTCCCTCGTCATGGGCGTTCCGGCCAAAGTGGTAAAGACCATTGATGCCATGAAGAATATCCATGCCCAGGCGATTAAGTATAAATGCGAATGGTCCATCGGCTACGGCGTGAAACCGGATATTGACGGTGAACTGTACCATGGAGAAAAGATTGTGTAATTGAAGCACATCATGCATAGAAAGGCATCCCGCTTTTGGCAGGGTGCCTTTTTGGTTTACCGATTGAAAATCGGAGTGACGGTGGCGGAGCGTGGTGCGGACGAAATGGAGGGAAATGGGGCCGGAGGCCCCTGTTGGTCTAGATCTAGATCTAGATCCAGGTCTAGGTGGTTAGGCCCTTTGGGCCGGATGGTTAGTGCCACATTCGATGATTGGCGTTGTGGCTGTTAGACGATAGATGTTAGAAGATAGACGATAGATGCGAGCAGGCCCTGCGGTGGCCGCGAAGCAGACGGAGGTTGGCCGATGGGTGCGTCGCAGGCTGTTTCAATGCGGCGCCAGCCGCTAAAGAAAAGTCCCCCTTTTTCAAAGGGGGATGTCACGCAGTGACAGAGGGATTCTGATGGGTTTATACACATTTCATGCAGAAACGTGTTTGTGCACAATCCTATCACCATCTCTCACCCCGGTGGGGTGGCAAGCGAACTGGGTTCGCAGGGAGGCGCAGGCGACTGAGAACTCAGTGAGACGCTTCCCACCGGGAGCTCTCTTCTGAGAAGAGAGCCTACAGCAGAGTCAATCGCTCGTTTCAGAAACAGAGTCGTCAGAATTCCATCTGCGGCTTCTCCGCTTTCCACCTCGATCTCGGCCTCGACCTCGATCTCACCTGCGCCACCAGGAGTTACCCCTCAGCCCCCTTCCCTCGTCCCCGGCCAAAGGCCGCTGCCCAAGGGCCGAAGGTCCTGAACCCTATACAGTATTTGACTATTCCCCACTGGGGGCTATATAATAAAGAACAACTATTATATAAATAAGATAATGGCAGAAATCATGATTTATGGAAGGTGACGCTATGCGAGAAAAGTATGTTCCTCAGCAGATTGAAAAGAAATGGCAGAAGATCTGGGAGGATACTAAGGCATTTGAGACTCATTATGATCCGAATAAGAAGAAATATTACGTCCTGGAAATGTTCCCATACCCCTCCGGGAACCTTCACATGGGCCATGTAAGAAACTATTCCATCGGCGATGTGGTGGCCCGGTTCAAGAAGATGCAGGGCTTTAACGTGATCCATCCCATGGGCTTTGATGCCTTCGGCATGCCTGCAGAAAACGCAGCCATTAAACACGGTACACCGCCGGCTGACTGGACTTATTCCAATATCGATAATATGACCCGCCAGCAGAAGGAACTGGGCCTGTCCTATGACTGGGACAGGAAGGTCCTGACCTGCCGGGAAGATTATTACAAACACACCCAGAAACTCTTCGAACTTTTCTATAAGAGAGGACTCGCTTATAAAAAGGAAGCCAAGGTGAACTGGTGCAATACCTGCCACACCGTACTGGCCAATGAACAGGTAGAAGAAGGCCGCTGCTGGCGCTGCAAGAACCCGGTGGTGAAGAAAGACCTGTCCCAGTGGTTCCTGAAGATTACGGACTACGCTGACCGTCTCCTGGCAGACCTGGACCATATGCCGGGTTGGCCGGAAAGGGTAAAGACCATGCAGCGGAACTGGATCGGCCGTTCCACGGGCACCCAGTTCTCCTTCAAGGTAGAAGGCATGGATGATACCATCCCCGTATACACCACCCGCGTGGATACGGTTTACGGTGTCACCTACATGGTGCTGGCTCCGGAACATCCGCTGGTGGAAAAGCTGATTGCCAATAACCCGGAAAAGGATAAGCTGGAAGCCTTCATTACGGAAATGAGAAACCAGAACGATATTGTCCGCACCGCAGAAGATGCACCGAAACTGGGCATGTTCACCGGCAGCTATGCTATCCATCCGCTCACAGGCGAACGGGTGCCAATCTGGATTGCGAACTATGTCCTCTATGAATACGGCACCGGCGCCGTCATGGCCGTTCCGACCCACGACCAGCGCGACTGGGATTTCGCAAAGAAATACCACCTCCCCATGAAACTGGTTGTCCAGAACAAGGCAAAGAGCCTGGTCCTGGAAGATATGGACAAGGCCTATGATGCCGACGGATACCTGGTAAACTCCGGCGAATTCGACGGCCTCACCTCAAAAGAGGGCAGGGAAGCCATTACAAAGAAATTTGAAGACATGGGCATCGGCAAGGGCAAAGTCAATTACCGTCTCCGGGATTGGTTGATTTCCCGCCAGCGCTACTGGGGCTGCCCCATTCCGATTATCCACTGCCCTCACTGCGGCAATGTGCTGGTACCGGAAAAGGACCTGCCCGTCAAACTGCCGACAGACGTTAATTTCGTAGCCGGCGCTACATCCCCCCTGGAAACCAGTGAGACCTTCCTCCACGTGAAGTGCCCCCAGTGCGGCGCAGACGCTACCCGGGAAACCGATACCATGGATACATTCATCGATTCTTCCTGGTACTTCCTCCGGTACTGCGATCCCCACAACGAAAATGAACCCTTCGACAAGAAGAAAGCCAACTACTGGATGCCTGTGGACCAGTACATTGGTGGCATTGAACATGCCATCCTCCACCTCCTCTATTCCCGGTTCTTCATGAAAGTCCTCCAGGATGCGGGCATGGTGGATTATCCGGAACCCTTCACAAACCTGCTCTGCCAGGGCATGGTGCTGAAGGATGGCGGCAAGATGAGTAAGTCCGTGGGCAACGTCGTTTCCCCGGAAGAAATCGTCGGAAAGTACGGTGCCGATACGGCCCGCCTCTTCATCCTCTTCGCAGCGCCTCCGGAAAAGGACCTGGAATGGTCCGACCAGGGCGTGGAAGGATCCTACCGCTTCCTGAAGAGAGTCTGGGCGATTGTAGGAAAGTACCAGGACTTCAAGAAGGAAGAAAAAGGAAAACTCTCTCCCGATGAATTCGCCCTGAGAAGACGGCTTCACCAGACCATCCGGAAAGTGACGGAAGACCTGGACGGCAAGTTTGCCTTCAATACCGCCATTTCCTCCATCATGGAACTGGTGAATGACATGTACCGCTTCGTAGAAAGCCATGATGTCATTGAAAAGAGCCTGTCCCATGAACTGCAGAGAAACCTCCTCCTCGTGCTGGCGCCCTTCGTTCCCCACATTACCGAAGAACTGTGGCAGGGCCTCGGTGAATCGGAAAAGAGCGTTCACGAAGCGTCCTGGCCGGCCTGCGATGCTTCTGCCCTCGTTGTAGACACCGTGGAACTGGGTGTACAGGTGAACGGCAAGGTCCGCGGCACCGTTACAGTTCCCGTATCCATGAGCCGCGAAGAAATCGGCGAAAAGGCGAAGGAACTGCCGGAAGTGAAGAAATTCACCGATGGAAAGACCATCGTAAAGGTCATCGTAGTTCCCAAGAGAATCGTCAATATCGTAGTGAAATAAAGAACAAACAAAAAGAGCCTCCGGGCTCTTTTTGTTTGCCTCCTTTCCGGTGTGCTAGAATAGGAAATATAGATCAATGGGAGTTGGCTGGTGGGCTATTCAAATGGATGGGGCATAAGGGTTGTGGCTTTGCCAAGGCAAAGCGGGGGCATGAGGTTCATAAGCCGCCGCAGCGTCGGAAGGCCCACAACTTTTAGCTCCTTTCACTCCATTTGGGGTGCTAATCAACCCAGTTCAATTTGAACCTGTAAGGAGGCAATCCTATGCATATAACCTGTGAAGGAAGAAGCTTTGATTTGTTTGACGGCGCTTCTCCCCAGAATTTGTGGAATATCGTCCGGGGCAGCCGGGACAGGGAAGAGGCGGTACTGGCCGATTGCGGCGGTGAAATTCTTGATTTCCAGACACCCTTCACCAAAGACCGTGACGTTAAATGGATTCCCCTCTCCTCGAAGCAGGCATACCAGGCCTATCGGAGAACCGCCATTATGCTCCTTGTCTGTGCAGTCAAAGAAGTATACGGGGAAAAGGCGGATATTAAAGTCAAACATTCTTTGGGAAAATCGATTTACTGCGAATTCAAGGATGGTCATACCCCCCTTTCCAAAGAACTGGCATCCCTGGAAAAACGGATGGCATCCATTGTTTCGGAACACCGGAAAATCACGAAGCTCATGGTGGGGAGAAACCGGGCCATTGCCTTTCTCCGCATGAAAGGGCGCATGGAGGATGCGGAGCTCCTTTCCCAGCTTGACGTTTCCGAGCTCAATGTAGACCAGTGCGGCAGCCTCATCGATTACTATTTCGGCCCCATGCTTCCGGATATGGGATTTATCCGGGCCTTTGCCCTCCATTCCTATGCCCCCGGATTCCTACTGCAGATTCCCGGCCCCGGGGAGACAGAACTCACGCCCCAGGAAGATGATCCTCTTTATGCCCGGGTATTTTTGGAAACTCAGGACTGGAGCGAACTCATCGGCTGCCATAACCTGGAGGAACTGAACCGGTCCATCGATGATGGAAGGATCTATGACATCGTAGCTACGGCAGAAGCGCTGCAGGAAAAGAAGATGGCCCAGCTGGCAGACACCATCTGCGGCCAGAAACCGCCGATCCGCCTCGTATGCATGGCAGGGCCATCGTCTTCCGGAAAAACCACATTTATGAAGCGCCTCATTGTCCATCTTTGGGTGAATGGAGTGCGGCCGGTGATGCTGTCCCTGGACGATTATTTCCGGAACCGGGACGAAATGGGGAATGAAAACTGGGAGAACCTGGAGGCCCTGGACCTTACACTCTTTGAAAATACCGTGTCCGCCCTCCTGGAGGGGAGAAAAGTGCACCTGCCCCATTTCAATTTCATCACTGGCAAGAAGGAATGGGAAGAGAAAGAAGTACAGCTGGGGAAGGGGCAGCCCATCCTGGTGGAAGGACTCCATGCCCTGAACCCGAAGCTTACCTACTTCGTGCCGGGATACCAGTGCCTTCGGGTGTATCTGTCCGCCCTGACCCAGCTCACCATCAATGACCATAACCGGATTTCCACCTCCGACAGCCGGCTCCTCCGGCGGCTGGTCCGGGATTTCCAGTTCCGGGGAAACGGACCGGAACACACCCTCCTCACCTGGGACAACGTGCGGAAAGGGGAAGAACGGAATATTTTCCAGTACCAGAACCGGGCCAATGTGGTCTTCAATACGGCCCTTCTCTATGAAATCCCGGTACTGAAAAAACTGGCCCGTCCCCTTCTGGAGAGCATATCGCCTGACAGTCCCGCCTACGGAGAAGCACTGCGGATGCTCCGGTTTCTCCGGCCATTCAGGGAACTGGACGCCTCCATCGTCCCCGGAGAATCCCTGCTGCGGGAATTCGTGGGATATAAGGGGATAGGGAAGTCCTTTTTGAATAGATAATGAAAGGCGGCGCAAGGGGAATGGGCTCCGCCCAAAGTGACGCAAGGGTAACGCCCTTCGGGAGAAGGGGAGGTGTGCCGCAAAGCGGCTTGTCAATGGTAAGCGAATTACTGCCCGCCTTCTCTGTGTATGGGGATACCAAGGTAGTGGGGGAGTCCTGCCCATGGTCAGAGGCAAAAGGCCGCAGCCTGTTCCACCAACGGCCCTCCGGCGCGAAGCACCTGCCACCCCACGGAGAAAGGGATCACTGCATTCTCAGTCGTCTGACGGCTCCTTACAGCACGGCTATCAGCGACTCACAACAATTTGAGCGTCGCTTCGCTCCTCCAAATTGTGTTCGCTGCTGTGACTGCAGTTCGCCCACCACCTTTAGCCCCATACATACGTATAGGGAGAAACCCGGACCACATACTCCGGCCGCAGCCCATTTGCATCTCCTTGACCTATCGTATATAATGAATATATGAAACGATGAATATCGATATGCTAAAGGAGGAATCCCCATGGATTTGACAGATGTACTGATTATTGGTGCCGGACCGGCGGGGCTGAATGCGGCTCTCTATGCGGCAAGAAAAGAACTGACCGTGAAAGTGGTGACCACCGATATCGGCGGCCAGATGCTTCTCACCGGAAAGATTGAAAATTACCTCGGTTTTTCTTCCATTTCCGGCTTTGATCTTGCCGATAAGATGGAAGCCCAAGTGAAACAGTATCCCGTGGATTTCGTCTATGCCGGCGTGAAATCCCTGACAAAGGATGAAGATGGATATTTTACCGCCCATCTGGATGATGGAAAAGAACTTCGGGGAAAGACCTGCATTGTGACAGCCGGAAAACACAGCCGTACACTGGATATCCCGGGAGAAAAGGAATATACCGGCCGGGGCGTCAGCTACTGCGCCACCTGCGATGCCCTGTTTTACCGGAATAAAACGGTGGCCATCGTCGGCGGCGGGGACAGTGCCGTACAGGCGGCCATCGAACTGGCAAAGCTCTGCCCCAGGGTGTACCTGGTGGTGAGAAGCCGCATCCGGGCCCAGGAAATCCTGGTGAAACGGATGAAGGCGGAAGACCACGTGGAAGTGCTCCTCGGCTACACACCGGAAGAAGTGAAGGGCGAAAAGAAAGTAACCGCCCTCACCGTAAGAAATAAGGCCGACGGAACCCTTCACGATATTTCCGTGGATGGCGTCTTCGTTGAGGCCGGCGGCATCCCGAACAACTCCTACCTGCCCAAAGAAGTGAAGACCAATTCCTTGGGAGAAATCATGACCGATAAGGAAGGAGAAACCACGGTGGATGGCCTCTTTGCAGCAGGCGATGTAACAGACACCAGAAACAAACAGATCATCATAGCAGCGGGAGAGGGGGCAGCAGCGGCGCTGGCAGCACATGAATACCTGCTCCGCACGGAACCATGAGAGTCACAAAGAAAGTAAAGGACGAACAGCTCCGCCGGCTGGCGGAGGTCTATAAAAATGACGGTCCCATGCTCCATTTTTCCAGTCCATTTACCCTGCTGGTGGCAGTGATCCTTTCTGCCCAGTGCACCGATAAAAGGGTGAACGTGGTGACCCAGCGCCTCTTTCCCCGGCTCGATACACCGGCCAAAATGGCAGCCCTCACCCTGCCCCAGCTGGAAACGGAGATCCATGACTGCGGCCTTTACCATTCCAAAGCGAAGCATATCCTGGCCATGAGCCACATGCTTCTGGAAAAGTACCATGGAGAAGTGCCGGAAGATTTCGATGAACTGGTGAAGCTCCCCGGCGTAGGCAGAAAAACAGCGAACGTGGTGTGGAGCGTAGGATTCGGCCACCCCGCCATTGCCGTGGACACCCACGTATTCCGCGTCTCGAACCGGCTGAAACTGGCCGTAGGAAAGACACCTCTCGAAGTGGAAATGGGACTTCATAAGGCCATTCCGGAAAAAGACTGGTCCGCCGCCCACCACTGGCTCATCTGGCATGGAAGAAGAGTATGCCACGCCAGGAAACCGGACTGCGAGACCTGCTTCCTCCAGAACGTCTGCCCCTCCTGCACGGTAAAAGTGACACCCTGGAAAGGGGAATGAGGAATGAGGAATTAGGAATGATGGTGGCGGCGCAGGTGAGATCGAGGCCGAGGCTGAGATTGAGGCAGAAAGCGGCTTCGCCGCAGATGGGGTCCTAATGACTCTATCCCTAAAACGTGAAATTGACTCAACCCTAGGCCCCTTCCTCGGGGAAGTAAGCGAACTGATTTTGTAGTGAGCGCAAGCGAGCGAAAAATCAGTGAGACACTTTCCCAGCGAAGTCGGGCAGGGGCTGCCCACGGGGCTGGGGTTAGCTGATGGAAACTGACGGAATCGGCCCGCAGGGCCTGCTCGCATCTATCGTCTAACAGCCACACTGCCAGCCATCCGATTGTCCCGCCCCATCCGCCGCGAAGCGGCCGATCCTGTCTGCCCTCTGACGTCTGACCTCTATCAGCACCATCCTCATTCATCCTATGTTGGACATAAAAAAACTCCCGTACAGGGAGTTTTTTATTATAGTGCGCCCAGCATGGGTGCACTCTTGAGGGTGAAAGTCCCTAGACTGCCCGACAGCGGGAAGGTCATAGCCGAACACCAAGGGTGTCCATCGTGAGGTGGA
>ERZ791746.1609-NODE-1609-length-14865-cov-7.205739_pt1 | contig 14865 bp, 12 predicted proteins | sample MGYA00510038_ERZ791746 | MGnify/ENA primary metagenome ERZ791746 (study PRJEB30046, sample SAMN00792018) | human gut metagenome | study: EMG produced TPA metagenomics assembly of the A metagenome-wide association study of gut microbiota in type 2...
AGCTGCTGTGCGGCGCGGTGGCGGCGCTGGCGGAGTGTTCCGGGCCGCTGGTGGTCATCTCGGCAGACACCGCCATCTCCCTGATGGCGGTAAACGCAAAGCAGGAGCTGGTGGGCGGTGTGATCCTGCCCGGGCCGCAGCTTTCAATGAATGCGCTGGTACAAAAGACCGCGCAGCTGCCCCAGATCGACCCTGCCGCCAAAGCCCCGGACTCGGTTCTGGGAAAGAGCACCTCGGCCTGCCTGCAAAACGGCTTTGTGCTGGGCACGGCCAGTATGCTGGACGGTCTGGCGGACCGCTTCTGCGCGGAGCTGGGCGCGCAGACCGCCTTTTACGCCACCGGCAACCTGCCCCGCTCTGTCCGGGAAGCCTGCCGCACCCGCATCCATTACCGCGAGACCCTGATCACCGACGGTTTGTACCGCATCTGGCAGAAAAACCGCAAAGGATAAACCGGAAAGGAGTTTTTCCATGAAAATCGCTGTTCCCTATGAAAACGGTCAGGTATTCCAGCACTTCGGCCGCTCTGAACAATTCAAGATCTACACCGCCGAAAATGGCCTGCTGCAAGATGCCGAAGTCATCCCCACCAACGGGCAGGGACACGGAGCCCTTTCAGGCTTTCTGATGCAGAACCATGTGAATGTTGTCCTCTGCGGCGGCATCGGTGCCGGGGCATAGAGCGCCCTGGCGCAGGCGGGCATCCAGCTGTTTGGCGGGTTGTCCGGCAGTGCAGACGCTGCCGTCACCAAGTATCTGGCCGGTCGGCTCGTCCCTGCACCCATCCCCTGCTGCGGCCACCACAGCCACGGAGAAGGCGGCTGCGCCGGAAATTGTCACTGATTGCTCCCTGTCCGAATCCTCCCGGCGCACAAAAAAGAAAAGCCCAGGCACAATGTGCCTGGGCTTTTCTTGGTGCGACCGGGAGGATTCGAACCTCTGGCCTTCCGGGTCGGAGCCGAACGCTCTATCCAGCTGAGCTACGATCGCACGAGGACTGATACATTCATCAGTATAGAGTAGTATAGCACAGCCGCGCAAAAAATGCAAACAGAAATGTTCGCCCTGTTTTTCCATCCTTCCTTTTGTTATAATAAAGCCAGCATCACACGGACAAGGAGGACCACCATGGAATTGTTTACGGTACAACAGATCAAAAGCCTGAACGAGCTGGAAATGCTGGTCTACCAGTACACCATCGAGCACCCGAATACCGTGCCCTACATGCGCATCCGGGAGCTGGCAGCCGAAGCCCACGTTTCCACCACCACTGTGCTGCACTTCTGCAAAAAGATGGGCTGCGACGGCTATGCGGAGTTCAAATGGAAGCTGAAGGAGCAGGTAGGCACGCCCCGCATCGACGCCATCGACGATGCCTTGACCGAGCTGCAGGCGTTCTTCCGGCGGGTGGACACCCCCGCCTATCAGGACCGGCTGGACGAGGCCGCAGCCCTGATCGCCAAGGCAGAGCGGGTGTTCATGATCGGCATCGGCAACTCCGGCAGCATTGCGGAATACGGAGCCCGCTATTTCTCCAACATGGGCAAGTTTGCCCTCAGCGTGTCCGATCCGTTCTACCCCATCACGGTGAGCAACAACATCACCATGGCGGCGGTGCTGCTGTCGGTGTCCGGCGAGACCAAGGAGGTGCTACGGGTGGCCCAGCAGCTGAAAGGCCGCAACTGCAGCCTGATCGCCATCACCTGCTCGGACGAGAGCTCGCTGGCAAAGCTGGCAGACTTTACCCTGCCTTATTTTACGCCGCTGCGCCGCAACAAGACCGAAAACTACGACTTCACCTCCCAGATCCCGGCGCTGTATCTGCTGGAATCCATCTCCCGCCGGGTCTACAACCGTCTGCTGGAATGACGTTTTCCATTTCGTACAGGTTCTTGTGTACATTCTGGAGAAAAACAAGCTGTTTTTTCCTTTTGTTCTCTGTTTTTTGCGACGGAATTCTGCTGACATTGCCCGCTCCTTTTTACTATAATCAAGGCGCAAAGCAACCCGGGCCCCTGCAGAGGGCTGCCGGGACAAGGATAAGGAGAATGGATCATGGCAACAGCAAAATTCGTGATTACACAAAGCTCGCTGCGGACATCTGCGAAGCCGTCGGCAAGGACAACATCATCAGTGCGGCCAACTGTGCAACCCGCCTGCGCCTGGTGCTGAAGGAATCGCCTTCTGCCGAGGTGACCAAGCAGATCTCCGAGATGCCCTCCGTCATCAAGGTGATGGAAAACGGCGGCCAGTACCAGATCGTCATCGGCACCCACGCCAAGGACGTGTACGAGGCACTGGCCCAGCTGCTGGACCTGACCGAGACCGAGGCCGCCCCGGTCAAGCAGAACCTGCTCAACCGCGTCATTGCCACCATGTCGGCCGTGTTTGCGCCGTTCATTTACATTCTGGCAGCCGCCGGTCTGGTGCAGGGCGCTCTGATCGTCATCACCCACTTTGCCCCGGCCTTTGCGGAGACCGGCACCTATGCGGTGCTGAGCTTCATCAGCTGGACCCCCTTCACCTTCATGCCCATCATGATCGCTGTCACGGCGTCCAAGCACTTCAAGTGCAACACCTTCATCGCCATGTGGTGCTGCATGGCCCTGACCAACCCCGACTGGGCTGCCATCGCTTCCCGCATCGCCAACGGCGAGACCATCAAGTTCCTGGCCTTCCCCATGGCACAGACCACCTACACCTCCAGCGTGCTGCCGCCGCTGTTCCTGGTGCTGGTGCTGAGTTGCCTGGAGCGCTGGCTGAACAAGCACATCCCGGAGATCTTCAAGGCCCTGTTCGTGCCCTTCATCAGTGCCGTCATCATGGTGCCCCTGACCATTCTGGTCATCGGCCCGGTGTCCGACGCTGTGGCTGTTGGCATTGCAAACTGCTACAACTTCCTGGCCAACAACGTGCCCGCACTGGCCGGTCTGCTGGTGGGCGGCATCTGGCAGGTGTTCGTCATCTTCGGCGTGCACTGGGGCGTCACCCCGATGAACGTGGCCAACTTTGCCAAGTACGGCTGCGACTCCTTCCAGGCTTTCCAGACCTGCGCCGTCATCGCACAGGCTGCTGCCTGCTTCGGCGTCGTGCTCAAGAGCAAGAAGGCTGAGACAAAGAATGTTGCTCTGTCCGCCGGTCTGACCGGTATCTTCGGCATCACCGAGCCCGCCATCTACGGCGTGACCCTGCGCTTCAAGAAGCCCTTCATCTGCGGCTGCATCGGCGGCGCTGTGGGCGGCCTGATCCTCAGCTTCTTCAACACCAAATACTATGTCTATGCCGGTCTGCCCAGCCTGCTGACCTCGGTCAACGCCATGAGCGACGCCAATCCCACTTCCTTTACCGGCATGATGATCGGCGTGGCCGCCACCATCGTTGTCACCATCCTTCTGGTGCAGATCATCGGCTGCGGCGACGAGACCGCAAAAGCAGAAAACAAGTAAGGCAGAATCGAGGAAACCATGCTTTCGGAAAACTTTTTGTGGGGCGGCGCTGTGGCTGCCCATCAGCTGGAGGGCGGCTGGGATGCCGACGGCCGGGGTCCCTCGGTCAGCGACGTGATGACCGCCGGGGCGTTGGGTGTGCCCCGCCGCATCACCGACGGCATTGTGCCCGGCGAGCGCTACCCCAACCACGACGGCATCGACTTCTACCACACCTACAAAGAGGACATCAAGCTGTTTGCCGAGTTGGGGTTCAAGTGCTTCCGCACCTCCATTTCCTGGAGCCGCATCTTTCCCCGGGGCGACGAGCAGCAGCCCAACGAGGCCGGTCTGCAGTTCTACGACGACTTGTTTGACGAGCTGCTGAAGTACGGCATCCAACCTGTGATCACCCTGAGCCACTTTGAAATGCCCTATGCGCTGGCCAAGGAGTACGGCGGCTGGATGGACCGCCGGTGCATCGACTTCTTTGTGCACTACGCTGTGACCGTGATGGAGCGGTACAAGCACAAGGTCAGGTACTGGATGACCTTCAACGAGATCAACAACCAGAGCAACACCGCCAATGATATTTTTGGCTGGACGAACTCCGGCGTGCGGTTCTCGCAGTTCGCAAACCCCAAAAAGGCACTGTATCAGGCCGTGCACCACGAGCTGGTGGCCTCGGCACTGGTGGTGCAGAAGGGCCACGCCATCAACCCCGATTTCCAGATCGGCTGCATGATGGCCATGGTGCCCTACTACCCCTACTCCTGCAACCCGGACGATGTGATGATGGCGCTGGAATCCATGCATGAGCGGTATTACTTCTCCGACGCGCACTGCCGCGGCCACTACCCCGCCTATGCAAAGAAGGAATGGGAACGGGAGGGCACTGCCCCGGTCATGGAGCCGGGCGACGAGGCCATCCTGGCCGCCGGGACGGTGGACTACATCGGCTTCAGCTACTACATGACCAACGCGGTGCGGGCAGACGCCGCAGCCGCCAACGACGGCCTTTCGGGCGGCAACGCCCACACGGCGCCCAACCCCTACGTCAAGGCATCGGAATGGGGCTGGCAGATCGACCCGGTGGGCCTGCGCTACACCCTGGCTTCCCTCTACGAGCGGTACGAAAAGCCGCTGTTCGTGGTGGAGAACGGCTTTGGTGCCATCGACCAGCTGCAGCCCGACCACAGCTGTGACGACAGCTACCGCATCGCCTACCTGAAGGCCCACATCGAAGAGATGAAAAAGGCCGTGGAGCTGGACGGCGTAGACCTGCTGGGCTACACCCCGTGGGGCTGCATCGACGTGGTGTCCTTCGGCACCGGCGAGCTGCGCAAGCGGTATGGCTTCATCTATGTGGACCGCAACGACGACGGCTCCGGCAGCGGGGCCCGCTACAAGAAAAAGTCCTTTGACTGGTACAAAAAGGTCATTGCCACCAACGGCGAGGACCTGAGCTGAGCCCGGGGCTGCTGCACAGCGCGCTGTGCGGCAGTCCTTTTTTATTTATTTTATCGAATCCATCTTGCAAAAGCGGCGCAGTGCCTTATAATAGAGGCTGTGCCCCGGTGTGCGCGGGCACAGTTTAGGATGTGTATAGGATAAAGGAAAAGAGTATGAGTTCTCGAACGAATACGCTGACGGAAGGCCCTCTGGCCAAGCAGATCTTTCTGGTCAGTCTGCCGCTGGCGCTTTCTAACCTGCTGCAGGTGCTGTTCAACATGTCGGACGTGGCGGTGGTGGGGCGCTTTGCCGGGTCTACGGCGCTGGGCGCTGTGGGCTCCACCAGCACGCTGGTGACCCTGTTCACCGGTTTTCTCATCGGCCTGAGCAACGGCATCAACGTGCTGGTGGCGCGTTTTTACGGTGCGCGCCACCCCAAAGACGTGGAAAAGACCGTCCACTCGGCGGCTATCATCAGCGCAGTTGCCGGTGTGGCGCTGCTGCTCATCGGTCTGCTGGGCTCCCCCGCCATGCTGCGGCTGCTGAACACCAAGGAGGATCTGCTGCCCGGCGCGATTTTGTATCTGCGGGTGTATTTTCTGGGTATGCCGGCGCTGGCGCTGTACAACTTTGGCAACGCGGTGTTCAGCTCCATCGGCGACACCAAAAAGCCGCTGCTCTACCTTTCTATTGCCGGTGCGCTGAACATTGCGCTGAACCTGTTCTTTGTCATTGTGTGCGACCTGAGCGTGGTAGGCGTGGCGCTGGCCAGTGCCATCAGCCAGTGCGTTTCCGCGTTTCTGATCCTGCGGGCGCTGACCCGGGTGCAGGACTGCTATGCACTGGACCTGCACAAGCTCCAGCTGGACCCGGTGCAGGCCAAAAGCATCATCGCCCTTGGCGTGCCCGCCGGGCTGCAGAACGCTATTTTTGCCATTGCCAACCTGTTCATTCAGGCGGGCGTCAACTCCTTTGACTCCCTGATGGTCAAGGGCAACAGTGCCGCCGCCAACGCGGACGCGCTGATCTACGACTGCATGGCGGCCTTCTACATGGCCTGCGCCAGCTTTATGAGCCAGAACTACGGCGCAGGGCGGCCCGACCGGGTAAAGAAGAGCTACTTCATCAGTCTGGGCTACTCCTTTGGCGCGGGGCTTGCGCTGGGCGCGGCGCTGTTCTTCTGCGGGCCGTCCTTCCTTGCACTGTTCACCACCGAGGCGGCTGTCATCGACGCCGGCATGAAGCGGGTGGCTGTGATGGCCTTTGCCTACTGCATCTCGGCCTTTATGGATTGCACCATCGCCGCCTCCCGCGGGCTGGGCAAGACGGTGGTGCCCACCATCATCGTGGTGCTGGGCTCCTGCGTATTCCGGGTGATCTGGGTATACACCATCTTTGCGCATTTCCACACCATCCCGGCGCTGTACCTGCTGTACCCCTGCAGCTGGACGCTGACCGCGCTGGCGGAGATCGCGTATTTTGCCAGCTGCTACAAACGCGCCATGGCTCTCTTCCGCAAGCCCGTGGAGGCGTAAGAGAACGATTATTGAAAAAGGCAAGATCTGGCAGCCTGCGGCTGCCCGATCTTGCTTTTTTCACGGAGTCACCTGCACACGCAAAAAGGCTGCTGCACGGGAATGTGCAGCAGCCTTTGTTATGCCTTATGGGTCAGGGGGTCAGAGCGCAGCTCAGATCTCCTTCTTCAGGGTCTCACCCATGATGTAGCCATAGGTCAGAGCGGCGTCGAAGCCCATGCCGTACTGCTTGGCGTCCTTCTCCTCGATGGAGCCGCAGACGTCACCGGCAGCGTACAGGCCGGGGATGGCCTTCTTCTCCTCGTTCAGGACGTGGCAATCGGTGTCGATGGCCAGACCGGCAGTGGTCAGGTAGAAGGTGGGGTCAACGCGGATGGCCCACAGACCGTCGCGGGTCTCGATGTAGGGGCAGTTGCGGCGGCCGAACTCGTCCGGCTCACCTGCCAGAGCAGCGGCGTTGTTGGCCTCGATGGCGTCTGCCAGATTGGGCAGGTTCAGCTCCTCAGAAGCCTTCTCCACGCTGTCGTAGTGCACGGCCTCGCCCTTCTCGAACATGGCAACGTAGCCGTTGAAGCCGTAGGACTCGCTGTCGCGCAGCTTGACGGCGGAGGACTCGTCGAACACATAGTAGAAGGTGTCGCCGTTGTCCTTGTTCAGCTTGGCCTTGGCCATGGTGTAGTGGTTATCGGAGATGATGTTGCCGATATTGTCACCCTTGATGTTGACCATGATGCCGGGGGCAGACTGGTGGATGAAGGCCAGCTCGAACTTGCTCTTGTAGCTGGACAGGAAGGCGGGCAGGGTGCGGTTTGCGCACTCCACATAGCCGCCGGCGTCGATACCCATCTGGATGCCCTCGCCGGTCATGCTGGAAGCGCAGTTGAAGAAGAAGTCGGCGTAGTCGGGGTTGTACTTCTTCAGCATCTCGGGGTTCTTGGCAAAGCCGCCGGAAGCAAGGCAGACTGCCTTACCGCGCAGGGTGTAGCTTGCGCCGTTCTCGCCCTTGGCGTGGAAGCCCACAACGCGGCCCTTCTCGTCCTTGATCAGGTCGGTGACGCTGGTGGAGTAGATGATCTTGCCCTTCTCGTACTTCTCCACGCGCTGTGCCATGAACATCATAGCGTAGCCTGCGCCGCCCTCGTAGCAGCCGGGAGCCAGATACGGGGTGGAAGCGCCGTACTGGGTAGCGCTTTCGTAGTTGCCCATGGTGTTGAAGCCGATGCCGATGCCTGCCATCCAGTCCACCAGATCGCCTGCGACGGTGTACTGCTTGGTCATGTAGGGCATTTCACCGTTGAAGAACTCGGTGCGGTGGTACTTCTCCATGGTCTGCCAGAAGTTCATCATGCCTTCCAGCGTGCCCATGGTGGACTCGCGGAAGCTGCCGTCCACATCGTAGTTGTACTGCAGCTTGGAGCCTGCGGTGGCAACGCCGCCGTAGGTCATGGACATGGAGCCGCCGGGGATATCGCGCTTTTCCACCAGAGTAACGCTGTAGCCAGCCTCCAGCAGGCGGCAGGCGCAGGTCAGGCCGGAGGTGCCGGCACCCATGATGATGACATCAGCCTCTTCCTCGATGACCTCGTTGGAAGGAGCAATGGTGACCTCCTTGGAGAAGTCGTCCACATTGTAGCCGGCCAGCTCGATAGCCTCCTTCACGGCTGCCTTGACAGCCATGGAGGTGATGGAAGAGCCGCGCAGGTTGGGCACGTTGATGCTCTGGTTTGCCACGATGGCAGCGGGGATGCGGGCGCAGGCGTAGTTGCCGATGCCGATGGTCTCCTCGTGAGAGAGCACCTCGCAGGCGGTGATCTTGCCATCAAAGAAGGTGGTTGCAACGTGCACCCAGCTCTCGTGGCCCATTGCCTTGGTGACGTACTTGCCGTCCACAGGAGCGGAGGGCTTGGTCACAGCAGAGGAAGCAGCTGCAGAGGATGCAGCGCCGGAAGCGGGAGCACTGGTGGTGCTGGAAGTGGAGCCGCCGCAGGCGGTCAGCAGACCGGCAGCAGCTGCACCCATGGTGCCGACAGCGGCACCGCGCATAAAGTTGCGGCGAGAGATCTTAGCCATAAGGTTTACCTTTCTTTTTCTTCTTCTTTGCGTTTTTCCTGTTCCTTCGTGCATTTTGAACATTGATACGATTATAGCAAAGTTTCGCGCCGGTGTGAAATACAAATTTGCATCCTCATTTATCAAATCTCTTTATAGATGCATCCCCACTTTACGGCCCATCCGGAATCCTGTATAATAAAGATAACGAGATTTTTGCCAAAGGAGGCGCGTGGTTCTATGACGATTTACCAGTTGGAGTGCTTTATTGCCGTAGCCGAGGAGCTGAATTTCAGCGCCGCCGCCGAGCGGCTGTTCACCACCCAGCCCGCCATCACCTACCAGATCAACGCGCTGGAAAAGGAGACCGGGCTGCACCTGTTCGAGCGCACCACCCGCCGCACCAAGCTGACCGCCGCCGGGCAGTCCTTTTATCTGGACATGGTGCAGATGACCAGCTTTGGCCGGCAGGCGCTGAAAAAGGCGCAGGATATTCAGGATGCCGACCGCTCCCACCTGACGGTGGGACTGCGGCAGCTGTTCGATTACGGCACTTTTTCCAGCATTCTGGCCGAGTTCCAGCACCAGTTCCCCAATGCCTGCGTGGACGTTGTGCCGCAGGACAACCGCCGCCCGCTGGAGCAGCTGCGTTCCGGGCAGCTGGACATCGGCTTTTTCTACGCCACCGAGCACTCCCGCGACCGGGATATCTCCTTTACGCCCCTGTTCTCGCTGGGCTACCATGTGCTGATGAACCCCAACGCCTCCCTTGCCGGCCGGCGGGCGCTGCATCTGGCCGACCTGAAGGGGCAGAGCGTGGTGTCCTCCGGCGCGTTCGACAGCTTTCTGTCCGCCTGTCAGGGGCCGTCGCTGGAGCAACTGGCGCAGGTGGGGGTGGATTGCAGCAAGATCACCCCCAGCTTTGAGGGCGCACTGATCATGATCCAGATGGGCACCGCCATGTCCATCGTGCCCTGCCTTTCCACGGCGGTGATCCCGGGCATCGTCAAGGTGCCGCTGCTGGACTTTCCCCCGGTGACGGTGGAGATCGCCACCATGCGGCACGCACCCCGGCTGGAGGTGCAGTCCTTTATCGAGATCGCCAAGCAGAAGTATGCCCATCACCCCGCCCCGCCGCTGATGGAGGCGCTGCTCTGAACCCCCTCCGTTAAAAACACAATGCCGGACAGCCCGCAGGCTGCCCGGCATTTTACTTTTCTGCTTTACTGATAGTCGTGGTTCAGGAACATCGCCTTGATGGCCACCACCTCGTCGTATTCCTCCTGCTCCACCTGCACGTCCGCGTTCAAGGATCTCAGGCGCGCCTTCACTGCTTCCAGTGCCTCGGGCACTGTGACGGCACGGCCTTCTTCCACGGCGTCCATCATCTGCTTGAGCACGATGGGGTGGGCGTACCGGCTTTCCACCGGGAACGCCCCGTGGGGGTAGTGCCTGACATACTCTGCCATGGCTGCCTCGGCCTTGTCTGCACGCTTCATGATGGCAGCGTGGTTATTGTGGGCGGTGGGCAGCATATTGTAGCTGGAAAACAGGAAGATGGCCGCAAAGCCGAACAGCGCAAAGTACACGCCGTAGCTGCCGGTGTGGCTGAACACGGAATACAGGCCGTAGGCTGCGGCTGCAACACCCAGCACAAAGATGGCCAGCGCCACATAGCGGTACACCGGCTTGCTTTGCAGCTGCGCACGCTTGCGGCGCTGGGCGGCGCTCAGCTCGGCAGAAAGCTCCGGCTTTGCGTCCAGATACTCCTTGGCCCGGCGCAGGGTGGTCATGCTGTGCTGTGCCTCGGCGGAAAGCTCCGGCAGCTTGCGGGCAGCCTTTTCGGTGGCCTTTTTCTCCAGTGCCTGCTCTCCGGCGGCGCTGAGCAGATGCAGCTGCGGCTGCTCTTTTGCCAGCACTTCCAGCAAAGCGTCCACGTCCCGCTCGTCCTTGAAGTTGCACTGCTTCTGCTTGCCGCCATCGTACTCCACCACAAGATAGGCCATGGAGGCAAACACGCCCTTGCCGGAAAAGCCGCCGGAGCTCATAGCCACCCGCTTGAACACCCGAGTGATGCTGCCGTAGGGCAGATAATAGCGGCGGTCGATGTAAAAGCTGTTCAGGTACAGCGCCTTTTTGCCCACGCCGCAGGGGCCGATCTTCCGGCAGGCTTTTTTGTCTGCTGCCAGCTCCTGCGGGTCAAGCTTTGCCATACCCAGCTGTGCGGGTTTGAAAATCATGGGTAGTTCCCTTCTTTGCATTAGATTTTACGCCCCTATTTTCCCACGGGACGGGGACAATTGCAAGCCCTGTTTTTTCAAAAAACAGCGCCCGCCGCTGTACGGTCAGGCAGCGGCGGGCGCAAATTACTTACAGGGATATGCAGCCATCAGTTCCTTATGCCTTGGAAGCGGAATGCTTCTTGGTGGCAAACAGGAACAGAGCCAGCATTGCAATGGCAAAGACGATGCCGATGGGGTAAGCAACGGCGGTGTTGTAAGCCACCAGCTTGCCGTCTGCATAGGTGTTGATCATCTTGCCCAGGCACTCAGGAGCCAGCACGAAGTAGGTGCAGGACACAGCGCTCATAAAGGTAGCGGGCACTGCGGTGATCCAGAAGTTCTTCTTCTCCTTGAACAGGTACATGGAAGCAGCCCACAGGACGATCATAGCCAGCGTCTGGTTGGTCCAGCTGAAGTAACGCCAGATGACGGTGTAGTCGATGAAGCCCAGTGCATTGCCGATGCCCAGGAATGCGCCCACGCCCAGAACGGGAACGCAGAGCTTCAGGCGGTTTGCGTAGCTGTCCTGATCGATCTTGAGCCAGTCGGCCAGGGTCAGACGAGCGGAACGGAAGGCGGTATCACCAGAGGTAATGGGGCAGATGACAACACCGATCATAGCCAGTGCCACGCCGACCTTACCCATGGTCTTGAGGCAGACATCGTAGATAGCGGCAGACTGACCGGCAGCCAGAGCCTCGGCCAGACCAACCATCTTGCCGTCGGTGATGGTGTACAGTGCGCAGCCGGCAGCGGCCCAGATCAGAGCGATGACGCCCTCGCAGACCATTGCGCCGTAGAACACGAAGTGGCCCTGCTTCTCACTCTTCATGCAGCGAGCCATCAGAGGCGACTGGGTGGAGTGGAAGCCGGAGATTGCACCACAGGCAACGGTGATGAACATGAAGCTCCAGATGGGAGTGTTGGAGGGGTGCATATTGCTGAAGTTTGCCCAGATCTCGGGGATGGTGTAGGCGGGGTTGGTGAAGATACCAAAGATAACGCCCACAGCCATGATGATCAGGCAGATGCCGAACACGGGGTAGATCTTACCGATGATGGCATCAATGGAAATAAAGGTTGCGATGAAGTAGTACACCAGAATGATGATCAGCCAGAACAGGGTGGTGGTCAGCAGACCGGACATGCCGCTGTTCTTGCACAGGGTAACGATCAGGCCTGCGGGGCCCACTGCGAACACGGTACCAACCATGATCAGCAGCACAACAGAGAACACACGCATGATGTTCTGCATGACAGGTCCGAGGTATCTGCCGGTGACCTCAGCGATGGATGCGCCATCGTTGCGCTCGCTCATCATACCGGAGAAGTAGTCATGCACACCACCTGCAAAGATGGTGCCGAAGGTGATCCACAGGAACACCACGGGACCCCACAGAGCACCCTGCAGTGCACCAAAGATGGGGCCCAGACCTGCAATGTTCAGCAGCTGGACGAGGAACAGCTTCCACTGGGGCATCACAACGTAGTCAACGCCATCGTTGATGCGCACAGCAGGAGTTTCGCGGTCGTCCGGACCGAACGTGTTGTCCACGATCTTACCATAGACAAAGTAGCCGATGATAAGAAGCGCCAGACACAGTAAGAAGCTAATCATACCAGAAACCTCCTTTTGTTTTCAGCCGCCGGCATTTACAACTTTATGCCATACTGCGGCTATGACCGATCTCTGGCTTCATGTTAACACCTTTTTCATAACTGTGTTAATATTTTTTGGGTATAGTCCCCATATCAAAAAGTATATAGTCGTCCATTTCATTTGTGGACGCATACCGCATTTTTCAGTGATCCTGCGCCGAAATTTATAAAACAATTTCTCCCGGTTTCCCTTCCGGGAACAGTCAAAGGCGCCGCCGCCAAACTTTGCGCCGCCTTTTTGTGCACTTTGCTTAATCGTTTGCGATTTTCTCCCCGAAACGTGGGATTTGGGACGAAAAAACACCCTCTCAGTCATCGCTGTGCGATGCCAGCTCCCCCGAAGGTGGAGCTTTTGGCGAAACCGCACACTTTGCAGTTCAACCGGAAACTATACCGCCATGCCAAGGGCTCTCCCTTTGGGAGAGCTGGCGCGTCAGCGCCTGAGAGGGCGAGGACGCTCCCCGCCGCGCGACTGTTTCCGCAGGAAACCAGCGCGGCAGCTGCCGCTTGCCTTTACGACCCCACCCGTGAAAATGGGCTGGCGGAGCGTCCGCAGACGCTCCGCCAGCCCGAAAATAAAAATAATTCTTCCGCTAAATATGCCCAGAGCAACGCGGAGGGCATTTCAAATCTTCTTCCACCCGCTGTCCTTGATGGTGGCGTCCGCCTGCTTGTGCAGCAGCTGCACAAACAGCTGCTCCTCCGGCTGCAGGGGCTCCCGCTCCGGGTACACCAGCACGTCCCGCATCTGCTGCTTTTGCGCCGGGCAGCTGTGCAGCGCCAGATGGTACTGCTCCAGCGTGCGCTGCGGCATGGGGGACGACCACATATAGGCCGTGGGCAGATTTTGCAGAATGGAGAACTGGCTGCACCGCTCGTATACATGGATGCGGCGGTTGGGATTTATGCGCCAGCGTGAGCCGGTGCTTTCGTCCCCGGGCAGATGGGCGTCGCCGTGCAGCACCTCGATGTAATCGTTCAGCTCTGAAAGCTCCTGTACCTGCCGCCGGGCCAGCGGGCTGTCCTGACTGGTGAGCAGCAGGTAGGAAAACTCCATGATAGGCTCCTGCCGCAGGCCGTGGCGCTGGCAGTAGCGCAGATAGTCGTCCTCGTCCTCGGCGGCGTAGCGCAGCAGCGCCATGTGGTAGCCCTGCCGCAGCACAAAGTCCAAAGCTTCAATCGCGCCGCTCTCCCGGATATGCACCCGCAGCTGCTCGCTGCGGGCAGCCTGCTGTAAAAAATCCACCGCTGCATAAGAGGCGTAAGTGGCATGGGTCAGCACCACCCGCAGCTCGGCGCAGCTGCGCTGCTGCTGATGCGCCTCCCGCTCCAGCTCATCCACCTGCTGCAGCACCCGCTGCGCCTGCCGGATGAACCGCTTGCCCTGCTCGGTAGGGATCATGCCCGTGGAGGAGCGCTCGAAAATGCGCAGCCCGTATTCCTCTTCCAAGTTCTTCAGCGCCTTGCTGACATTGGGCTGTGCCGCGTACAGCTGCTTTGCCGCCGCCGACACCGACCCCCATTTCATGATGGCTACCAGATACCGTAGTTCCGTGATGTTCATGAACTCCTCCGCGTTGTTTGCAGTCGTAATCATATTGTAACAATTTCCCCGCGCCGCTGTCAAGCGGGGGAGTTTTTTGCCCGCAGCCGCCGGGGAGAATGGACCCTCTCCCCTTGCACCGGAGCACCCGGGTGCTATATAATAAGGAAAAACCCAAAGGAGGGGCTGTACCATGCCGGAATACCGCGTGCTGCGCATCGATGAGCAGCTGTACGGCTGCGAGGAGCTGCCCGCCGGGCAGCCGGTGCTGTGCGATGTGACATTGCAGGATGCTGCCGGAAATACCCGCATCCTGCCCTACCCGGATAAAGAGCTGACGAGGCTTGGCATCGACGAGGGGGACACTGTCCGCCTGCTGCCGGACGGCACCCTGCACAAGCTGTAAGGAGTATTTTTATGCACAATATCTATTTCACCCGCCATGGCGAAACGGTTTGGAACGTGGAAAACAAGATCTGCGGCATGACTGACAGCCCGCTGACCGCCCACGGGCAGCAGCAGGCGCGGCAGCTGGGGGAGCTTGTGCGGGACAGCGGCCTGCACATTGACGAGATCCTGTACTCTCCCCTCTCCCGTGCCGCCGACACCGCAAAGGCCATTGCCGCCGCCACCGGTCTGCCTGCCCGCTGCGAGCCCCGCCTGCGGGAGCAGTGCTTTGGCAAATACGAGGGCACGCCACGGGACGGTGCGGAGTTCCGCCTTTCCAAGACCCACTTTGCCGACCGCTATGACGGCGGCGAAAGCATGATGCAGCTGGCACAGCGCATCTACAACCTGCTGGACGAGCTGAAAGCCGACACCGACAAGACCTATCTGCTGGTGGCGCACAACGGCATCGCCCGGGTGGTGCACTCCTATTTTTACGATATGACCAACGAGGAGTACGCCGCCGCCGGCAT
>ERZ791746.1612-NODE-1612-length-14854-cov-2.696871_pt1 | contig 14854 bp, 7 predicted proteins | sample MGYA00510038_ERZ791746 | MGnify/ENA primary metagenome ERZ791746 (study PRJEB30046, sample SAMN00792018) | human gut metagenome | study: EMG produced TPA metagenomics assembly of the A metagenome-wide association study of gut microbiota in type 2...
CCTTGCAGGCGATACCTACACGGTCGGCATCCGGATCGGAAGCCATCACAAGATCGGCATCAATTTCTTTAGCCAGATTGACAGCCATAGAAAGCGCTTCGGCATTTTCCGGATTCGGAGATATTACTGTCGGGAAGTTACCGTCTTTGATCATCTGTTCGGGAACAGTAAATACATTTTCGAATCCCCACATCTTCAAAGCGCGCGGAATCAACATCATACCTGTACCGTGAATCGGAGTATAAACAATCTTCATGTCTTTGTGGCGGGCGATTGCTTCCGGATCAATAGAAACTGTCTTCACCATGTCCAGATAAACTTTGTCTATATCTTCACCGATAATCTGAATCAAATCCGGATTGCCTTGGAATTTGATATCAGCAGCAGAGGCAATAGCGTTTACTTCGTCGATGATACCTTTATCGTGCGGAGCCAGTACTTGCGCACCGTCATCCCAGTATGCTTTGTAACCATTATATTCCTTCGGGTTGTGAGAAGCAGTCAGGATGATACCGCTCTGGCAACCGAGGTGACGGATAGCAAAAGGCATTTCGGGAGTAGGACGCATATCGTCGAACAGATATACTTTGATACCGTTGGCAGAGAAAATATTGGCAGAGGTCTCCGCAAACAAACGGCTGTTGTTACGGCAGTCATGACCAACCACAACAGAAATCTGCGGCAGATCTTTAAAATTCTTCTTCAAATAATTAGAAAGACCTTGTGTAGCGGCACCTACCGTATAGATGTTCATACGGTTGCTACCTACGCCCATGATACCGCGTAAACCACCGGTACCAAATTCGAGGTCTTTGTAGAATGCTTCTATTAATTCGGTTTTATCATCGTTTTCCAACATTCGCTTCACTTCAGCCTGAGTTTCAGCATCGTATGCCGGGGTCAACCATTTTTCGGCTTTTTCAGTGACCTGTTTAATAAGTTCCTGATTTTCCATTTCGATTATTGTTTATTGGTTAATGAATTATTACTATCTATTTCTTGAGCACACAAATGTAAAATAATAAGTTTATAAATCCTACATTTTTCCTCAAAATAATAACCGTAAGAATACATTTACCGGCTCTATTCAGTTAAAATGATACAGCACTAAAACATAAATATCATCTCTTGTCAAGCAAGAGGCCGCTTCACATGCCCGCCCCTGTAAATTTCCTCTCCGATAGTACTGCATAAACTCCCGGGAATGAATAGAAGACGCACCGGCATATTTCGGAAAACTTCCGTTCATATTATCTATCTCAACCGGCAGTTCAGGGATAAAATCACTATTGACCAACACCGGAGTAAAGATCTCCTTTTCGCGGTAATCGTAGACAAACGAGTCTCCGTCCAACTTCTTGATATTCCGTCTATACACTTTCTCTATCACATCCAAAAACAGAAAACGCCTGCTACAAGCTGAAACTGACATTAACTTCAAAGGAAAAGTAGAACGGGGAGCCGGAGTACGTACCAACAAAGGTTTCGCTCCTTCTTTCCCATAAGAGAAAACGGTGTCATTGGAAAATTCGGATAATATCACTTCATCACCATTCTTCAACAATGGCTTTACGGAAAACATACAGGAAATTACCCCTTGCCTGTCTCCATTCCTTAGTCGGATGCGAAAGCGGTTCGTAATACGATACTTTACATGAAAAGGCAAAGGACGCATTCCTCCGTCAGTTTTCGACATTAAATAATAATAAGTCCCTTTTTGGACAGGATTATCTACATCTTCCCTTCCGTCGTTAAATATCAATGAATCTTTATCATAATCAAACACCTGTTCGAAAGACATATCATAGGGAAGATTCAACGTACGCTTATAGTTGCCGGACAGGCTATAAACCTGGATTTTGAAAACTGAACCGACTACATATATTTCTTCACGTTCTTCATCTACAAACACCGAGAATATATAATAATATTGTTCTTTTTGCTGTCCCTGATGATTAAAACGATAACGAAGTTTTCCGGTTGCCCGTTCAAAAACCATAATTGTCTGCTGCCAATTATAAGCTACTACCCAATGGGGCGAAACACTCGCTGAAGTCAGACTATATCTATCTAATGAATCCGCCCCGACTGTATACAAAGGAATATATTCAGGACTCGCCACCTCTGCCAAATCCAGTTTCTTTTCAGGATAAGCAGCATTCAAATCTATCACCGGTAACGTTTGTTCCACCGATACCGCCACATCCGAACGTTTACATCCTACCAGCAGACACAAGGAGAAAAAGAACCATATAATCTTCATCTACGTTTCATTTGAATTTGTACAATATGAGTAAAGGATTATCATCTACTGTCATCTTCTCCGCCACCTTCTTCAAGTTTCCCGTCAACTTTCCTTTCTCCAACATATCCAATAAACGGTCAGTATCCCACGAATCGAAAACACATTTTTCAGGTAATGCCGATAATACGCCTCCCATTCGCATTGAACGGGCGGGCGAATAGTCTTGATTCTCAAATTCCAAATCATATACTTTCTTCTCAACCGTATCATAAACAAATTCTTTGGTATCAAACGAAGTTTTCCCCGGTTCATACTTTTTCAATGCAGTCGACATTAACAGATAGTTCCCAATCTTGGCATAACATTGCATAACGAGTCTTGGCTCGGAAGCATCTGCTTTCGGAGTACGTACAAACAGCGGGGTCAACTTATGATTACAATAAGAATAAACAGTATCACCTGCCAAATCTGCAAAGATAAACTCCGAACCACTATTTGCTAACGGATAGAGAGACATTGAAACGGTAGCCGTCTGTCCCCCTTGAGTAATATAAATGCGTTTTCCCACACGTTTGTGGATAGTTACCGGAAGGCGGGAAACAACTCCGTTCTTTTTCGAAATCAGTAAATAGGGACGACTATTGGGCTGTTTATCTTTTCTATCCAACATATAACTATCGTAACCCAACAAATGTTGCTCATCACAATTGTACATAATTTCAATCCGTACATCTTTGGGGATAGACAAAGAACGCTTGTATTTTCCCTCTATCGAATAGACCTGTATTTTATTAGATATGTCAAGCAGAAACAACTCTTTAGCCTTTTCGTCCAAGCGTAACTGCAAAGGATAGTTGTATTCTTCCCCACTCCCTCCTTTATGATTAAATGTATGGCATATTTTCCCTTTTCTGTCGAATACGAAGATTTGCCCTTCATTGGCATTATACGTTGTTATATAGTGTTCGGTAAATGAACAATGCAGAGTAGCCACTCCGTCCAGCAACACTTTATCCGATGTTTCCAGCGGAATGTATTCAGCAGTTGCAATATCTTGCAATACTAATTTCTTTTTCGGATATTCCTTAGTGATATCAATAGTCGGCAGTTTGGAAGTCATCTGCCCGACTGAGCCGAACCGGCAACGGCAAGGCATAAAGCTAAAAAGGTAAATAATAGTCTTTTCATGGCTGTTTTATATTTAAAGTGAAACAATCTATATACTATTTTTTATTCTCATTAAGAAATGTTTCCAGCACATCGTTAGGGCCCAATCCCAGTTTTTTCTTTATACGTTGCTTGGATTTAGTCACAGAAGTATTATCTATATTGAATAATATCCCTAAAGCTGAATTGTCAAGCCCGGCATGAAGCAAATAACAGATTCTTCTGTCATGCTCTCTCAATAACTCACAACCATTCAGTCTGGCGGAAATATTCCCATAAAACAGGTCAATGAGTTCAAACAATCGGTTCCATTCTTCTTGTGTCTCTATGATTCCATAATAAGGTTCACTTTTCAATAGCCAAAGTTGTGTGAAAGCGGTAATCCGTTGTGAAGAAATAGATGAGTTGGTTCCCATTTGAAGTTGCTGTAACAATCCTTCCCTATCGGAATGCAATATATGCAGTTGTTTCATCAACAACAAATTCTCATGTTGCAGATTCTCATAATTTATAGATTTGTTCTTTTCTTCACGTAACAGTAACGCATTCTTCTGCTGAGTTCCTTTCAAATCACTGATAATACGCCTATTCTTTTCTATTACAGCTGTGTAATTCTCTATTTGACGCTCATTGTCACGTAAACGTTTCATAACACCAGCCAATACCTTCTCTTTCTTCCACTTCTCCCGATAATACAAAACCAACCCTACTACCAGCAAGCAACATGAAATTGACAGAATGATCAAATAATACATACGCTTTCGAAGTTGCTCATTCTGCAATTGCTGATTCTCCCATTTAAGACGTTCTTTTTCATAATTCTGTCCTAAAGCACGAATCGTCGAAGAAACCGAAATCTGTTTATCAAGCGAATCTTTACACTGGATATAATATTCGGCATACTTAACGGCAGTGTCCGGATGATTGGTTCTCTTCTCAATTTCATATAAAAGCTGATATGCACTCGAACATATATACATATCGCTCGTCTGAACAGCTTTCTTCAACCAAATTCTCGCTTCTTCGGCATTATTCATACCGATATAGTACTCCCCTGCAAGCAAATTGGAAAAATCGTCATCAGATACGCTATCCAAACACTTCAACATCAGACGAGGTGAATAATCGTAAAATCCCGCCTTTGAATAGATAGCTTCCAGTTCTTTGGATATAGTATGCAGTAACTTCTTATCTTCCAAGCGGGAAGCCACCTCAATAGCCTGCTCATAATAACAGGCTATGCTATCGGAATGATGCAACACCAAGTTCGTACGCCCTATATTACGCAATGCCAATGCCAACCGGATATTTTCTCCCGTCAATGCATAAATCGACGCACTTTGCCGAAATAAATCGAGTGCATCATAATAAAGTTCACGATATAAATAAACAATTCCGAGACGATCATTAGCAGCCGCTTCCAACGATTGTTCTCCCGTTTGCTTAGCTAATTCCAACGAACGATAATAGAAGGCTATTGAATTTTCCTCATTACCAACCTGACGGTAACTGTCACCCTTCTGTAACAGAGAGGCTATCTTTTCCCTCTCTACTTCAACAGATGATGACTCTTGGCAAGAAACAAAGAGTAATGTGATAAGCAAGTAATATATAATAAAGATGATTCGCATAGTAGTTGGTGTTTGAAATAGAATAAGGCAAAGATAGGCAGCAGCAGAAAAGAATCCAAATATTTGGAATGGACAAATACATGGCAAATACATTACTGATTATCAACATAATAAAAATCCACATCACCCGCAAAGCAGAAATGATGTGGACATTATATATGATTTAATAACAACTAAAACAACTATTATTCCGGCACTTCATATCTTTTTCCTGTCTGCTTCACATATTCTTCCAGAAATTCTTTCGGATACCCCGGACGAATAACACCGGCAGGCTGTCCGATAGAATTACGTTCAAACTTACCGTCCTTTACTCGTTTCACTACTCCGTCGTTATACTTCACAATCAGGAATGTGCCTAATTGTTTCCAAGTATCGAAAGTACTCTGAGCCGTCATATTGGTATAATTCGTCAAAAATTCAACTGCAGCAGACTTATCTTTAGCCAAAAGTCTGGTAGCCATTTCTTCTATGCCCTCCTGAGCATTATTGAAAGTCGTTTCCAGTTCTTTTTGAGTTGCACGTACATCATCAATCATCAAACTGTAACGGGGATAAACCATATTAGACACCCAATTGAAAATCCAGAAAGCCGAATTCCATGAGAAAGTGATATAATCAGCTCCGTCCACACGTGTGTAACATACCGGAGCTTTAGTTGCACAGCAATAAACAGGTGTGAACACCGCCATATTCGCATCATCTACTCCAAACCAAAGCACACCACCTATCGGATCGGGTTTATTGGCACGCATCTGCGCCACAAATACAAAGCCGCTTTGTTGAGTGGAAATCGGACGTTCGTTGAAATATTCCCGGTCGCCTACTTTGAAATTCAGAGGAGAAAGACGATAGGGAGTCTTGTAAAGACCTGCCCCGAAATCATTGGAAATATCGAGAGGCGTACCTTCATAATGGTCACGCATCATGTCTTTTACATCCTGCACGGAAAGCTTATGCTTCGGCTTCACAAAAAGAGGCATTGGAGTATTAGTCTTTCCTTCTATATAAGGAAGATAATCTTTACCGTTATCTGTAAATTTATTGAAATAGCTCCACACACGAGCTTCACAGAAACGACGGGCTCCGAAATCCAACGGTGCATACGCATTGGCAAAGCTGAAATCCTTATTCACACCACTGAAATAGCCTTTCTCACGGGCAAAAGATACGACATCCGGCGAGTATATACAATTCTCCTTGTCGTTCATATCGAACTGATGAATGCGTGATTGGTTGGCGTGAGCCGAGATACAGTCATCCGGCACACGTACAGCTACCCATACTGCTCCACGGATACCGGGACCTTTACCAATCATTTCCATAATCCAAATTTCATTCGGGTCGGCAATGGTAAAAGATTCCCCTTCACTGTAATAACCGTATTGCTGTACCAAATCAGTCATCACCTTAATCGCTTCGCGAGCTGTACGCGAACGTTGCAGACCAATATAAATCAGACTTCCATAGTCGATAATTCCTGTAGAATCAGCCAATTCAGGGCGTCCGCCAAAAGTTGTCTCACCAATAGTAACTTGATATTCATTCATATTACCTACTACATTGTAAGTCTGGCGTGCCTGTTCGATTTCTCCCAAATATTTACCGGTATCCCATTCGTACACTTTCAACATGGTTCCTTTAGGATATGTAGCAGCAGGATAGTGATAAAGTTCTCCAAACAGGCCATACGAGTCGGCAGAATAGGAAACGATAGTTGAACCATCAGTCGATGCATTCTTGCCGACAATTAAATTAGTACAGGCGAAAGTATCCGCCACTGCCGCCAGGAATAGAGCAGCACAAAAAATAAGTCTTTTCTTCATATATGATTTTCTTTTAATAATTTACCAGATAAAACTTTCACGGGATACGGTTTCATTTCCGCAATAATCAGTTACCGTAAATTCAACGATATGTTTTCCACCTTTCTTCACACGCTTCGGATCAAGTACACATTCCCAATACGATTTCACAATATTCGGTCGTCCGAAAAGTGCATATTCGCCGTCAATCGTTCCACGGTAGGATGCAATACCCGTTCCTTTGTCCTTCAAACGATAGATAATCTTTCCGGTTCTTCCCCATTGCTTCTTATTAACAGGAATAATTTCAGGCGGAATTGTGTCAATGGCAACCGTATAAGTTCCCAATTCACGAATAGATGCCTTCATGTATCCGTCTTCATACTTTCCACCGACACTATATTTTCCTCCTCTCGGGGTGACACGGACTACATAATATTTTGTAGTATCAGTTATTGGCTTTCTACGTAAGCCAATACGCAATTCACAGCTTGCATGAAGCGGAATCGGTTTGTCATTTAACTGATATGTAAACGCAACAGCACCGCTATCAGCTTTTACTTGATAATTAAGGGGGGCATCGTCATATAACATTCCTTTGGGAACAACCAGATTCAAACCCGGCTCTTGCAGATAGTTTACCTTATCCCACGCAAAGAAATACTTTTCGCGATGTTGCAATGGCTCAAGCGGTTGTTTTCGCCCCCTAACCGTGAAACTATATTTAGAAGTATTGCCAAAAACGTCCTTCAGAGTATACAAGAAGCGATAATCGCGTTCTTCATCAATAGTCACCAAACCACGATTAGTGTTCGATGCCTTTAATAAACGTAATGTATTTCCCGGCTCGATGAAGGATTTCATATATTGCCCGCAAGTCCAAGAGTTAATCATCCGGTTTTCTTCTTGTGAGAAACGATCGACAGTACTGCGGAATACTTCTTTCTCATCTACTGTAAGCACTACAGAATACACTCCGTAATGATTGCTCACTCCATCCATATAGTCATACGCCTTGATGCCTGTACCTATCACACCCCATGCTTCCACCGGACGTCCGGTGTTCGGAAGAATCATTTTATTTTCTTGCTTACCATCCACTACTCCTTTACCAAGTTGAGGAAAAAACATTATGCCGTCCGCTTTCGGAGCACGCGTATCTTTTATTTTCGTTTTGAAAAAAGGCATGGGATCTACATAATCTCCCGTCTCCGTTTCAAAAACATCCAAATGAAGATGCGGTCCGAATGAATAGCCGGTATTTCCACTCCATGCTATTTGTTGTCCCGCTTTTACTGGATACTCATCCGGTTCGGGGATAATCTCTACTTCCCAGTTTTCATTTTCATATTGCAGTTTTTCCACCCTTTCGGCAATAGGGGAAATAAAACCGCTCAAATGACGATTGATAGTAGAATAACCGTTATGATAGCAGACATCAAGTACATAGCCCGAACCATTCGTCACACGGATACGTGAAATATAGCCTTCTGCCAATGCACGAACAGGTTTACCGATTACTCCTCCCGTTTTAAAATCCAATCCGCCGTGAAAGTGATTAGAACGGATTTCTCCGAAGTTTCCGCTCAATGTAAGAGGAAAGTCAAAAGGTGGTACAAAGGTGGCTTGCTTCTTTTCTTGCCCATATCCTCCGATGCAGCAAGCCAACATCAAAGTGGTGATATATCGTCTCATCATTCCATTCACTTTTTACTCCCGCAAATGTACACTATTCCCACTAAACTACGAAATATCCGAAAGGAATGATAAGCGGAAATACTAGTTAATAATCCTTTTTATTATTATATTCATTGCAAATCTGTAGCAATTATGTTATTTATATTAGTACTTTTGTGCCCGATTTTAATAATAATTAAACATAAAAGGACTCAATGAGAATGTATGTAAAGGTAATGGCAGCGGTCATTGCATGTATATTGATGAGTGGAGAAACACACTCAACATCTGCAACTATCCCTGCTACAGAAAATCAGAGTTGGTTTAAAAAGAGAAAGAAGAAACCAGAGCAAGAGGAGAAAACCAAAAGCGACTACGAAAAGCTTGTGGAAGGTAGCAAAATTACCAAAGGAATGTTTGCTGTTCATCAAAAAAAGAACGATTATTATTTTGAAATTCCTACATCACTTTTAGGGCGTGATTTATTAATTGTCAATAAACTGCAACGGGTACCTGCCGAACTGAATGACGCAGGAGTGAACCGCGGAGTGAACTACGAGAACCAAATGGTTAGTATGGAATGGGACAAGGCAACCGGCAAACTGATGTTTCGCCAACAACGCCCATTACCACTGGCTCCTCAAACGGACGCTATCTTCCGTTCGGTAAAGGACAATTTTATCTCGCCACTGATTGCCGCTTTCAAAATAGAAGCTATCAATCAGGACTCCACTGCATTGGTGATCAAAGTGAATGATATTTATGATGGTACGGAAACCAGTATCAATAATGTTTTTACAAACATTAATTTAGGGACTTCCGCTATCAAGAACTTATCACGTATTTTGTCGATCAAATCTTTCCCTAACAACGTTGTAGCAACTTCTGAGCTGACCACTAAAGTGACAGAAGGAACGACAAGCGTATATGTGACGGTGGAAGTTAGTTCCTCTATTCTTTTATTACCGGAAAAACCGATGACAGGACGTTTCGACAATCAGAAAGTCGGCTACTTCACCAATCCGTTATTAAGTTTCAGTGACGCACAACAAGGAACGGATAAGAAACAATATATTACCCGTTGGCGTATGGAACCCAAACCAGAAGACCGGGAAGCATATCTAAAAGGTCAGACAGTAGAACCTATTAAGCCAATTGTGTTCTACATCGATAATTCGACTCCTTATCAATGGCGGTCATACATAAAGAAAGGAATAGAAGACTGGCAGACTGCTTTCGAAAAAGCCGGTTTCAAAAATGCAATTATCGCTAAAGAAATCACAGACAGTATGCATGTAGACATGGATGACGTCAATTACTCGGTACTGACTTATGCTGCATCAGAAAAGAAAAACGCAATGGGACCTTCCCTACTCGACCCTCGTTCGGGAGAAATTCTGGAAGCAGATATCATGTGGTGGCACAATGTACTTTCTATGGTACGTGAATGGATTACTGTTCAGACAGGAACTGTTTGTCCGGAAGCTCGCAGCGTACAATTACCTGATTCGTTAATGGGGGATGCCATTCGTTTTGTTGCTTGCCATGAGGTAGGTCACTCACTAGGATTACGTCACAACATGATGGGTTCATGGGCATTCCCAACAGACTCATTGCGTTCTGCGGCATTCACTTCCCGAATGAATTCGACTGCTTCGTCTATTATGGATTATGCGCGTTTCAATTATATCGCCCAACCGGGAGACGGTGTAAAAGTACTGTCCCCGCATATCGGTCCTTATGACATGTTTGCTATCGAATATGGATATCGCTGGTATGGCAAGAATACTCCGGAAGAAGAAAAGGATATTCTTTTCGATTTCTTGAGTAAACATACAGACCGTCTTTACAAATATAGTGAGGCACAAGATGTACGTGACGCCGTAGACCCGCGTGCCCAGAACGAAGATTTGGGAGACGACCCGGTTCGTTCGTCACAACTTGGCATTGCTAACTTGAAACGTATCGTTCCGCAAATTCTTCAGTGGACTACTACCGGAGAAAAGGGACAGACTTATGAAGAAGCGTCACGCCTCTACTATGCCGTCATCAACCAATGGAACAATTATCTATATCATGTACTTGCCAATATCGGCGGTATTTATATTGAAAACACCATAGTAGGCGACGGAGTGAAAACCTACACATTTGTTGAAAAAGAAAAGCAACAGGCAGCCCTGAAATTCCTAATGGATGAAGTCCTGACATATCCTAAATGGTTATTTGATACGGAAGTCGGGCAATATACTTATCTGCTCCGCAACACTCCGATCGGAAAGCAAGAAAATGCCCCCACTCAAATCCTTAAGAATGCACAAGCCTATATTCTTTGGGATTTACTAGGCAATACCCGCCTAATGCGTATGATTGAGAATGAATCCGTCAACGGTAAGAAAGCATTCACGGTAGTTGAACTAATGGACGGACTCCACAAAAATATTTTCGGTATTACTGAACGCGGAGGTATCCCTAACGTTATGGAACGCTCTTTGCAGAAAAACTTTCTGGATGCATTACTTACCGCTGCCGCAGAGCCCGAAGCTGTGAAAATCAATAAAAAGATTGCAGACGATCATTTTTTGCTTGACCATACCACTCCTTTCTGTAGCTGCTATGCTGCCGAACAACGTGCACTTCGTCAAGAAGACCGCATGGGTGCTCCACGTGTACTCAATTTTTACGGAAGTCAACTTAACCGCATTTCAGATGCCATTTCTGTAAAACGTGGTGAATTATTGCGTATCAAGAAGTTATTGCAAAATCGTCTGGGGACTTCCGATACCGCTACACGTTATCATTATGAAGATATGATTTTACGTATTAATACCGCTTTGGGAATCAAGTAAAACAAACCTGTTAATTAAACTATCTTACAATTAATGAGAATCAAATTTTTGTGCATTATTATATGCTTATTTGTGAATGCACTGGTTTTTGCCAGTGCTACCAACCACACGATAACTGGTGTTGTCATTTCTGGTGAAGACAATGAACCTCTAATTGGTGCTTCTGTATATGTTCACGCCGATGATCTGAAAAAAGCCGGAGTATCACAAACCTCTTTGGGTACTATCACTGATATTGACGGTAAGTTTTCTATTTCCGTTCCGGAAAAAGTGACTCGTATTCATTGCAGCTATATTGGGTTCGAAGAACAAGCGATTATATTGCAAGGAAATAAAAAAAACTACCGTATTGTACTACAACCTTCGGCACATGCTCTGGCGGATGTGGTAGTAACGGGATACCAGACATTAGAACGTCGAAAATTAACGGCAGCTATTGCAAAGGTAGAATTATCTGATGCCATGATCGGAGCGAATAAAAGTATCGACCAAGCACTAACCGGACAAATCGCCGGCGTAGCCGTCACAACAACTTCAGGTGCACCAGGAGCTCCGGCACGTATCCGTATTCGGGGAACGGCTTCTTTAAATGGAACCCAGGACCCGTTATGGGTATTAGACGGTATGCCCTTAGAAGGAACAGATATTCCTAAATTAGATGATGCAACAGATAATGATATCGTCAATATGCAACAATCATCTATTGCAGGATTAAGTCCAAATGACATAGAAAGTATCACTATCTTGAAAGACGCTGCCGCTACTGCAATTTATGGCGCACGTGCTGCTAATGGTGTCATCGTAGTTACAACCAAACGTGGAAGAACAGGAAAACCAATCATTAATTTCAACACGAAATTAACTTATACTCCTAATCTAGACACTTCCCGTCTGAATTTGTTAAATTCACAAGAAAAAGTAGATCTAGAACTACAATTATTAAAAAACAATCAAAGCATATATCCCAACAAAGGTGGCGTTGCAACCATTTTGAATAAATACAATTTAATGAATCAATATCTGCAAAATGGTTGGGAGGGATTATCCCCCGAAGCTCAGAATGCTATCAATCAATTAAAAACGATGCAGACTGATTGGAATGATATATTATTTAGAGATGCTTTCACACAAGAATACAATATAAGTATTTCAGGAGGCACAGAGAAAACAACGTATTACAACTCATTAGGCTACTCCAAAGAAAATGGTAATGTACCGGGAGTTAGTATGACACGTTTCAATCTGACAAGTAAGACTTCTTATCAAATCAACAAAATATTAAAAATTGGTGTCTCTATTTTCGCCAACAGACGAAAGAATCAAAACTTTGTATCTGATAAGTATGGTTATTCCAATCCTGTATTCTACTCTCGTACGGCCAATCCCTATTTTTATCCGTATGATGCAGAGCACAACTACCAATATGATTATGATATCCTCCCTGGAGATGAACCTGACTTAAAACGTGGATTTAATATCTTTGAAGAACGAGAAAATACAGATAATGAAACAATCATTTCTTCATTCAATTCAATCTTCGACACAGAACTACGTTTTAACGATCAATGGAAACTCAGTTCTCAAGTTGGTATTCAATGGGATCAATCTTCTCAGGAACAATATGTAGGAGAAAATACATTCAATATGCGTAACATACGCGAAGATAGTAGCTATGACGAAAATCAATACATTGTTCCCAAAGGAGGAATGCATACTGTAAATAATGCTACGACTTCTCAAATTACATGGAAAGTACAAGGAGAATACAAAAATACATTCAATGATATCCATGATATTCAAATAATGGCAGGTTCTGAAATAAGAAAGAACTGGTATAACACTCAATTTACAGCCGGATATGGTTATGATCCCAAAACATTGACAACAAAGCCACTGAATATCAGAAATGACAAGGATGCAGAGAAATATAAACTACATACTAAAACTTATCAAGAAAATGCTTTTGCGTCCTTCTATACTACAGGTTCATATTCATTCATGAGCCGCTATACGATAGGGGGAAGTGTACGTATGGATGGCTCTGACCTTTTCGGAGTAGATAAGAAATATCGCTATTTACCAATTTATTCAATTAGTGGTATGTGGCGCGCCTCCAATGAACCTTTTATACAACGATACAAATGGATTGATAACCTGGCAATTCGTCTTTCTTACGGTCTGCAAGGAAATATCGATAAAACTACTTCACCATTCCTAGTAGGATCCTATGACAATGTAGGACTCTTACCCGGATATGACGAAGAACAAACTATCCAAATAGAAGGTGCTCCCAACAGCAAATTACGTTGGGAAAAAACTGCTTCATATAACCTTGGATTAGATTTCTCCGTATTAAACCAGGCAATCAATTTAAGTGTAGACTATTACTATAGAAAAGGAACGGACCTGATTGGGAAAAAACTTCTGCCGTTAGAAAACGGATTTGAAACAATGACGATTAATTGGGCCAGCATGGAGAATAAAGGAGTAGAAATAAATCTGCAAACACGCAATATTACCACCAAAAAATTTTCATGGTACACAACATTCAATTTTGCATATAACCAAAATAAAGTACTGAAAATTAATACTCCGGATTCACAAGAAACTCCCAGTCTTGAAGGTTATCCTGTCGGAGCTATTTTTGCTTTGAAGACTGATGGCATTGATTCTGAAACCGGACGTATTCGCGTAAAGGCAAAGAACGGAAAAAGCATGTTTCTTGAAGATTTATATAAAGTAGCAATAGACGAATGGGGAATCGGAATCTATACTCCTCAAGTATCAACTCTTGAAGAAAGAGAATTCTATAGCTATATAGGAACATCCGACGCTCCATATACCGGAGGATTTATGAATACCTTTAATTATAAGAGTTGGGAATTGAACTTGAACTTCTCCTATAATTTTGGGGCTTATGTAAAAACAACACCTTCTTACAGTCTGACAAAATTTGATGCGAGCCGCAATACCAATCGGGATATTCTGGATAGATGGACTCCTGAAAACAAAAATGGAAAATTCCCCGCCATATTGACAGCTGCTTCTAATCCTGCAGAATATAGTTTGTTGTTTGATCAACCACGTATTTACAACTCCTTAGATATTTGGGTCAAAAAGTTAAATTATATACGTTTGCAAAATATACGTTTAGCTTACCAGATTCCTTCAAAGTTACTAAACAGAATAAACATCAACGGAGCAACCGTCGCTGTAGAGGCACGTAACTTATTTGTATTCGGTTCCAGCTACAAGAATTATCTGGACCCTGAATCAATGGGAAATCTGTATGCAACTCCCATTGCAAAATCAGTGACATTCAATTTAAGCCTAAACTTCTAAAAAAGAATAAGCATGACTAAGAAATTATATATTACTTTTGCATTATTGGGAAGCCTATTAATAACTTCCTGTGACAGTTTTTTAGATATTCAAGTTTCGCAAGTAAAAAAGTATAGCTTTTAGTTCTGTATTTCGCAGAAA
>ERZ791746.1645-NODE-1645-length-14564-cov-2.842374_pt1 | contig 14564 bp, 8 predicted proteins | sample MGYA00510038_ERZ791746 | MGnify/ENA primary metagenome ERZ791746 (study PRJEB30046, sample SAMN00792018) | human gut metagenome | study: EMG produced TPA metagenomics assembly of the A metagenome-wide association study of gut microbiota in type 2...
ATATATAATACAAATATTAGATTGCCGCCTGCCAGTGTTCTGCCTGCGCCTGATAATCCTTAGCCTGTGCTAAAAAAGCGGCAGAAAGTTCGGCATTTTTATCCTGTTTGGCTTGTGCGGCAAGCGTGCTGTAACATTTTGAAAGACAGGCAAGCGGCGCATCGCCGGACGAGTGGATGTCGATAATGCTCGGTGTTTCGGAAGCTGCGTTTAAATACCAAAGAACAGCTTCTTCATAATCCTTTAATCCGTAAAAATAGTGTCCGAGTTCCATGCAGATTTCCGCACACGGATTCTGTGCCATATCCTTTAAGCAGATTTTAAAGAATTCATTGTATGCGTTTGTCAGGCGGTAAATGCGCGCCAGCACGCAGGCAATGTTTTTGCGGCAGTCTTCGGGACGGTCTTCCTTTGCAAGCACATTTTCAAAAATTTCACGGACACTTAAAAAGTCTTCATCTGTTCCCGAAATAAAAAGTTCCTTGCAGAACATAATCACGACATAATTTTCAAGGCGCACACCGCGGCGGACAGCATCGGCAAACACGCCGAAATCCCGTTTGGTATGGCTTTGTTCAGGCAGATGTAAAATCTTAATATCACTGTCAAATACAACCGGCTCTAATCGTACGGTTTCGTGAATCGGAGAAATCCATTCAAACGTACGCAGGCGCTTAAACAGCTTCGGGCGGTATTCTTCTTCAAAATTATAAACGGTGTTGTGCGATTTGCTGTTGACGTAAATCATCTGCACAATGTCAATTTCCGGAACAAGCACCTGTTTTAAATTTAAAAACTGGCAGCGGTTTTCCTCGTCTAAGACCTCGTCCGCATCGGCAGAAAAAATGTAGTCGCAGTTTGCTTTTGAAAAGGCAAAATTTCTTGCGGCGGCAAAATCGTTGTTCCATGGATAATCATAAATCAAATCCGTATATCCGGCGGCGATTTCTTTGGTGCGGTCGGTTGAGCCGGTATCTACGATAACAATTTCATCGCAGACCGGACGGTACGAATCCAGACAGCGTTTTAATAACTTTTCTTCATTTTTAACAATCATGCAAAGACTGATTGAAATCATAACGTACTCCTATCTGCCAAACGGCGTATATTCCAAATCTTTTATTACTGTAAGTATGACATTTTTGTGGGAAGACTGTCAACGGGAAGTTTCACAATGGGGAAAAGTATGGTATACTGTTTTTAGTTTCGAATAAGGGGAAAGTGAGGCACAAAAGTATGAAAAAAAGAAAGGCAGCAGTGCTGGCGGCAGCTGCGTTTGCAATGACGGCGGCATTTTTTATGAACAGCACCCAGAGGGCAGAAGCGGCAGACAATGTTGTAGTGATGTTAGATCCAGGACATGACAGTACACATACAGGGGCGGCAGCATATGGTTTAAAAGAGCAGCAATTAAATTTAAAAATCGGACTGGCGTGCCGTACAGAGCTTGAAAAATACGATGGCATAACCGTTTATATGACACATGATACCATTGCGTGTCCGTTTGAAGGCAGTACAACCAAACAGGACTTAATACAGCGGACAGAATATGCAGGAGAAGTCGGAGCGGACCTTTTTGTAAGTCTGCATAACAATTCGGGCGATGACAGCGGATATGAAATTTATTATCCCAATAATCACTATGTATCAGAATTTAATGATATAGGATATGCGGTATCTGAGCATATTGCGGGTTACCTGAGTGAAATGGGCATATACCGGAATGGATTGTATACAAGAGATAGTGATGGCGAAGAAGATGATGATACCAACTGGTATCCGGATGGAAGCCGCGCGGATTATTACAGTGTCATCAGAAATTCCAAGTACAACGGTGTACCGGGAATTATTGTAGAACATGCTTATCTTTCAGATGCGGGGGATACACATGTATTTTTGTCCAATGACAATATGCTGGTACGTATGGGACAGGCAGATGCCAGCGGAATTGCAGATTATTTCGGACTGCATAAGAAAAATGGTCTATGTACGGATAAATACGGTGACTGGCATTATTACGAAGACGGTGAAGTATCGGATTACACGGGAATGGCGGTCAATGAATATGGCTGGTGGTATGTTACAGACGGTGAAATAGATGATTCTTATACAGGTATTGCAGAAAATGAGTATGGCCGCTGGTATATGCAGGACGGTGTTGTAAACATGGATTATACCGGAATGCTTTGTGACGGAGCGGAATGGTATTATGTTCAGGGCGGTTATGTAAATGATGCCTATACGGGAATGGCATGTAACGAGTATGGCTGGTGGTACTTTGAAGACGGAAAGTTAAACTGGGATTACACCGGAATGGCATACAATGAATACGGCTGGTGGTATTTTGAGAATGGCGTATTAAACTGGGATTATACCGGAATGGTATGTAATGAATATGGCTGGTGGTACTATCAGAACGGCAATCTGAATCGTGAATACACGGGAATGGCAATCAATGAATACGGCTGGTGGTATTTTGAAAATGGCATATTAAACTGGAATTACACGGGAATGGCAGTCAATGAATACGGCTGGTGGTACTATGAAAACGGCAATTTAAATGATGCCTATACGGGAATGGCGTTAAATGAATATGGCTGGTGGTACTTTGAAAACGGTCAACTGAATCGTGAATATACGGGAATGGCGTTAAATGAATACGGCTGGTGGTATTTTGAAAATGGTTTGTTAAATGAGGAATATACCGGTATTGGCGCAAACAGTTACGGCGAATGGTATTATCAGCAGGGCAGAATCGGATATGACTTTAGCGGAAAAGTGAAATTTGATGATACAGAATATACCATTACAGAAGGTTATGTCGTAGAAAAAAGGATTGTAAATGAAACAGAAGCAGATACAGCAGATACAGTACATACAGCAGGAACGCTTCCAGCAGGCGAAGAAAGCAGTACTCTCGGCAAAGAGGCACGATAAAGGGATTGGAACACTTTCCGAAAAGACGGTACATAGTGTACTGAAAAAATTCTTTGAGCCGGAAGAAGACAACCATGAAGTTGCGCTTGAGGGTTATTTTGCGGATATTTACAATGAAAACGGGGTTATTGAAATCCAGACAAGAAGTTTTGAACGGCTGCGGGAAAAACTGGCAGTTTTCTTGAACCACTATCCGGTAACAATTGTCTATCCGATGCCCTGCAACAAATGGGTGCTCTGGGTTGATGAGCAGACCGGGGAGGTAAGCGAGCCAAGAAAGTCGCCGCGTCATTACACAGTCTACGATGCCTTTACGGAGCTGTATAAAATCAAGCAGTATCTGAATCACCCGCAGCTGACGGTCAAACTGGTATTAATGGATATGCAGGAGTATAAGACATTACAGCAGAAGATTCATACGAAAAAAGGAATCCGCAGGCACGGTGAAAAAAAGGACAGAATCCCGATAGGCATACGGGAAATTGTGACAATTGAGCAGATTGAAGATTATATGCAGTTTGTGCCGTATGAGCTGGAGGGCACATTTACTTCGGCGGATTTTGCAAAAGCCGCCCATATTCCGGTGGATACGGCAAGAATAACGCTTAATATTTTAAAGGACACGCAGACGGTTACAAGAGTAGGAAAGCAGGGCAGGTCGTATCTTTACGAGGTGAAGGAAAACAACAGATGTATGTAATAAAGGACAACGTAATTAAACTTTCAGTCCGCGGACTGGTTGAATTTATCTGCCGCAGCGGTGATATTGATAACAGAACCGGCGGATTTTCAGATGTGCGTCTGATGCAGGAAGGTACGCGCATGCACAAAAAAATACAAAAAAGCATGGGCGCTTCTTACAGGGCAGAAGTTCCGTTAAAAATTGAACTGCCGGAAACGGTGGATGATATTGATTACATCATACGTCTTGAGGGCAGGGCAGACGGTATTATCAGTGATTTTCACGAAGAAGCGGACGGCAGTAAGACACCGGTTGGAAAGGTTATTATTGATGAGATTAAAACCATGCAGTCCGATGTGGAAAAGTTAGAACAGCCGGTGCCGGTACATGAAGCGCAGGCAAAGGTGTACGGCTATATTTATATGGTACAGAACCATCTTTCCGGTATCGGCGTACAGATGACCTATGCCAATCCTGAAACAGAAAAAATAAAGCGTTTTACAAAAGAATATTCAAAAGAAGAACTGACAGAATGGTTTGAAACGCTGATCAACAGCTTTAAACGGTGGTCAGATTTTGTCTTTTGCGAACGTGAAAAAAGGACGGCATCGATTAAGAAGCTGTCCTTTCCGTTTGAATACCGCAAAGGACAGAAAAAACTGGTAACAGGTGTTTATCACTGCATCGGGGAAGCAAGAAATCTTTTTATTCAGGCATCAACCGGTGTTGGAAAAACCATTTCAACTATTTATCCGGCAGTCTGTGCCATGGGACAGAGTAAGGCAGACAAAATCTTTTATCTGACCTCTAAGACGATTACAAGAACCGTTGCCGAAGAAACCTTTTCAATTCTGCGCAGGCAGGGGCTTTCTATGCGGACAGTGACACTGACGGCAAAGGATAAAATCTGTATTCTGGAAGAAAGAAACTGCAATCCTGTAAAATGCGAGCGGGCAGCAGGACATTTTGACAGGATTAACGATGCGGTCTATGACATGATCACACATGAAATGGTGATTGACCGTGAAAAAGTGATGGAATATGCAAAGAAACATTGTGTCTGTCCGTTTGAGATGTCGCTGGATATTTCATACTGGTGTGACGGCATTATCTGTGATTATAATTATGTTTTTGACCCAAATGTGGCACTCAAGCGCTACTTTGGCGAAGGAAACAGGGGCGAGTATATTTTTCTGGTGGACGAAGCACACAATCTGGTTGACAGGGCAAGGCAGATGTACAGTGCTATTCTTGTAAAGGAGGATTTTCTGACAATAAAAAAATATGTAAAAGATACAGACAGGGCATTGTATAACAGCCTTGAAAAGTGCAATGCCGGATTGTTGGAATATAAAAGAAAATGTGATACAATAGATGTGATTGATTATCTGGGAACTTTTCCTGCGGCACTGGAACGGTGTTATGTAAGATTACAGCATTTTCTGGAACATCATAAAAATCATCCGCAGCAGGAGGAAATTTTGCAGTTTTTCTTTACACTGCGGCATTTTCTGAATATGTATGACTGCATGGATGAAAAATATCTGATTTATACAAAGCATGATGAGAACAATCATTTTTATATGAAATTGTTCTGTGTAGACCCGTCAACGAATCTGTCGGAAAGACTGGCACAGGGAAGAAGTGCCGTTTTTTTTTCGGCGACGCTGCTTCCGGTCAATTATTTTAAAGAAATGCTGACTGCAGATACACAGGATTATGCAGTGTATGCACAGTCTTCGTTTGACAGTAAAAAGCGCAGAATTGTTATCGGAAAAGATGTCAGCAGCAGATATACAAGAAGAAATGCAGGGGAATACCGGAAAGTATGCCGCTACATTGCCGAAACGGTACAGGTGCATCCGGGACGGTATCTCGTATTTTTTCCATCATATGGATATTTGCAGCAGGTAAAAGAAAACTATGAACAGATGTATAAACCGGATGAAATCATCATGGGCGCAGAGGGCGGTACACCAAAGCTTACAGCAGAACAGAATCTGATTGTGCAGCTTCCGTCAATGAAAGAACAGGAAAAAGAAAATTTTCTGTCTTTATTTGAAAATGTGCAGGGAAGTGGAAGCCTTTTAGGATTTTGTGTAATGGGCGGCATTTTTTCAGAAGGGATTGACTTAAAAAGAGAAAGCCTTATTGGGACGATTATTGTCGGAACGGGAATTCCTATGATATCAAAGGAAAGAAATCTGTTGCGGGATTATTTTGACGGATGCGGAAAAGACGGCTATGCGTATGCGTATGTCTATCCCGGCATGAATAAGGTATTGCAGTCGGCAGGGCGCGTTATCCGCACGGAGGAGGACTGTGGAGTGATTATTTTACTCGATGACAGATTCTTAACACCCGGATATGAAAAGCTGTATCCGAGGGAGTGGAATGAGGTCTATCCGGCAACAAAGCACAATTTTAAAAATATATTAGCAGATTTTTGGAAAAATTTAGTGCAATAAAGTTAAATATATTGTATAATAATTAAAAGAATTAATGTAAGCTGTATATACAAGTGTGGCTCGTGAGTGAAAAATCCAACGCAATATTAGGAACGTCTGACAAAATAATTGGCAGTGAGTGGAGAATAGCATATGGAGAATAGTATTAAGAATCAATTAGAAGAAAGCAGAAAAGATGGTACTTTAAAGGAAACGCTTCAGGGGATGGGGTTTAACCGTTTACAGTCTGTAGAGATTGCAAAGGGTCTGAATAATGAAGTGGATATTACAAAATATGCGGATAAAAAGTATGACGCAGCGCAGATGAAGTCTATCCGGCTGGCACTCGAAGAAGGCATGGATATCACACCGTTTGCAGATAACCGTTATAATTATATGCAGATGGAGGAAATTAAAGCGGTTATCAGGGAACATATGGATTTAGATGCGGTATGCAATCCGGCATATGATTATTCGGTCATGAAAGAGATCCGTTTATCGGAACGGATGAATTATGATATTACAAAATACGCAAAACGGGGATTTTCAGGGAATGTTCTTAGACAGATCCGCAAGGCAAGGGAAAAAGAGATTGATTTATCGTTCTTTGTCAATGAAGGATTTGATGAATATCAGCTGCGGGAAATCCGTCTTGGTATTGAACACTGTGTAGATATTACAAAATATCTGCTGCATGAATATACGGGGGACCAGATGAAGCAGCTGCGGCTTGGATTACAGGCCGGTCTTGATGTCAGCTGGTATTCGATGGTTGGATTTTCATCCGCCCAGATGGAACAGGTACGGCTGGGACTGGAAGCCGGAATTGATGTTTCAGGATATGCAGATCCGTTTATCGATGCACTGGAAATGGAAGATATGAGGTTAAAGCTTGAGGGCAAATCCGAAGGCGGCGGGCTGGATGAATTGCAGAGCCAGGAAGTCCTTTTGGGACTGGAAAGCGGTGTGAATGTTAATCTCTATGCAGATGCAGCATATGATTTTAAACAGATGGAGCAGATAAGACTTGGGCTGGAACATGGGATTGATGTGACAAAGCTGCTCAATCCGCTGATACCAAGTGATGTTATGATGAATATGAGGCTTGAGTCAGAAGCATTAAAAAAGTAGGATATTGATGAAATAGGATATGAGGCCTTTTGGGGCAGAATTGAGGTACATATGGGAACACCTGAACTTTTTGATGAAATGGGACAACTTAATAAAAAAGATATTCAGGTCATAATAGCCGATGACAATATGTCTGCGACCCTTTTTTTAAGTGAACCTGCAAAAGAGGAAGACCCCTATACATATGAAGAAGTGATGCGGGCTTTGTCTAATGCCGGCGTAAAGATGGGGTTGGATGATGCCAGAATTCATCATATGGTGGAGGAGCAGATTTATAATACGGCGGTAGTCGTTGCACAGGGGAAGATGGTGCAGGATGGCGCAGACGGTTACTATGAATTTGAATTTGAAACGGATTTGAAGGCAAAACCGTCTGTGCGTGAAGACGGCTCGGTTGACTATTATAATATGAAGCTGTATGAAAAGGTGAGTGAGGGTGATAAGCTTGCACAGTATTATCCGCCGACGAAAGGTGTGTTTGGATTTGATGTAAAGGGGAAACTTTTAGCACCGAAGGCGGGCAAACCAAAATCCAATCTGCGCGGCAAAGGATTTACCGTGTCAGAGGACGGTAATACCTATTATGCAGCCATTGACGGTAAAGTTGAATACTGTAACTATGATTTGCGTATCGTGAATGTATTGGACATCAGCGGTGACGTTGATTTGAATATTGGTAATATTGATTTTAATGGGGATGTCAATATCACCGGAAATGTTATTACCGGTGTAACAATCCGGGCAATGGGCAGCATCTATATCGGTGGCTATGTAGAGGGTGCGGTGATTAAGTCGAATAAAGATATCGTTTTAAATAAAGGCGTCAACGCCAATGGCATCGGACAGATTGAAGCCAAAGGGAATATTTCGGCACGTTTTTTTGAGAATGCGATTGTTTATGCGGAAGGCGATGTCAATGCAGGCTATATTTTAAGCAGTAAGATTATGGCACTTGGCAAAGTCATTGTACAGGGAAGCAGAGGAACGATTCACGGCGGTGATGTAACAGGTGTTATGGGAATTGAAACCTCCAATGCCGGTAATGCATCTTATGCACCGACCAATTTAAGAATCGGAGCAACAAAGAAACTCCGTATGGATTATGCCAATATTATTGTACAGTTAAAGGATATTGATTCCCAGATTGAAATGTATGAGAGTGCATTGAAGAAACTGACGATGGTAAGGGATGTGAAACCTGAGGCATTTGACAGCGTTTCTTATACGAAAATCTGTCAGTCCAAGATTATAAAGAGTGCGGAGAAGGCTAAGTGTGAGCAGGAAAGCAAGCGGCTATATGATTTGATTAAAGAGTCCGGAAAAGCTGTTGTAAAGGTTGATTCCAAAATCTTTCCGGGAGCACGTATTTATATAGAAGCCAAGGTTTATGAACCGGCGGATACACTGGTACATGTTTTAGTCCGAAAGGTCAATGACAGTATCGTTGTAAGGGATTATGAAGAATAGTGGAGGAACAATCCGATGATAGAGGAAGTTGTATCGGTAGATTTGGCAGTTCATGAAAGACTGACGGTGAGAAAAAACAGACTTGCACCGAAACAGCTTACAGGAAATGAAAAGCGAATTTCCATTGTGACGGGTACGCATGGAGATGAACTGGATGGGCAGTATGTCTGCTATGAGATTGTGAAGCGGCTGAATGCGCATCCTGAGAAGTTGAAAGGAATTGTTGATATATATCCAGATGTGAATCCTCTTGGACTTGATACAGGTTCAAGAGGAATCCCTATGTTTGACCTTGATATGAACCGGGTCTTTCCGGGAGATAACAATGGTGCGATTACGGAATATCTGGCTGCCGGGATTATTGATGATATTATTGGAAGCGATATGTGTCTGGATATTCATTCCAGCAATATTTTTGTCAAAGAAGTGCCGCAGGTGCGTTTAAATGATGACAACGAGGAGAAGCTTCTGCCGTATGCAAAGCTGCTCAATGCGGATTTTGTCTGGATTTATTCATCTATTACAGTGTTGGAAGCAACACTTGCCTACAGCCTGAATAATATGGGTGTGCCGACTTTAGTGGTTGAAATGGGTGTGGGACACCGTATCAATAATGCATACTGCCATCAGCTGATAGACGGCATTTTTAATATGCTGATTCATATGGGAATATGGGAGGATGAAGCACCGCAGGTGAAACAGCCGATTATTTCTACCGAAGGAGAAGTCAGCATTATCAATGCTGCTCAGACCGGTGTGTTTGTTGCAGCAACAGACCATATGGGAGCAATTGAGATGGGAACGCATATCGGCGATATTATTGAGCCGATAGAAGGAAAGGTGATTCAGAGAATTGAGTCACCGACAAACGGAATTATATTTACCCTGCGGGAAAATCCGGTTGTATACAAAGGTGCGTTGATTGCCCGGGTATATGGAGGAAAAGCATGAAAAAGATTGAGTTATATAGATTAAAAGGCCTCTACCGGGAAGATTTTGTTGTAGAGGGCTACCGGTTCGGCGGAGAGGAGAATTCAGCCTGTATCGTCGGGGCGTTGCGGGGAAATGAAATGCAGCAGCTCTATATCTGTTCACAGCTGATTAAAGTTTTAAAAGAGCTGGAAGCACACGGGGCGATTACACATGGACACGGCATTCTGGTTGTGCCGACGGCAAACAGTTATTCCATGAATGTTGGCAAACGGTTCTGGGCAGTGGATAATATAGATATTAACAGAACCTTTCCGGGCGATCTGCGTGGAGATACCACAAAGCAGATTGCGGGAGAACTGTTTGAAAAGGTAAAAGGATACAGCTACGGTATCCAGTTTGCAAGCTTTTATATGCCGGGGGATTTTATCCCGCATGTGCGCATGATGGAAACCGGCTATCAGAATGCAAGCCTTGCGAATCTGTTCGGGTTACAGTATGTAGTTATCCGAAAGCCAAAGCCGATGGATACGGTAACACTAAATTATAACTGGCAGATGAACGGAACAAATGCATTTTCGATTTATACCAATAGCACTGATCTGGTGGATGACCGTTCAGCAAGGCAGGCTGTGTCATCGGTGCTTCGTTTTCTGACCCGCATGGGCATTTTAAAATATAACAACCACAGCGGCTATATTGCCAGTGTGATTAATGAATATGACCTGCTTCCGGTAAAAACATATGATGCCGGATTTTACAGGCATTTGAAAAATCCGGGAGACCCGGTATTTCACGGCGATCTGATTGCACAGGTAATTGATCCGTATGAGGGAGAAGTCAAAAGTGAAATCTATTCCCAGACGGACGGTATCGTATTTTTTGCGCATACGGCACCGATGGTTACGGGAAATGAGGTTGTATATAAGATTATACGAAGAATGCATGAGTAGTTATTGTTTAATTTTGACAGATATGCTACAATGATACTTATTTCAATAATACATTAAAGCGGGGCGCGGTAAAGTTTGCACCCGGCAGAATTTTAGGAGGAAAAGATGAGCGGCGTTAAAAGAGTTTTTGTTGAAAAGAAAAAACCATATGCTGTAAAAGCAAAAGAGCTTCATGATGAGATTGCAGGATATTTGGGAATTAAGACGATTTCACAGGTAAGGGTTTTAATCCGTTATGATATTGAGAATCTTTCAGAGGAAACTTATACACAGGCATTGACAACGGTATTTTCAGAACCACCGGTTGATGATGTATATGAAATGGAATTTCCGGCAGATGCTGATGATTTCGTATTTTCCGTAGAATATCTTCCGGGACAGTTTGACCAGAGAGCAGACTCCGCAGAGCAGTGTGTGCGTTTTTTCAATGAAAATGAAACACCGGTTATCAAAACAGCAGTTACATATGTATTGACGGGTGCGTTAACAGCTGATGAAAAAGAAAAGATTAAGGAACTCTGTATCAATCCGGTAGATTCAAGGGAAGCATCCAGTGAACTGCCAAAGACACTGGTGACAGAATTTAAAGTGCCGGCAGATGTAAAGATTTTTGACGGATTTAATGAGATGTCAGAAACTCAGTTAAAGGAATTATATGATTCTTTAGGACTTGCTATGACTTTTAAGGATTTTGCATTTATCCAGCAGTATTTTGCAGGAGAGGAAAAGAGAAATCCTTCAATGACGGAAATCCGGGTACTCGATACATACTGGTCTGACCACTGCCGTCATACGACATTTGCAACCGAATTAAAGAACGTTACATTTAAAGACGGTTATTACAAAGCACCAATGCAGGCAACTTATGAAAAGTATCTTGCAGACAGAGCCGTAATTTATAAAGACAGAAAAGATAAATTTGTCTGCTTAATGGACCTTGCCCTGATGGCAATGAAGAAGTTAAAGGCAGAAGGAAAGTTACAGGATCAGGAAGAATCTGATGAAATCAATGCGTGCAGTATTGTTGTGCCGGTTGAAATTGACGGAAAAACAGAAGAATGGCTTGTAAACTTCAAAAATGAAACACACAACCACCCGACAGAAATCGAACCGTTCGGTGGTGCGGCAACCTGCCTTGGCGGTGCAATCCGTGACCCGCTTTCAGGACGTACCTATGTTTATCAGGCAATGCGTGTAACCGGTGCAGCAGATCCGACCGTTCCGATTTCACAGACCTTAAAGGGCAAGCTTCCGCAGAGAAAGCTTGTAACAGGAGCTGCACAGGGCTACAGCTCTTACGGTAACCAGATCGGTCTTGCAACCGGTTATGTAAAGGAAATTTATCATCCGGATTATGTGGCAAAGAGAATGGAAATCGGTGCCGTTATGGCAGCAGCGCCAAGAAGTGCCGTAAAGAGAGAAACCTCTGATCCGGGCGATATTATTATCTTACTCGGCGGACGTACAGGACGTGACGGCTGCGGCGGTGCAACCGGTTCTTCAAAGGTGCATACAACAGAATCCATTGAAACCTGCGGTGCAGAAGTACAAAAGGGTAATGCACCGACAGAGCGTAAGATGCAGAGATTATTCAGAAGACCGGAAGTTACAAAGCTGATTAAGAAGTGTAACGACTTTGGTGCGGGCGGTGTATCCGTTGCAATCGGTGAACTTGCAGACGGTTTACGCGTATCCTTAGATAAAGTGCCAAAGAAATATGAAGGTCTTGACGGAACAGAACTTGCAATTTCCGAATCACAGGAGAGAATGGCGGTTGTCATTGATCCGGCAGATGTAGAAGCATTTTTAGCATATGCCGCAGAAGAAAACTTAGAAGCAGTAGAAGTTGCGGTTGTAACAAAAGAGCCTAGACTGGTGCTTGAGTGGAGAGGCAGGGAAATTGTCAACATTTCAAGAGCATTTCTGGATACCAATGGTGCACATCAGGAAACTTCTGTATTGGTTGACATTCCGGAGAAGGAAGACTGTGTCTTAAATGCAGGCAAGGTTGAAGATGTAAGAGGTAAGTGGTTAAAGGTTCTTTCAGACTTAAATGAGTGTTCACAGAAAGGTCTGGTAGAACGTTTCGATGGCTCTATCGGCGCCGGTTCGGTACTCATGCCTTACGGCGGTAAGTATCAGTTGACCGAAACACAGGCAATGGTTGCAAAACTCCCTGTATTAAAGGGTAAGTGCGATACTGTAACGATGATGGCATATGGATTTGACCCATATCTGTCAAAGTGGAGTCCATACCATGGTGCGGTTTATGCAGTTATTGATTCTGTTGCAAAGATTGTGGCAGCAGGCGGTGATTACAACAAGATTCGTTTTACGTTCCAGGAATACTTCAGAAGAATGACAGAAGACCCGTCACGCTGGAGCCAGCCGTTTGCAGCACTGTTAGGTGCTTATGAAGCACAGTTAGGCTTCGGACTTCCGTCTATCGGCGGTAAGGACAGTATGTCAGGAACATTTGAAGATATTGATGTTCCACCGACACTCTGCTCATTTGCAGTTGATGTAGCAAAGGAAAGCGACATTATTACACCGGAATTAAAGACAGCAGGAAATGTATTGGTACGGTTTGATATTACAAAGAATGAATATGATTTACCGGATTTTGAACAGGTAAAGGCTTTATATGCGGCTGTTCATGAACTCATTGTAAAGAAAGCAGTGGTTTCTGCTTATGTATGCGATGCAAACGGTCTGATTCCTGCACTTTCAAAGATGGCATTCGGTAATATGAAAGGCTTTGCGTTAAATAATGATCTCAAGGAAGAACAGTTATTTGCACCGGCTTACGGCTGTATTGTGGCAGAAGTAGAAAAGAGCCGTTTATCAGAAATTACAGTACCGTATACAACGGTTGGTACAGTAACAGATGAAGCAAAGTTTACTTATAAAGAAGTGGCAATTAATGCAGAAGAAGCATTAAGCGTATGGAAAGAACCGCTTGAAAATGTATTCCCGACAAAGGTTTCAAAGGATGAAACACCGGTTGAAAGTAAGCTCTACAAGGCAGACAGTGTTTATGTATGCAAGAATAAAGTAGCAAAGCCGACTGTATTTATTCCGGTATTTCCGGGTACAAACTGCGAATACGACAGCACAAAGGCATTTGAACGTGCAGGCGCAGATGTCATCGTAAAGGTATTTAAGAACCTTTCTGCACAGGGAATCAGAGAATCTGTGGATGAATTTGAAAAGGCAATCAACCAGTCACAGATTATCATGTTCCCGGGAGGATTCTCCGCAGGTGATGAACCGGACGGTTCTGCAAAATTCTTTGCAACGGCATTCCGTAACGCAAAGATGAAGGAAGCTGTTGAAAGACTGTTAAATGAAAGAGATGGTCTTGCACTGGGTATCTGTAACGGTTTCCAGGCATTAATCAAGCTGGGACTTGTGCCAAACGGCTCCATTACCGGACAGAATGACCAGTCACCGACACTGACATTTAACACCATTAACCGCCATATCTCAAAAATGGTTTACACAAAGGTTGTATCCAATAAGAGCCCATGGCTTGCAAAGGCTGAATTAGGCGGTGTATATACAAACCCTGCTTCACACGGCGAAGGTCGTTTTGTAGCACCGAAGGAATGGTTAGATAAGCTGTTTGAAAACGGACAGGTAGCAACACAGTACTGTGATCTGGCAGGAAATGTTTCTATGGACGAAGAATGGAACGTCAACGGTTCTTATATGGCGATTGAAGGTATTACAAGCCCTGACGGAAGATGTCTTGGTAAAATGGCACATTCCGAAAGACGCGGTGATTCCGTTGCAATCAATATCTATGGCGAACAGGATTTGAAGATATTTGAATCCGGCGTGGAATACTTTAAGTAAATTATTCAAAGGGCAAAGAAATTGCAGCCCGATAAAGCTGTAAATAACGAGAAACAAGACCTTGCAGGGTGGGAAAATACTCTGCGAGGTCTTTTTCTTTGGCTGGGTGTCTGACTTTCATGGCAAAAAGTAGACATTCAAGATAAAAAAGTAGACATT
>ERZ791746.1662-NODE-1662-length-14449-cov-6.783660_pt1 | contig 14449 bp, 8 predicted proteins | sample MGYA00510038_ERZ791746 | MGnify/ENA primary metagenome ERZ791746 (study PRJEB30046, sample SAMN00792018) | human gut metagenome | study: EMG produced TPA metagenomics assembly of the A metagenome-wide association study of gut microbiota in type 2...
GGATCGCAGCCCGGCGCTCGACGCCGCGTCGCTTGCCCGTTTCGGCGATGTCGAGTACGCCACGATGGACGACGTGGTGCGCCAGGAGGCCGAGTCGGGGATTCTTTTCAATGCCACGCTCGTGCGGTGCATGCTCGAGAACGGCATCCACGAAATCCCGCATTTCGAAATGGGCTTCCCCGACATCGAGGCGGTCGAAGGCGGGGAGTTCCTCGAAAAGCTGCAGGATTGTTACGCCCGGTACGGCCGCGACGAAACCATCGTCATCACTCGGTCGAACAAGCGTGCCAACCGTTACAACGAGGGCATCCGCCGCAACGTGCTCTATGCCGAGGAGGAGATCGAGAGTAATGACATGCTGATGGTCGTGAAGAACAACTACTATTATACCGAGCACACCGAAAATTGCCCGATGCACTTCATCGCCAACGGCGACATCGCGCGGCTCAAACGGCTGCGGCGCTACGAGGATTTCTACGGTTTCCGTTTCGCCGACGTCGTGCTCGAATTCTCCGACTACGAGGATACGGAGATCGAATGCAGGATCTTGCTCGACACGATCGCCTCGGAATCCCCGTCGCTGACCCGCGAGGAGTCCTCGCGCCTTTTCTACGAGGTCGAGAAGGATTACCTCGACGTCAAAAGTAAAATCAAGCGCTTCAAGGAGATCCGCGAGAACCCGCATTTCAACGCGCTCCAGGTGAAATTCTCCTATGCCGTGACGTGCCATAAGGCCCAGGGCGGGCAGTGGAAGGCCGTTTTCGTCGACCGCTGCCTGTTCGGCGACGAGCCCATGACGCGCGACATGCTCCGCTGGCTCTACACGGCGCTGACGCGCGCCACCGATAAATTGTACCTCGTAAATTTCGACAAGAAGTTCTATGAATAGCGAACTGCATCCCCTCGAACCTTTCCTGCCGGCCAACGCCCGGGTGCTGATGCTGGGCAGCTTCCCGCCCAAGCGCATCCGCTGGTCGATGGATTTCTTCTACCCGAACCTGCAAAACGACATGTGGCGGATCGTAGGCTACCTTGCAACGGGCGACAAGTCGCATTTCCTGATGCCCGGCGGCCGGAAATTCGACAAGGAGCGCATCGAGGCCTTCTGCCGCTGCCGCGGGATTGCACTCTACGACACGGCGGTCGAAGTCATCCGGCTGAAAGACAATGCGTCGGATAATTTTCTTCAAGTCGTGCGCGAGGTGGATCTGGCCTCCCTGCTGGCGCGTATCCCGGCCTGCCGTACCCTCGTCACCACCGGCCAGAAAGCCACCGATACGCTGCGTGCGATCACGGGGTGCGACGAACCGGCCGTAGGCCAGAGCGTCGGGTTCGAATATGCCGGGCGGAACATGCGGCTGTGGCGTATGCCCTCCTCGTCGCGGGCCTATCCGCGGCCTGTGGAGTGGAAGGCCGAATTTTACCGAAAAGTATTCGAAATGAATGAAATTCTGTAAAATAGAGTATCTTTGCGTAGCAAAAAAAACAAAAATAATTTCCATTCCCGGCTTGGTTTGAGAACCAAATTCTGTTATCTTTGTATGGAAATTACATACAATTTTTTATTGTGAACGCAGAGAAAAAAATAGACAAAAAATACGTCGAGACGCCGCTGATGAAGCAATACTATTCGATCAAGGCGGTGCATCCCGATGCCATCCTGCTCTTCCGGGTAGGGGACTTTTACGAGACATTCGGCGAGGACGCGATCAAGGCCAGCGGCATCCTCGGCATTACGCTCACGCGGCGGGCCAACGGATCGGCAACCTACGTCGAACTGGCCGGGTTTCCCTACCATGCCATCGACACCTACCTGCCCAAGCTGGTACGGGCGGGCGAGCGCGTAGCCATTTGCGAACAACTCGAAGACCCGAAGCTCGTCAGGGGGCTGGTCAAGCGCGGCGTGATCGAGCTGGTCACCCCGGGCATCGTGCTGGGTGACAATATCCTGGCCAACAAGGAAAACGCCTTTCTTGCTTCGGTTTACTTCGGCCGGCAGACGACCGGCGTGGCGTTCCTCGACATTTCGACGGGCGAGTTCTACGTGGCCGAGGGTTCCGACAACTACGTCGACAAGCTCATTTCGAACCTCGCACCCAAGGAGATCATCTACCAGCGCGGTTACGAAGACCGCTTCTCTGCCGCTTTCGGGTCGAAACATTACACCTACCGGCTCGACGAATGGGTCTTCTCGGAGGAGGTCAACCGTGAAAAACTCTGCAAGCAGTTCACGACCACGTCGCTCAAAGGTTTCGGCGTCGACCATTTCACCAGCGGCATATCCGCCGCCGGCGCCATCCTCTACTACCTCGAATTCACCGAGCACCGCGATATCGCCCATATCCGTTCGATTTCGCGTATCGACCAGGACGACTACGTGTGGGTCGACAAATTCACGATCCGCAACCTCGAGCTGTTCTCGTCGAACGGGGGGCGCGAGAAGTGCAGCTTCGCCGATGTCATCGACCGCACGCTCACCCCCATGGGCGGCCGCCTGCTCAAACGTTGGATCGCCATGCCCGTCAAGGATACCGTGCAGATCAACGAACGGCTGGACGTAGTCGGACATTTCGTCGAGGATGCCGACCTGGCCGACACCGTGCGCGAGCAGGTGGCGCTGGTGGGCGACATGGAGCGTATCGCGTCGCGTATCGCCGCGGCGCGGGGGACGCCCCGGGAACTGGTGCAGCTCAAGAATTCGCTCTTTGCGGTCGAATTGCTCAAGGCGGCGCTCGAATCCACGGACGACGACCGATTGCATGCGCTGGCGGCGCAGATCGACCTGATGACCGGCGTGCGCGACCGCATCGCGCGGGAGATATACCCCGATCCGCTCAACAACCAGATCCAGAAGGGCGGCGTCATCGCCGACGGCGTGGATCCCGAGCTGGACGACCTGCGCCGCATCGCGCTCCACGGCAAGGATTACCTGGCACGCATTCAGCAGCGCGAGAGCGAGACGACGGGCATCCCGTCGCTCAAGATCAGCTACAACAACGTCTTCGGCTACTATATCGAAGTGCGCAACGCCCATAAGGACAAGGTGCCCCAGACCTGGATCCGCAAGCAGACCCTCGCCAATGCCGAACGCTACATCACCGAGGAGCTGAAGGAATACGAGGAGAAGATCCTCGGCGCCGAGGAGAAGATGCTGGTGATCGAACAGCGCATCTATGCCGACATCATCGCCTGCATCAGCCGTTCGCTCGCCGTGCTGCTGCGCGACGCCGCCGTCGTGGCGCGTGTCGATTGTCTGCAATCCTTCGCCCGCATCGCCTGCGAACGCCGCTATGTCCGCCCCGTGCTCGACGACGGCAAGCGCATCGACATCCGCCAGGGACGCCATCCCGTCATCGAGACGCTTATGCCCGTAGGGGAGGAGTATATCCCCAACGACGTGCTGCTCGACGACAAGGAACAGCAGATCATGATGATCACCGGCCCCAACATGTCGGGTAAGTCGGCCCTGCTGCGGCAGACGGCGCTCATCATCCTGATGGCGCAGATGGGATCCTTCGTCCCCGCCAAATCGGCGCATATCGGTGTGGTGGACAAGATATTCACGCGCGTCGGGGCGTCAGACAACATCTCGCAGGGCGAATCGACCTTCATGGTCGAGATGCTCGAATCGGCCAGCATCCTCAATAACATCTCCGACCGCAGCATCGTCCTGCTGGACGAAATCGGTCGCGGCACGAGCACCTACGACGGTATTTCCATCGCCTGGGCGATGGTCGAGTACCTGCACAACCACCCGACGGCGCACGCCAAGACGCTCTTCGCCACACACTACCACGAGCTGAACGAAATGGAGCAGATGTGCCCCCGCGTGAAGAACTACCATGTGAGCGTCAAGGAGCTGGGCAACCAGATCGTCTTCCTGCGCAAGCTCGAACGCGGCGGTACGGAGCACTCGTTCGGTATCCACGTGGCTCGCATGGCCGGCATGCCGATGTCGGTGGTGTCGCGTGCTGACGAGATCCTGCGCAACCTCGAACTCGTCTACGGCAACAACGAGATCGTACCGAGCCGCAGCCTCAAAAGCCGCGGCAAGAAACCGTCGCCGTCGGTCAGGGAGGCTGCCGAGGCCGGTGCCCCGCAGAACATGCAGTTGTCGATGTTCCAGCTGGACGATCCGGTGCTGGTGCAGATCCGCGACCAGATCAAGGGGCTGGACATCAATTCGCTGACACCCATCGAGGCGCTTAATAAACTCAACGAAATCAAAAAGATAACAGGCATATGATCAAGCATCGCATCATGTCCGTGGCGACTTTGCTGGGCGGAGTGATTTTTACCGGACATGTCGTGGCGCAAAGCCCGGAGGTGGCGCGGCGGCTCGATGCGAAATACGATGTGGTGTGGCCTGCGGTCGACGGACTTATAAGGGTCAATAAGGGCGGGTTCCGTATTCCTGATTCGCGTATGGAATCCAACGGGAAATACGGCTATGCCGATACCCTCGGGCAGGTGGTGGTGCCGCCGGCCTACGACGATGCCGCGGATTTCGGCAACGGCCATGCCGTAGTCGGGCGGAAAGTCGGGGATGGCAGGATGCTCTACGGCCTGATTGACCGCTCGGGGCGTGTGGTCGTGCCGCTGGAGTGGGAGCGCTTGGGCGGTGTCCGTAACGGGGTCTGTGTGGCTCGCACCGGCACGGCCGCCGAACGGGAATTCTCGCTCGCCGATACGCTGGGCAATGTCCGCAGCCTCGGTTACGACTATTGCAGCGATTTTTCCAACGGGCTCGCCCGCGTGGGTGTCGGTGCCTATGTCGAGAAGGAAAACGTAGCAGGGATTACGCTCCGGGATGCGTACGAATTCCGCGGGAAGTTCGGGTATATCGCCCCGGATGGCGGAATCGTTATTCCTGTGCAGTTCGACGACGCCCGGGATTTCGCGCAGGACGGGCTGGCCCCGGTCGGCATTCAGGGAAAATACTATGTCAAATGGGGGTTCATCGACAAGTCGGGGCGGCAGGTCGTGCCGTGCAACTTTTACAGTGCCGAGGAGTTCCTGGGCGACCGGGCCGTAGTGAGCAAGGTCGTTGCGGGCGGGAAATTGGCCTACGGCTATATCGACCGCAGCGGGAAGGAGGTAATCCCCTGTCAGTTCGACATGGCTTCGGGCTTCCGCTTTGCCAACACATGGGTCGGCATGGAGCAGGAAGGCGAATATACCTATACGCTGATCGGCCCCAACGGGGAAACCGTGCTGCCGTTCCGGGTGGGCGATTTGCAGGACGGAGGAAAATACGGGCACGCGGCGGCCTCCATCTCCGATGCCGCGGGGCGTAAACGCTTCGGAATCGTCGCCAATAACGGGAAGGTGATCCTGCCGTTCGAGTACGACCATATAGCTATTTTTTCGGAGTGGGATGCGGCGAACAACCGCTGGCAGGAGAGCGCCATGGGAACAAAGGACGGGCAAAATTTCAGCTTCGACATCTCCCGGCGGGGCGAGTAGCCTTTTCCGCCCCGGCGTGATCCTTCCTTCCGGCATTCGGTTCCGCGGCAGGCGGGTGCTTTCTGTTTTGTTTGGCCCCGGGTACCCATGTGCAGTGACGGTTGGCTGCCGCAGTCGGCAAGTCGCAGCTGATCGTAGCCTTAGGGTGCAAAGCGGCTGCGGCTTGGATTCCGATTCCGAAATAAAACCCCGGCGCAATCTCTTTGCGCCGGGGTTTTCGTTGCAGGATATCCGTAAATTCCTCGGGAGTCCCGTCCTGTTATCTCCTTTCCCGTAATGCCGTTCTCGGGCCTTTCGGTCACCCCGTTGTGCCGTCGTCCGCAATTACGGTTGTCCGACTACTCGTTACGCGCGATCAGCGAACTGATGTTCTGGATCAGCATCGCTACGGCCACCGAGTTGAAACCGCCCTCGGGGATGATGACATCGGCGTAGCGCTTCGAGGGTTCGACGAACTCGTCGTGCATTGGCTTCACGGTCGAGGTGTATTGCGTGATTACCGACTGCATCGTACGCCCGCGCTCGCAGACGTCGCGCAGAATACGGCGCGCCAGGCGTATGTCGGCGTCCGTGTCCACATAGACCTTGATGTCCATCATGTCGCGCAGCTCCTTGTTCTCGAAGATCAGGATGCCGTCGACGATGATTACCTTCGAAGGCTTCACGCACACGGTTTCCGCCGTACGGTCGTGGTCGACGAACGAGTAGACCGGGTGCTCGATGGGGACGTTGTCCTTCAGCGCCTTGATGTGATCGACCAGCATCTGCGTGTCGAACGCCTGCGGATGGTCGTAATTGAGTTTCGTGCGTTCCTCGTAGGTCAGCTCGGGGTGCGCCTTGTAATAGTAGTCGTGGCAGAGCGTCACGACGTCGTCGCCTACGAAGGCCTCTTGCAGGCGTTTGACGAGCGTGGACTTTCCCGAGCCGGTTCCTCCGGCGACTCCGATTACGGTAACTTTCATAGTGTCAGTCTGTAATATCGGTTATATAAAGAAAAGGATCGCACCTTTCGCAAGGGCAATCCTTTTCCTTTTCATTATGCGTCGATATTTGCGTAATGCGCGTTTTTCTCGATGAATTCGCGTCGGGGCGGCACTTCATCGCCCATCAGCATCGAGAAGATGCGGTCTGCCTCGGCAGCGTTTTCGATGTTCACCTGGCGCAGGATGCGCGTGTCGGGGTTCATCGTCGTTTCCCACAGCTGGTGGGCGTTCATCTCGCCGAGACCTTTGTAACGCTGCACGTGCGCCCCCTTGCCGAATTCGGCGGTGATGGTGTCGCGTTCCTTCTCCGTCCAGCAATAGCGCTCCTGCTTGCCTTTCTTCACGAGGTAGAGGGGCGGGGTGGCGATGTAGACGTGGCCGTTCTCGATCAGCTCCTTCATCTTGCGGAAGAAGAATGTCAGCATCAGTGTTGCGATGTGGCTGCCGTCGACGTCGGCATCGGTCATGATGATGATCTTGTCGTAGCGGAGTTTCTCCAGGTTGAGCGCCTTGCTGTCCTCCTCGGTGCCGATCGTCACGCCCAGCGCCGTGAACATGTTCTTGATCTCCTCGTTCTCCCACATGCGGTGCTCCTGCGCCTTTTCGATGTTCAGGATCTTACCGCGCAGCGGCATGATGGCCTGGAAATTACGGTCGCGGCCCGATTTGGCCGTGCCGCCTGCCGAGTCACCCTCGACGAAGAAGATTTCAGCGATCGAACGGTCGCGGCTCGAACAGTCGGCCAGTTTGCCAGGGAGCCCGGCTCCCGAAAGCACGGTCTTGCGCTGCACCATCTCTCGGGCGTGGCGTGCCGCGTGGCGTGCCGTCGCGGCCAGGATGACTTTCTGCACGATGGCCTTGGCATCCTTGGGGTTCTCCTCCAGGTAGTGGCCCAGGGCGGCAGACATCGCCTGATCTACGGCGGCCGAGACCTCGTCGTTGCCCAGTTTGGTCTTGGTCTGGCCCTCGAACTGCGGCTCCTGCACCTTCACCGAAACCACGGCCGTGAGCCCCTCGCGGAAGTCGTCGCCGTTGATGTCGAACTTCAGTTTGGCGAGCATGCCCGAATCCTCGGCGTATTTCTTGAGCGTACGGGTCAGCGCGCGGCGGAAGCCCGTCAGGTGCGTACCGCCCTCGATGGTGTTGATGTTATTTACATAGGAGTGCACGTTCTCCGAGAACGAGTCGTTGTACTGCATGGCCACCTCGACCGGGACGCCGTTCTTTTCGGTGTCGAGGTAGATGATTTGGTCGATGATCGGCGTGCCGCGCGTGGCGTCGAGGTACTGGACGAACTCCTTGAGGCCCTCTTCCGAATAGAAGTGGTCTTCGCGGGTATTGCCTTCGTCGTCCCTGCGCTTGTCGTAGAGGTTCAGGCGGATGCCCTTGTTCAGGAACGCCAGTTCGCGCAGGCGGTTGGCCAGAATGTCGTATTTGTATTCCGTCGTGAGCGTGAAGATGCTCTCGTCGGGTTTGAACGTGATGGTGGTGCCGCGGTCGGAGCATTCGCCGATGACCTCGACCTGCGAGGTGGGAGCGCCCTTGCTGTACGTCTGGCGGTATATTTTCCCGTCGCGGCTGCGGATCTCGGCGATCAGCAGCGTCGAAAGTGCGTTCACGCACGATACGCCCACGCCGTGCAGGCCGCCCGAGACCTTGTAGCTGCCCTTGTCGAACTTACCGCCCGCATGGAGAACCGTAAGCACGACTTCGAGTGCCGATTTGCCCTCCTTTTCGTGGTAGTCGGTCGGGATGCCGCGGCCGTTGTCGCGTACGGTGATGGAGTTGTCCTCGTTGATCGTCACGTCGATGTCGGTGCAATAGCCCGCCAGCGCCTCGTCGATCGAGTTGTCGACCACCTCGTAGACCAGATGGTGCAGGCCCTTCTCGCCTATGTCGCCGATATACATGGCGGGGCGCTTGCGCACCGCCTCAAGCCCTTCGAGAACCTGGATATTCGAAGCGGAATATTCTTCTTCTTGCTTTTTTACGTTTTCTAATTCGGTACTCATCTGTCGTCTTTAAAATATCGTACAAATATAAGAAATATATCCCGAATAAACAATAGCCGTCTGGCTTCTGCCAGCCGATTTTTTGCGGTTGCAGGACGTTTCGGAGGCATCCCCGCAGGGTGTGCCGCAACATACCCCGGGCGGGATGCGGCAGCGTGGGGTTTACGGTCTGTTATCCGAGTTCGGCTTTGAGGTCTACCTCGCGGATTTTACCCTGCGCGAAGAGTATGGCGCGGGCGGGGTAGTTCTCGATCAGTGCGGTGTTGTGCGTGGACATGACCACGGCACAGCCGCGGCCGGCAATCTCCTGGAAGAGCCGCATGATGCCTTCGGCCGTCACGGGGTCGAGGTTGCCGGTGGGCTCGTCGGCCAGCAGTACCTGCGGGTCGTTCAGCAGGGCGCGTGCGATGACCAGCCGCTGCTGCTCGCCCCCCGAGAGTTCGAACGGCATTTTGTAGCTTTTGGCCTCGAGGTCTACGAGCTTGAGCACCTGGTCGATCCGCTCCCGGATCTGGTCTTCGCGCTTCCATCCCGTGGCTTTCATTACGTAATAGAGGTTCATGAAGACGTTGCGGTCGGTCAGCAGCTGGTAGTCCTGGAATACGATGCCGATCCGGCGGCGGAGGTAGGGGATGTCGCGGCGCCTGAGTCTGCGCAGGTCGTAGCCTGCCACGCGTCCTTCGCCGGAGAGAAGCTGCACCTCGGCGTAGAGGGTTTTGAGCAGGGTGCTCTTGCCGCTGCCGACGCGTCCGATCAGGTAAACGAATTCGCCCGGAGCCACACACAGGTTCACATCCGACAGCACCATCTCTCCCCGGCGCATCAGCTTCTCGGCCGAGGTGCTGCCGAACGGGTTGTCCGCATGGTAGATGGCTGCGTTTTTCAGCCTTACGACATATTTTTCGCTCATAGGTTCTGGTCGCTGGAATTATTTTCCAAAGATAGTCAAAATATCCGTACGGGGATGTCGGCACGGCGAAAAAAACCGCCAAAACTGCTTCTGAAGGGATATTTTGATCCTTCTCGACCGGAAATATACAACAAAAAAGCCCTTTGGGTTGCGCAAAAACAACCGTATAATTTGCATTTCCGCCCGAGGGTGCTTAAATTTGCACGATAGGCCGTGACGCCTCGGTCTGTTGGTAAGCAAAAAATCTGTGAATGAAAGAAAATGAGATCCTGCGGGAGATTATGCGGGATGCCAAAATCGGTTGGTGGCAAGCCGACCGTAACCGCCGCGTGTTCCATATTTCGGAAGGGCTCCGCGACCTGCTGGGGGTCGCTTCGTGCGAAGTGACCTACGAAGAGTTCGGGAAGATGATAACTCCGGCCTACCGGGAATACGCCCTCGCCTCGATCGGGGTGCGGGGCGGCGCCGAACGCCTCTATCCGCTGCAAGGGGCGGAGGGAGAGATATGGTGCTACTGGAAACTGTTGCGCGAAGAGGTCGCCGACGACGGGGGAATGCTGCTGACGGGCTATTTCCGGGTGGTCGACCCGCCGTCCGAAGTGGTGAATTCGCAGGAAAAGCAACGCATCAATGACCTGCTGTTCCGGCTGAACAGCATTTCGCAGACGCTGCTTTCGCTGCTCAAAGTCGACGACCTGGATGCCGTGGTGAACAAAATCCTGGCCGACGTGCTGACCATGTTCGATGGCGGCAGGGCCTATATCATCGAATCCGACCCCGAACACCGCTTATATAATTGCACCTACGAAGTCACGGCCGAGAATGTCGCCGGGGAACAGGAGCTGGTAAGCGGTATTTCGATGGACGAGGTGCCCTGGTGGACGCAGCGCATCGCCAACGGCCAGCCCGTAATCATCTCTTCGCTCGACGAATTGCCCGACGAGGCTTTCCGCGAGCGCGAGGTGCTGGCCATGCAGGACATCAAGTCGCTGATCGCCGTGCCGCTCCTCTCGCGCGACAAGGTGTGGGGATATGCCGGCATCGACATCGTGAACCGGCCCCGGAGATGGACGGGCGAGGATTTCCAGTGGTTTTCGTCGCTGATCAATATCATCAGCCTCTGTATCGAATTGCAGCGCTCCGAGCGCGAGGCGCAGTCCGAACGCAAGTACCTCCAGAGCCTCTACCACCACATGCCCCTGGGGTATGCCCAGCTGCGGGTCATCCGTGACGAGCAGGGGAAACCCGTCGACCTGCTGGTGCTGGATACCAACTACACCGCCGACAAGATCATGGGTACCAAGCGCGAAACCTATATCGGCAGGCGTATTTCCGAACTGGGGCTGGATATGGAGCAATATCTGAAAACTTTTACGGAGGTGCTCCGCAGCGACGGATTCATCGAACGCGACTCCTTTTACGAGATCTCTAAACGCTGGATACACTCCATCCTCTATACGACCCGGCCCGACGAGGTGATCAGCCTCTTTTCCGATACTACCGAAATGCGCAATGCCCACGAGGCGCTGTTCAACAGCGAAAAAATGCTGCGCAATATTTTCGACAACGTCCAGGTCGGGGTGGAGCTTTATGACAAAGAGGGCTGCCTGGTCGACATCAACACCAAAAACCTCGACATCTTCGGCATCGCGGCGAAGGAGGATGTGCTGGGGATCAATTTTTTCGAGAACCCGATCGTGCCCGAGGAGATCCGCCGCAACGTGCGCAACGGGCAGGAGCAGTCCTTCAGGCTCGATTATCCTTTCGACCGGCTGGGCGGCTACTATCCCTCCCGCAAGAAAGGCAGCGTGCAGATATATACCAAGGTGACCATGCTGTACGACATGTACGGCGAACTGGTCAACTTCCTGGTGCTGAATATCGACAACACCGAGATCAACGAAGCCCACCACAGACTGGAGGAGTTCGAAAGTTCGTTCTCGCTGGTGAGCCGCTTCGGCAAGGTGGGGTACGCCCGCTTCGACCTGGTGACCCGCGACGGGTATGCCGTGCCGCAATGGTACCGCAACCTGGGCGAGGAGAGCAATACTCCCATGACGCAGGTGATCGGCGTCTACAACCATGTCAATCCCGAAGACCGGGAGGCCATATTCCGGGAAATCGGGCGGGTCAAGGCCAACGAATCGAACGGCTTCACGCTCGACCTGCGGGTCGGGCTCCGCGACGGCAAGAGCGGGTGGACGCGCGTCAATGTGGTGCGCAACCCGCTGAATACCGACCCCTCGAAGATCGAGATGGTATGCGTCAATTTCGATGTCACGGAACTCAAGCAGACGGAGAAGAGCCTGATCGAAGCCAAGAACAAGGCCGAGGTCAGCGACCGCCTGAAATCGGCCTTCCTGGCCAATATGAGCCACGAGATACGTACGCCGCTCAATGCCATCGTGGGATTCTCGAACCTGCTGGCCGAAACCGACGATATCGCGGAGCGCCGCGAGTACATGCAGGTCGTCGAGGAGAATAACGATCTGTTGCTCAAATTGATATCAGATATCCTCGACCTTTCGAAGATCGAGGCCGGAACGTTCGAGTTCAATTACGGTATGGTCGACGTCAACCGCATGTGCGAGGAGGCGGTGCGTTCGCTGCGCCTCAAGGTGCAGGACAGGCCCGTCGAATTGCTTTTCGGCGACCATGAGGCGCAATGCTGCATCGTCGGAGACAAGAACCGGCTGTTGCAGGTCATCACCAATTTTATCAACAATGCGGTGAAATTCACCGAGCAAGGCTCCATCACGCTGGGCTACCGCCGGGAGGTCGGGGACTTGCTGTTCTACGTCGAGGATACGGGAAAAGGCATCTCCGAAGAGCATCTGCGCACTGTTTTCGACCGTTTCGTCAAACTCAACAGCTTTGCGCAGGGCACCGGGCTGGGGCTTTCGATCTCGAAGAGCATCGTCGAGCAGATGGGCGGGCATATCGGCGTCGAGTCGGAGGAAGGCCGGGCTCCCGCTTCTGGTTCACCATACCTGCCGTGGCATGCAATGCCGGGCCGGACGACGAACCGTCCGTTGTGGCTGAGGCTCCGCATCCCGTGTCCCGTCAGGACGGGAAACTCCCGTTGCTGCTCGTGGCCGAGGATACCGACAGCAATTTCCTGCTGGTGTCGCTGATGTTCCGCAAGGAGTTCGACATCGTGCGGGCCGTCAATGGCGAAGAAGCGGTGCGGATATGCCGGGAAATGAACCCTGCGGCCATCCTGATGGACATCAAGATGCCCGTGATGGACGGGTTCGAGGCTACGCGGCAGATCCGCAGGTTCGATCCCGCCGTGCCGATCGTCGCGGTCACGGCATTCGCCTACGACCGCGACCGGCAGAAAGCCCTCGCCGCCGGAGCCAACGAATACGTCGCCAAGCCGCTGAGCGGGGAGCATATTCGCCGCGTATTGGGGACATTGCTGGCGGGGGTATAACCGCGCCGCGCGTTACGGGCTTCGCCGGCCGGGAAGTATCCGCCGTTTTCGGGGAGTTCGCCCGCCGGGAAACAATGGCGCGGCATAGCCCTCCCCGCAGGGAAACTTCTGCGGGCGGGATTGCCCAGTGCCTCACCCGCAGCCGCCTGCCGATGGGGCGTACCTCGTTGCCGCACCCCTTCCGGGAGACGTCGCGGTGATTTTCGACGGCTTGTATCCGATAGGGTAATATCCTGTTGCAACACTCCTCACGGTAATCATTCTGGTGCCCTCGACGGTCGCGCCGATATGGTAAGGTTCCCGCTGCTGCACGTCCGCCGGGGGATCGTTTGCGGCTCTCCGACGGCTGCGGCCGGTATGGCTGTGTCCGTTCCTGCCCTGTTTCCGGAAAATCTGCACCTTCCCGACGCTATTTCCTGCCGGAGGGTCGATATTTGGAAAAAAAGTATTATTTTTGCACTGTTTCCATGAGGCTTTGCCCCGCGAAATTCTGGGGGTGCCCGGTTTTGACAGCAGGCAGAGTTTGATTGTAAGCACGCCGAGCGCTGTGTGGCGGCTCGTAAATCCCGACGCTCAAGATTCAAATGGCAATAATAGCTATGCACTCGCTGCATAATTTTCAAGGAAAATTAGCTTAATCGCCGGGCCCAAGGCGGCTTGGCGACGAGTATCCCGGGGAGTGGTTCCGCCCTTTAACCGCTTTCCATATGGGGTATCATCGATTCAGGGATAGTGCATCGGAGCGTCCCGGCCGGTGTGCGAAATTCAGGGACTGGGACTCGGGTTCGGTTGCCGCCTGCCAGGCCCGGGTAGAAGGATCAAACGGCGGCTAAGCGTGTAGAAAGCTTTCGGGTTCCCTGTTTGGACGCGGGTTCGACTCCCGCCACCTCCACGAATGTAAAACGCATCTGGTTTATTATTAACCAGATGCGTTTTCTTGTTGTATTATATCCTTTATTGCTTGCAGAACGGATGTCGGCGCAGCGGCCCTTCGCAATTCGTGGCGAACACTTTTATGCGACTCAAAACGTGGTTTCGGTCGTATGCCCTGCGGCCTTGTGGTGGCGATGGCCGGAATCCGGTCTGGCAGGCGTTCGTCGCCAAGAGCCGTCAGGGAATCCGGAAGAGCTTGCCTTCGGCGAAGGTAACCCACAGCGACCCGTCGGGTGCCTGCCGGAAATCGTTTCCTGCCGAATTGCAGCATTTCACACTCCACAGCAGCATGCCGTCTTCGCGCACGGCGGCAACCTGCCCGAGCCTCCCGGCGACATAGACCACACCGTCGCGCACACAGGCCGGGCAGGAGTTGTATTCGTATCCCCATCCCAGATCGGTGCACCATGTTTCGCGGTAGGCGTCCGCCGACGTGTCCACGGCCGCCAGCTCGCCGTCCATCGTCTTGTAATAGAATTGCCGTCCGTCGCCGCCGAGGCCCGTCGTTTCGCGCGCTTTGCGGCTGTTGTCGCGCCATAGCTGCCGTCCGGTAGCCAGGTCGAGGCAGGTCACGGCCCGGTCGGGTGCTACGATGAAGACCTTGCCGCCGGCGATGCGGGGCACGACATGCCCCGGGGAGAGGAACACGCCGGGGCGGCCGTTGTTCCATTTCCAGAGGCATCTGCCCGTCGCGGCGTCGAGGCAATAA
>ERZ791746.1663-NODE-1663-length-14448-cov-9.430463_pt1 | contig 14448 bp, 19 predicted proteins | sample MGYA00510038_ERZ791746 | MGnify/ENA primary metagenome ERZ791746 (study PRJEB30046, sample SAMN00792018) | human gut metagenome | study: EMG produced TPA metagenomics assembly of the A metagenome-wide association study of gut microbiota in type 2...
GTTCACAATTAGTTATTGTTCACAATTAGTTATACTTCACAAATAGCGGATATGCAATTTAAAAGTTCTTTTAGTTCGTTAACTCGTATGTGTTCACTTTCATACATTCTTTTATATTTTTCAACTTCTTTTTCAAGCTGTTCAATTTTTTCCTGCTCATTCATATTAACACTCCTTTATTTAATAGAATGGGCGGTTCATACTTTAATGCTTGTAAGCAATCGTGACCGCCCTTTGTAATTGTAGAGATTGCAAACATACATATAACAGGTTGCAAACCCCAATATCTCACAGGCACTTTTTACGGTGTGCGACCCTGTGACAGATATTATATGATTATCTGTTCCCTACTTCTATATTATGGCATAATCATCTTAATAATGCAACTCCAAAATGTAATACATAGAAGTATTAAACATAACCAAAATATAACCTTTTTCTGTGGCTCATTTTAACCACCTCAACATTTCCATTGCTTCATCATAATACATATCACTGAACGTGTCGTTGTTCAATGCTACTTTAATTGAAGTTCGAAAGAAACGTTTTTGTTTACGGTTCAATTTCTTTGTTCTCACAAGACTATTTTTCCATCTCTTATTTTCTTCTTCAAGTTGTCGGTTTCTAGTTCTTACAACGTTTGTTGTTTTGATTAAGTGATTATAAACACTTTTCTTGATTGTCATTGTTTCATTATTGCAACTGCAATTTTCACATTTCTTTTCACACATAATATTGCTCCTTTATTTTAGTGTAAATTCTGTATCTTTTAATATGATACCGCCTTGTACCCTTTTAGGCAATAACTTACCATAAGAGTGAAAACCTTTTTTGAATGTGTCCCACGTTACTTTTTCTTTGATAGCGTCGGGCATTCCCGCACAAGTCACGTGTAGTTTTCCGTCGATTTCTTCAACATATGTTTTTTGTCTTAAGAAACGCGCACGTGTGAATGTGCTTTCATGCGCCCAATAACCTAGTTCTTTATCATCGATAAGGTGTTCGATTGGTTCGGGTATCTCTGTGCCTACAAGGTGCAAACTGTCTGTATCTGCATATATGAAACGGTCATAACATAATTGTGCGGTACTTATTGTTTTATGTCTAGCCCATGCAGTTATGAACACACCCATAGGTATATAAATAGGGTCACGATAAGTCTTTTCGTCTAACTTCCATTTTACAATATTGTTTTCATCAAGGTACGGTATTTTGCCTGTTATGTCGGGGTTTGTTCCAAACTTTCCATATAATGAGTTTAACATCAATTTAGCGAGTTGCCTTATTGCTCCTTTATTTTCTTTCTTAACTTGACCCCACTTGTCAATGTATGGTTTGAATATTCCTTGACACTGTTTAAATTTCCAACCATTTATATATTCAATGTTCCAAACGTCATAATGTTCAAGGAACAATTCAAGGTCGACACTTGTCAACACTAGATTGACAGGTTCTTTACTTTCTTCGATGTATTGGTTCGGTAAGAATGAAAGATTGTTTTTTAATTGTATCGTTGGAATATACCCTTTTTTGACCTTAAATTCACAAGTAAGATTTTGAATATATAAAGGGTACATTTCATCATGTTCATATTGACCTGTGAAGTATAAAGGTCTTCCATAAGGTAAAGGCTTGTCGTACATTACTGACGGGTAAAGGCTATTAACATCAAATACTAAACCGTCTTTTATATCCATGTTTTGATAGCGTGGGTTTACGTAAGTGAAACCGCCTCTATATGCCTGTCTTATATCTGCGTCAACTTTAAGGTCTAATATTGGAAAGTTTATTTCAAATTGTTTTTTGCTTATCGTTCTTTTGAAGTCATTGAGTGCGTCACTTCCGTTTGTTATTTTTGTAAGGTTTTGTGCTATCTGTATTTCAAGTGCCATTGCCACAATTTTAACATCATGAAGCACGTATTCAATTTCTTGTTCTGTAAGAACGTGATTTTCTTTTCTCTCTTCGTTGTAATCAATTTCAAGTTTTTGTATAGACAAATTAAAGTCTTGTGCTATTTTTTTAACAGGGAAAGGCAACTTTTTCAAACTATCATAAAACGTAACCTTTTGAAGTTTCTTGTTGCCAACACCGAATATAACTTTAAGGATATAGAATTGACCCATTGAAGAAACAACAGTTGAAAACGTTTTTTCTTTCGAGTCTTTGGAATAAGTGAAACCATGATTGAATAACCAATGTATAATAAATTCGCCATCAAACTTTAAATTATGGAAATATACAATCTTGTTTTCTTTGGCGCACCACTCCATGAAATCATCAATGCTCGTCCCTATTGTGGTGTTGTCTGTGTTGCCTACTTCACAAGTACCATATGCCCATACGTGGCAATCGTCCTCTTGTGTTGTTGTTTCAAAGTCTGCAACGTAACGTTTTAACTTTGTCATACACCGAAAATCATTTCAAGTTCACTTAATTTTGCCAATACGTCCATAAACTCGTACATGAAATCTATGTTTGCTATATCCTCCGTATAATAAAGGGTCATAAATTCGTCGGCATCCATTGACTTGACTTTTGAAATCAATTTCTTACCCATTTTACCAAATATATTTTTAAGCCCTCTTATATAGTTGGCTTTGTATCGTTTTGCTTTTTTAGCATAATACTTTGGGTGTATTTTCTTCTTCAATGATTTTTCATATTCTTTCAGTTCTTTTTCACTTCTAAAACGATTGAAATTAAATTTCTTTGGTTTGAATTCATTATAACGTGTATCACCCATAAGTACACGGTCACGTACTTTTTCTTCTGTGTCTTCACCCCTTGACTTGAATTGTTTTTTCTCTATCTGTCTTAAACGTTTTTTGTTATTTCTGTTGAGTTGTGCAATCTCCTGTTTGATTCTGTTGTATGTTTCACGTTGAACAACAAGACCGTGTTCATTCTTTACATACCTAAAGTTTGAACGGTCTGTAAATGTTTCTAACTGTGAAATATATTTATTAAATTCTTGACGACTACCGAAAGCGGTAATCGGTTTTATTTCAATGTCAACATTAACATCAAATAAGTTACTTAAACGTCTTTTTTTACGACTCGCCGAAGTCTGCAACTTCTTTAGTCGTTCAACGTCCTTGTTTCTAATCGCAAATTTATGTCTTTTAGGCATACATATTGCACTCCTTTAATCTCAACCAAGAAACCGCGTTTCTCGATTGTTGCATAAGTTTTCAAGTCTGCTAGTATTGAAAGATCAAGTTCTGTTTTGAAACGTCTTGATTGTGCATAGTTTAAAATGTCGCGTTCTTCAAGGTATCGTTCAATAAATTTTGTTAGATATAGGTTTGAACTGAACCAATACGTTATGCCCTCGATTGTGACATGATATTCACTTTCTTGTAAATTGTAATATATACCGTTTCTTGTTTTCATAAAAGAAAGGGAGGTCAAACCTCCCTTGCACCTCCTTATTTTGCTTTAGTAGGTTTTAACGCAAGCCCGATTGTTAAGAAGCGGAAACCTCTACGACCTGTTTTTTCCATAACCTTAATAGGTAGTGGCTTGTCCCAAGTTGCAGGGAAACCAACTGTTCCAAACAATTTTACCATTGATTGATTGATGCCGCTTGAAACTGTTCCGTATGTCTTACCGTCCTTATCAATGAACACGCAACGTGTCGCGTTTGTGATTTCGCCTGTGCGTTCATCTTCAAGTGTGATTTTGTGCGCTACAAAGTTTGTTATTTCGATAACTTTACCAACGTAATCACGTAGTGCATAGTCTGTATCGTTCATTGCATTAAATACAATTGCTTTGCTTTCAAGTGTTCCGTCGTCCACAATAGAAGTGAACACTTCTTGTTCTGCATTCCCGAATTGTTCTTGAACGCTCATTTCATGTTGTGCATTTTCTTGCGCTATTAATTCGTTTGTTACTGCTTCATTCTTAATGTTTTCCATTATTTACTTTCCTCCATATCTTTTTTTGTTTCTTCTACTTCTTCCGCAATTTCGACGAATTTTTCAGTTTCCATACGATAAATTTTTTCAGTTACTTCAACCGCAGTTACTACCACGTTTTTACCTTTATAATGTTTTCTGGCTACTCGGTCGGCTTTGTCAATATCATAATCGCCTAGAACTGTGAAGTCGGCTAACGGTACACCTGTAACGTTCCCGTCCTTGATTGTGATTTCCTGTGATGAAATCGTTGTGCTTTTTACTGCTTTAGTAATAAATTTTCGCATATTGTTATGCTCCTTTCTGTGAGGGGTTACCTCTTCCGTACCCTTGGTACACCATTATAATACCATACCTTTGTTTATTAGTCAATACTTTTTTTGTATTTTCTTCAAATATTTTTATATATCAAAATACATACAAAATTGTTATGATGAAAATGTGGAAAATATACAATAAATATGAGGAGGTTTACACATGGACGAAGAAAGAAAAGAACCCATGACCTACGACGAACACGAAGCGTTATTGATACAGGTATCGAACGCAAACGGGGACGTTGGAAGTCTAACGGAAGCGTTGCAATCATTACGTGACAATTACAGATTGACACGTGACAGTTACGACGCTAACAGAACAGAACTTGAAGCGCTCAACGACAAGTATAAAAAATTAGAGCAAAAGAACCTTGACTTATTTATGCGTATCAGTGCAGAAGATAAGAAAGAGGACGAAAACGAAGACATCGAAAAAGACGACGAAGTGAAAGACTTATCGTTTGACGATTTATTCGACGAAAGACAAGGAGGTTAGAACATGGCAGTTAAAGGAATGAGCAAAAGCGCAACACCCGAAAAGATTTTAAACACTATCCGTGCAAATGCAACAAGTGATTATCAAAACCGTGTGCCTATTGCTACACAAAACAATATTGCGGAGGTAGGAAACGCAATTACAAATTACGAACCTACACGAAACGAATTTCTTAATGCATTAATCAATCGTATTGGTATGGTTATCATTCAATCACGTTTGTATGAAAACCCATTAAGAGAATTCAAAAAAGGAATGCTTGAATTTGGTAAGGATATTGAAGAAATTTTCGTTGAGATTGCAAAGGCACAAAGTTATGACCCCGAAGTGGCAGAAACAGAAGTGTTTAAAAGAGTTATTCCCGACGTGAAAACAATCTTCCACCGTATGAACAGACAAGACTTTTATAAGGTCACTATTTCCAATGACCAATTAAGAGCCGCTTTCTTATCATACAGAGGTATTGAAGATTTAATCGGTCGTATTGTTGACAGTTTGTATAGTGGGGATAATTATGATGAATTCTTACTAATGAAACATTTAATGATGGACTACGGGGACAAAGGTTTATTCTATCCCGTAACCGTAACTGCTATTACAGACGAAGCAAGCGCAAAGGCTTTCACAGTGAAATTGCGTGCTATGGCTAAAACAATTGGTTTCATGTCGAACAAGTACAACGCGCAAGGGGTACACACTTTCACACCTATGGAAGATATTATTATTTTCATGACACCCGAAGCCGAAGCACTTATGGACGTTGAAAGTTTAGCACGTGCATTCAATCTTGAATATGCGGACTTCTTGGGTCGTGTTGTTATTGTTGATGATTTTGGAGGACTTGAAAACGTACAAGCCTTAATGGTTGACCGTCAATGGTTTATGGTATATGATACATTCTTTAACTTTACAGAACAGTACAACGCACAAGGGTTATATTGGAACTATTTCTTCCACCATTGGCAAGTGCTTTCAACTTCACAGTTTGCAAACGCAATCGCATTTACTACTGAAACACCCGAAGTTACTAGCGTGACTTTATCGCCAAAAACTGCTACTGCTTCAAAAGGGCAAAATGTACAGTTGACCGCAACAGTTGTTGCTACAGGAATGGCACCCGAAACGGTATCATGGGAAGTGACAGGAACTGAAACAGTTACAAGCACAATCACAAGCAACGGTTTGTTAACAATCGCAAGTGATGAAGCAAATACAACTTTAACAGTTACCGCAACGTCTATCTTTAATACAAGCAAGAACGATACTGCCACTATTACGGTTAGCCCTTAATGAATTTTCAACCCGAAACGGTGGTACGTTTGTTATCGAACGTACCACTTTCTTTAAATGAAACCAATCAATTATGGTTTGATAGTGTAACCGCTCAAACCTCATACTTTAGTGGCAAGGTGGCGCGTACATTCAATGAATTTACTTACCAACGCAAGGAAAGAAATTACATTGCAGTACCTATCAATGCGGAACTATTATATAACTGTAATTACTTGATGTTTCAAAATTCAAACTACGCGAACAAATGGTTCTATGCTTATATCACTGACATTCAATATGTGAACCCTAATACTGCGTGGGTATTTTATCAAATTGACCCGTTCCAAACATGGTTAGAACAAATACACTTCAAACAATCATTCGTTGAAAGAGAACACACAACGCGATACGAGAACGGTGTACCTGTAATCAATACTATTGAAGAGGGTTTGAACTATGGGAATGAATACAAGATTGTAAGTGATACGTCGTATAAAAATTACGGGGACACGGTTTTTATTCTTGTAACCGCAAAAGATTATCTTCATAAATTACCACAAGGTTTAGTTCGTCCGTTTCCCGAAGATATTGGAAATGTTCCGCAAGGTTTCTTTAATTATATTTTTCCAATATCACTAACTGGGTATCGTTCTTGGCAATATAAGGGAACTAATTTATTGAGTTGGGCAGAATTTTACGACAAACTAAACACAGAAAAATCATACATTGGGAAAGTGGTTTCTTTAACATTGCTTGATTTTGTGCCATTAAATGTTAGCGTGGATAATTTAAACGCTAATATAACAAACATGAATAATGTTACATTATATAACGCTCGTGATGATTTAGGACTTACAGGCTCAATTCTATATGTTAAGGGTGGAACATTTTCAACGGGTGAATTGAATTGTGGCAACAAATACGCAGGCTTTCCAACCTATGCAGAAAGCAAACTTCTTATGTACCCTTATTCTTACACAAAGGTTACAGATATGCAAGGAAATGAATTTGATATCAAGAACGAATACATTAGAGGTCAAGACCTTAATTTTTCGGTACGTGGTTCTATTGCCCCACAAGTCAAGACCGCTTATGAAGTCGTAAACTATAAGGGTAAAACGAACCTTTTAGGTGGTATCATTAACAACAACGTTTCAAGTATGGCAATTATTGATGATTATACCGCGGCTTATTTACAAGGTAATCAAAACACGCTTATGATGGGCGAGACAGTAAACGCGGTTATTTCAGGGGTTGGTGCAGTCACTAATCTAGCGCTTGGAAATGTAGCGGGCGCGGCTGGCGGTATTACAGAGATACTACAACTTAATGCGAAAATGAAAGACATTGACAACCACCCGTCAAATTTGAGAAATCAAGGAAACAACTACAATTTTGATTTTGCAAATCGTTATACAGGTATTCGAGTAATCAAGTACACATTGACAGACGAATACAGAGACACATTAACGGACTACTTTAAAATGTTCGGTTATAAAGTAAACCGCGTTAAGATACCAAACTTACACACACGTCAATCATGGAATTATGTAAAAACTGTTGATTGTACGATTGTAGGAAATATGCCACAAGACGACTTGAATAGTATCAAACAAATGTTCAATAAGGGTATTACATTGTGGCACAATACAGACGTAGGAAACTACGGACTACCGAATAATGAAATTTAAAAGGAGGTTCACTATGGCAAACCCTTACAAAGTAACAAACCATGATAACAATATGTGTTTCAATGGTAAGCATAACAATTGGTGGTCGGCTTATTCAAATCAAGCGGTGTTCATTGATTATTACACACGTTTGAAAGAATACGCAATCAATATGTTTGAATGGCATAACCTACCCCCAAGTGTTGATGAACGTTTTCTTGAATTGTGCTTGTTTGAGTATGGATATGCAGTATTCTTCAAGAACAAAGACAACGGGCAACTAATGGCATTGAACAGTAGAATTGACGGACGTTTGAACGTTTACCGTGTACCCTTGTATCGTACCGCCTATGCAACAAATGGTTTTCAACAACAGTTGACTATTGATGATAGTGTGTTGATTTTCAACAACTATTTACGACAACCCACTACATTAACTATTGAACTGTTCGCAAAACGTTTGTACGAGGTGGAACAAACAATCATGGTAAATATGAAGTCACAGAAATTCACAACTATATTCAAGTGTCCCGAAAGTCAACGTCTTACTTTCAAAAATATTATGATGCAGTGGGACGGTAACGAGCCATTCATATTCGGCGACAAGAACCTTGACATAAACAGTATAGAGGTAATCAACGCACAAAGTCCATACAATATTGATAAAATGGATATTCATAAAAATATGGTATGGAATGAAGCAATGACATTTCTAGGTATTGACAACGCGAACACAGACAAGAAAGAAAGACTTGTTGAAGATGAAGTGACCGCAAACAACGGACAGGTCGAAGCGTCAAGATATATCATGCTTAACGCACGTCGTCAAGCGTGTAAGCAAATCAATGAAATGTTCGCAGAGGAATTGCAAGGTAAAAAAGTATGGGTCACTTTTAGAACCACAAATGAAAATATTTATGAAGAAAAAGAAGCGGAGGAAGAATACGAAAATGTTTCACGTGAAACATTAGAGGGTTCAACCAGCGAGGGAGGAAGTGAACAACCTAATGAGTAAATATACAATGCAACTACGCTTCATATGTGAAAGCACCTTACAGAACAAAGGCATTGACATATCAACATTGACAGTTGATGAAATCATTGACCAATCAATGAATGACGTGTTCAATTTCTCTTTCCCTATTTATGACACTTCTTATTTACCAACTCTTGAACATAATATTCTTAATCACTATTATACAAGGGAAATAGGACTTGAAACCGTGCAGTTATGGAAACAGAAATTGAACGCACGATTGAACTTGATTATGCCAAAGTACAACAAGATGTATGAAAGTGAAATATACAAACTTGACCCGTTGAGCAATAACAGTGAGGTAGAAAACTTTACCCGTGAAACGCAAGAAAATTCAAAAAGTGACGCGCACAGTTCAAGCACACGTAAAGGAACAGAAACAAGCGGTTCTACATCACAAAGCATTTACAGTGATACACCACAAGGACGTTTAAGTGGTCTTGATTATGCAACATCACTTAATGAAGATAAAAGTGACGGAACAAGTGAAACAAATGAAACAGGTAACGGAACAAGTACCGAAACGCAGAACGTAAACAATATTGAAAACTATATTCGTAAACGTAGCGGTTTGGTTGGTGTTACGGTAAGCAGTGGCATTGATGAATTTATTGAAAAATTTAAAAGTATAGACATGATGATAATTGAAGAATTAAGCGACTTGTTTATGCTTATATGGTAGGAGGAAAATATATGGATAATTGGGAAAACATCAAAATAACACCATTCAATTTCTACTGTCAGCATGTGCTACCTTTAGTGTATGATGAAAGTTTAAGTTATTATGAAGTATTATGTAAAATTCAAAGTAAATTAAATGAGGTAATAAAATCTCAAAACGATTTACAAGACGCATTTAAGAGTATGCTAGAATGGGTCAATAACCAATTAAAAATTTATGCGGAAGAAATACTAAATGAAATGTTAGATAAAGGTCAATTATTAGTGGAATTGAAATATATAGCAGAAACCAAGACACTTAAAATGATTTTTGGAAAGGTGGTATAATATGCAAGAGTTACAAGTTTTGAATGTTAATAATGCCGATTATGAAATTGCAGACGGAAAAGCTAGGACAGATATAACAAATATAAAAGAAAAATCTTTTTTAACAAGTGCTACATTAAATGCACAATATACCCAAGAAACTAAAGCATTAAAAATAACATTGACTACTGAAAACGAACAAATTGGAGGTTAAAATATGGCGAATAAAAAATATTTTTCAAATATCAATGAGGAATTTTGGGTTGATGATGAAGAAAAGACACCTAAAACAACCAATTATAAAGATAGCAAAAATAATGCTTTAGTGGTAAATGAAGTTTTAGATTGTGTATTATCATATTATTACAATAATGATAAATTATTCTACGCAAATAATACCGCTTTAAATGATACAATGGAAAATAGCGGTACTAAATTGGCTATCGATTGTAGTACATTAGTATGCTTAGCATTGAACGGAGTCAAATATGAAACATCACGTTATTCATTAGGAGGAACTAAATTCAATAATTTACCCGATTATCCGTGGGCAACAAATATTTATGATACAGGAACAGGAGTGTTCAGAAGATATGCAAATATGATAGGACAATACTTCTATGATATGGGTATGACATTTAACCATAATGATGATTTTACCAATCTAAGAACAGGAGACTTGATGTTCTGGAAAGGTGACCCTGTAGAAGGTAGTTTCATGGATATATCACATGTAGCAATATTCTTAAACTTAACAGTTGACAATAAGGTTCGATATATTGACGCAAATAAAAATCGTGAAAATGTTGTATCAATCGCAAGCAGTACCATTGATGGTTTCAGAAATACGATATGTTTATGTGCTAGACCCGATTACAACGGAACAGATTACATCATATCACAAAATATCGTGAATGGAAATCAACCACATACTATACAGAATACATCCGGTATTAATTATACAACGTTATCCAGTTTGGAACGTGGTTTTTATACCATTTTAATAAAAGGAACAGGTGACGCACCGAGTGTTTCCTCTAACGGTTCTTCATTAGCGTGTACCCCTTTATTAGACGATTTATACGTTGCTTACATTCGTTTAGAAAACGTAAGCAATAACAACATAAAAATTTATGTGTCTAATAACGCTAAACGTTTCAATTTAGAATGGGTATGTGTATATAGAGGTTTCATAGAAAACCCTTACCCTTTCTATATCGAGCCAACAATCAGAGGAAATCGAGGAAAAGTACGATTGACAACAGATAAGACCATGTCACAATCAACAAGTACTTACCAGTTAGTACAATTTGATACAATTGTGGGAAATAATTTTAATGGGATATACCATCTCTCAAATGACGGTTGCATTTCTATCGAAGAAACAGGGCAATACTTGGTCAATATTAGTATTGCTAACAAATCGAATGCATTCGCAAACTATCGAGCTATTTCAATGCCCCAAGGAGGTTCACAAATAACACCACTTTCCGCATCCAATATTATTGGGGTTAGTGGTCACAGTACATATTCACATATGACATTCGGTGCCGTGTTCAATCGTGGAGAAAGAATAGGACTTCAAATAAATAATACAAGTGATATGACATTATTGAGCGGTAGTTTTGGAACATACATTGAAGTCATTAAATTATAGGAGGATTGTTATGAATTGGAAAACAAAATTTGATATGTTAATAGCTTTCTTTGGTGGCATCATTTCATATCTTTTAGGGGGTTGGGATATTATCCTAACTACCCTAGCCATTTTCATGGTATTAGATTATATCACAGGAATGATTGCTAGTTTTATTGAAAAAACATGGAACAGTGAAAAAGGGTGTGTAGGATTGATTAAAAAAGGTACAATCGTTCTACTTGTAATTTTGGCTGTATTTTTAGATAGATTAATAACTGGTGATAAATGGGTTTTCAGAACTGTAATATGTATGTTCTATATCGCAAATGAGGGACTAAGTATTGTTGAAAATTGCAGTCGTATTGGTTTGCCTCTTCCAAAGCGTTTACTTGACGCATTGGAACAGTTGCGAAAAGATAACGACACCGACAACACAGGAAACTAGAGAAATGGCAACATGGATAAGTAGAGCGGGTGGACTAACCCAAGAAGAAATGGAAAACAACGCAAACATTGTTATAACCACTTATCGTGCAATGGGTTATAATGATATGACTATTGCGGGAATACTAGGTAATATGCAAAATGAAAGTTCAATCAACCCCGAACGTATCGAAGAGGGAGGGGGTGGCGGTTATGGTTTGGTTCAATGGACACCGCAAAGTGTTTTGATAAACCATTGTAATACGTTGGGAGTTTCCCCGTACAATAACGGGGACGTACAACTTCAAGTTATCGACGCAGAAATACTAGGCAACCCGTCAAGCGTCAATGAATGGTATACAACACAAGGTTTCATAGACCCGTTCAAACCGAGCGGAGCAACCGACGACATGGTAGGAATTACAGGAGAACAGTTCAAAACAAATAGTATGAATTGGACGCCCGACAAACTAGCGCTTATGTTCATGGTTGGTTATGAACGACCAAGTTATGACCCCGAAACAAATCACATTGACAAGAGAAAAGCAGACGCATTGACGTGGTATGAGTACATGGGCGGAGTTATTCCACCTCAACCACCAAGCGGAAGTGGTAAGTCACTTATAACATTATGGTTATGCAAAGCACTAACAGGAGGATTATAGAAAATGAAAAAATATGGTTTAGATTTAAGTACACATAATGGAGGTTTAGACTTCCAAGCAATCAAAAACGCGGGTAATGAATTCGTTATCTTACGTTGTGGTTATGGTTCGGCAAGTTCTCAAAAAGACACGCATTTTGAAGAATATTACAAACAGGCAAAATCAGTAGGTTTACACGTAGGTGCATACTTGTACAGTTATGCATTAGATACAGTAGGAGCGTTAGCAGAAGCAAAAATGTGTTGCAAATGGTTAAAGGGTAAACAATTCGATATGCCTATCTATTATGATATGGAGGACGCGGACGGTTACAAGAAAAAACACGGTATGCCAAGCAATGCTACATTGTCGGCAATCTGTGAAACGTTCTGTGACTACATGGAAAAACAAGGGTATTACGTTGGTATTTATGCTAGTGAAAGTTGGTTAAAAAATCAACTTGCAAGTGTTGTTTCAAAAGATGAATATGATTTATGGTGTGCAAATTGGGGTACTAATGATGGAACACTACAAAGTGACAAGTCAAACAATTATCCTTTACACCAATTCACGAGTATGTATTCATTAAGTGGTAAGCGTTTCGATCGTAACGTATTATACTATGACTACCCTAGACTATTAAAAGAACGGGGTTTCAATGGTTATAAAGATGGAACAGTTACAGAACCAACAAAGAAAACTATTGAAGAACTAGCAAAAGAAGTCATTCAAGGTAAGTGGGGTAATGGTGCGGAACGTGTACGCAGATTAATACAAGCGGGATATGACGCTAACGCAGTTCAAAACAAAGTCAATGAAAAACTAGGTGTAAAAGTAAAAAACATTGATACACTAGCAAAAGAAGTCATTCAAGGTAAGTGGGGCAACGGTCAAGACAGAAAAAACCGTTTAACACAAGCAGGATATGATTACAACGCAGTACAAAAGCGTGTTAATGAAATGCTTTAATGAACAATTTAAGAACATAAATTTCTTTATGTTCTTATGTGGTTTATTAAAAGGAGGTAATTATATGTGGTATAGTGCGGATAGAGTTTTGACACTCAATGCGTTATTCAATTTTATTATTTCAAACCGTGGAGGTGGTAAGACATACGACTTCAAGAAACGGGGGATAAAACGTTTTATAAAACGAGGTACACAATTCATTTATTTAAGACGTTATAAAAGTGAATTGAAAACAATACAAACATTTTTCAATGATATTATAGCGAACGACGAATTCCCGAACCATGAATTCAAGGTCAAAAGTAATACATTCTATTGTGACGGTAAAGTGTGTGGTTATGCGGTTGCATTGTCCACCGCTATGACATTGAAAAGTACGTCTTTCCCATTAGTTGACTTGATAGGGTTTGACGAGTTTATTATCGACAAGGGAGCAATTCGATACTTACCCAATGAAGTAACCGCGTTCCTTGAAATGTATGAAACAATAGCACGTAAACGTGACAATGTGCGTGTTATATTTATGGGTAATGCAATAAGTATTGTCAACCCTTATTTCTTATATTGGAATATACAACCCGACTTGAACAAGCGTTTCAATAAATACGGTCACATTGCGGTTGAGATATTTAAAGACGAAAAATTCATTGAAGAAAAGAAGAAAACAAAGTTCGGTCAAATAATAGAGGGTACAGACTATGGGAATTATGCAATGGAAAACAAATTTGTTAATGATAACGAATATTTTATTGAAGAACGAACACAGAACGCACGCTTTCAATGTGCAGTATTCTTCAATGGTAAATATATAGGGTTTTGGTTTGATTTTAAAGAGGGTAAAATATATGCGTCTTATAAATATGACCCCGATACAAGTTTTATGTTTGCAGTAACGACAAAGGACTTCAAACCTAATATGATGTTGATTCGTAACGCTAAAAAGTCGTATTGGTTAGGAAACATTATAAACGCATTTCAAAATGGTTACTTATATTTTGAAAACCAACAAGTCAAAAACTTATGTTATGATATGCTAAGAATTTTAAATATTTAAATAAAATTATGATATACT
>ERZ791746.1679-NODE-1679-length-14339-cov-4.186012_pt1 | contig 14339 bp, 10 predicted proteins | sample MGYA00510038_ERZ791746 | MGnify/ENA primary metagenome ERZ791746 (study PRJEB30046, sample SAMN00792018) | human gut metagenome | study: EMG produced TPA metagenomics assembly of the A metagenome-wide association study of gut microbiota in type 2...
ATATTTTAAATATAAAAATGGATAATAAACGGGCAGCATAACAAAAAAAGAAGGCTGCCTTTTCAGATACCTTCAATGACGGGCCGGTTGCATATTTACCATTCCAGACGTTCCTTCACATTGTTCATCGCCTCTTTCAGGCTGCTGTTCATGACCCGCGCATAATGCTGCGTCATGCGTGTGGAAGCATGTCCGAGCATGACGGACACGTCCTGCAAGGGTACATTGTTGGCGAGCGTGACGGTGGTCCCGAAAGTGTGCCTGGCAACGTGCGTGGTCAGATTTTTCTTTATGCCGCAGAAATCGGCGATTTCCTTGAGGTAGCTGTTCATTTTCTGGTTGCACATGACAGGCAGGCAGCATCCTTTCTTTACGCAGATCGGATGTTCCCTGTATTTCTCCAATATGGCCAGTGGAACAGGCAGCAGTGGGATGTTGCTGATGGAAGACGCTTTTCTGCGGTGTTCCAACTTGACCCTTCCCTTCCTTATCCACCAGTCACCGAGATTGTCCTGTACCAGGTTTTCACCACTCAGAGTGGCGACATCGGAGAACGCCAGACCAGTGAAGCACGCGAAGACAAATATGTCCCTGACCAGCTCGAGCCGTGGGATGGTGAATTTCTTTTTCATGACGGCCTGCAACTCGTCGTAGGTCAGGAATACCGGATCGGTCTCGTCCTGTTCCATCTTGTAACCGTAAAAGGGATTCTTACGCATCCATTCCTTTGCCAATGCCATGTTGGTGAATTTCTTGAAACATTTCATGTAGCGGACTATCGTGTTACGGCACAGTCCCCCCTCCGTTTTCAGGTAAATGTCAAACGCGCGGATGAACTCCGGTGTCAGCTCATGGAAGGTGATATCCTCCTTGCCGTAATAAGAGGGGATAAGCTGCTGCAATTTCTTCACCACGTTCTTGTACCGGTTGATCGTAACGGGAGAGTAGTCTATGCCTGCCAGTGTTTCCATTTCCTTGATGCCATCCTGCATGGTACCGAGCAATGTACGCATTTCGATGTCTTTCCCGAAAACACGTTTCAGGATCAGTTTCGGGGTAATCAGGGCCTGTTCCAATACCAGTTCCTTGTGTTTCTCGAGGGCACGTGCGTGTAACTCAGCAATATAGGTATTCAATGCGATGGATGCCCTGTCCCTGCCCTTGCTGCATCCTTTGGCCGCATTCCATAAGTTCAGAGGCACGCTTCTTTGGATACGGGCATCGTCGTAGCTCCCGTTGATGGTTATCCGCATCAGTACGGGGGCCTCACCGTTTTTCAACAATTTCGTTTTGAGCACGAAAAAAAGAATGTTCATTGTTCCTTGTTTCATCACTTTTGTTTTTTAGAGGTGTTACATCCAATTGTTTCGTCAAAACCGGATGACATGAGGACGTGAAACGAAATGTTAAATTCAGTGGCTTTTTTGAGGGACTTGTGGAATAGCCATAAAAATCCCATTTTTATCAGATTCGAATTGCCTTTTGTATCCCGGGTTCGATTCCTTTTTTTATCCCGATGGGAAATACCGAATTTTTAAATTTCTTTCACATTTCTGACTCCATCCGGTCATGTGTGCAAAATTACTTTTTCACACCGGAGATTGAAATTGTCAAATAGTTGAAAAACAATGAAGTATGATACATATTTATGGCTTTTTCAAAAGCCATAAAAAAAGCCACTGAATTGGCGAAATCCAACTTCACAAATATGTAATGAAATGCGTAGCGAGGGTAAAAAAAGAACCCTTGAACTATCTCTAATTCAAGGGTTTTCTAAAATTGAAAAGCTTTTTGGTGGTGCCACCAGGAATCGTAATTTGTTTCCAAGTGGCTGAATATCACTAATTTTCAAAAGCTACTCAACTGTAATCTCCTCCGTTTGCTCCACCAGTGACTTGCTGTGTTTTGCTTATCATTACAGCGGATGATTTCGTAACACAAAAGTAATAAACTTAATCGAATTGGCAAATTAGTAACCGAAAAAATACAATATAGAGCCTTTTAAGAATATTTTCTTGAGTTTTTTTCTGTTTGTGTTGCATGGTTGCTCGAAAATGATTATCTTTGCACATATAAAAAAGTATATCTTATGATTGAATCATTAACTGTCACAAACTTTTATTGCTTTAAGGAGCGTACAACAATTCTATTTACGGCGAAAAAAGAGCGTAATAGAATGTTGGATAATAATTTTTGTGGGTTTACGACTCAAAACAAGATAAATATCTTAAAACTAGTATTTTTATTAGGGAATAATGGTGCTGGAAAGAGTAAAATTCTGAGCGCATTTGATGCATTACAGTATCTTATTGCCCAAATTCGTGAACGTAAAGATGAATCTTTACGTTATAGGCCATTTGCTTTTGACGAAGAATGTTTAAACAAGCCATCTGAAATAGAGATAGTATATCATATTAATGATTCACGGTATTTATATAGTATTAAATGGGATAAATATGCTATATATGAGGAGATTTTAGATGAATTACGAACCAAAACTAATATCAATCTATTTCATCGTTGGTATGATAAGGTTAGTGACATCGTAAAAGTTGACTTTACAGATAAAATACAAGTTAGTGATAATGAGAATTATATTATCAGCAGTTCGTTATTGAAAAATAATTCAGTATTTAGTACTATTATTAAAACGAATATTTCTCATGCGTTGCTAAATTCACATTTGTTATTTTTTATGGAAGGTTTTGAAATTGTTAATTTAGAAGATGTTGATTTAAATGAAGAACTTCCTGATGATAAAACAGAAAATAGCAAACAATTAAAAAATGTCATTTGTTCGTTTTTAAAATCTGTAGATACTAATATAATGTCATATGAGAAATTGAAAATTGATGTAGAGTATCCTGCTGAGTTATTGCAAAAACTAAAGTCATTGTCAGACAAACAAGAAGCAGAGTTAAGAATGCTGTTTAGGATGGATGAGGAAAAACACATTGTGAATACGTTTCATCGTTTGGATAAAAAAACAGGAAATAGAAGAGGGCGTTTGCCGCTATCAGAACAATCTGATGGCACTAAGGAGATACTTCGATTTTTAATTGTATTAGATGAGGCTATTAGAAAAGAGAAAACGATAATTTTAGATGATTATAGTAGTGGAGTTCAAAGAAATACGTTGAATCAGCTACTGAAATTTTTTTTAGGGGCGGCACAAAATGCTCAACTAATAATATCAACTCAAGATTATAGTTTATTGGATTTTGATATTATAAGAAGAGATTCTATCCGTTTTTTGGTAAAGGATGACATTGCTTCTGCTCATGTTCAATCTATTAATTTATCATTACTGCATAAGAATTCTAGTTTACATCATTATGTAAGCAAAATGAATGTATACGAGCAGTTACCCAAAATGGATGAAGCATTATTTGAAGAACTGTTGAGAATGTACAAAACTATTGCTATGAGATAGTTTGGTATCGTCATTCGGTAAATCCATATGTTAATCAAAAAAGCGAAATCAATTTGTAATCAATAAAAACTAATAACACCTTAAAGGTCTGTTTGGAAGCAAGTTCTCGATATGTTTTTTTCTACTTTTGTTTTCTGATTTCGAAAACTATCTTTCGTACGCACTGTTCGGTATACAGCGATTTCTATTTTGAGGTAGTAGTCAATTAGTTCCACAAACTAATCCTACGCAACTTGTCATTAGAAGCAATTGACTGTGTGTTGCATGCCAATAACCAAGGGAGTGTTTCTCTCCGATGTGCTTACCAGTCAAGAACACTGCGTTTCTTTAGAAGCGTAACTTTTGCCTTGACTTTCTTCCATGCATTTCCAAGTGCATATACATATCCAGTGCCTTAACCATTCGTTTGCATCAATACCGAGACGTTTTATCTATGTAAGATATAATATTCAATCTATACTCTTATATAATGAGCTTCTACTTCCTAATTTCGTACCCCATTACAGACTTGGTAACTCTTTGAGTTTGGCTTTCATCTTAATTAAAGATGTATACTCGGAAGGCATTCTCTCCTCATTACATAAAAAGGATATTCCAAGAACTCTACTTTTCTTACATACGATACAACAATCTTTTTACGGTTCACTTTAAGGAAGAGTTTGCTTTCTATGAACCGAGTTATTGACTCCTTTACACATTGGACACTACGTTTGGATTTACTGAATATCAGCGCAGCGTTTGCTTAATAAGTAATAGGATGTTCACATCTTTCAGGTTCCTATCCAGTTCATTGGTATGATATTCCCCAGTAGAGGACTTAAAGAACCTCTTGGGGGACTCTCTTGGGTGCTCATTTCGAACAATTCTTCGTTTATTATGTCACTACGCAGATATTTGTGTATCAGATTTATTACACCTTTCCATATTTTACGCCGCGACTGAGTATTTTTATTAGTTTACTATGACTTACCATGTCAAAGAAGCGTTCGAGGTCGAAGTCAACTACGTACTTATCTTCATCCACTATCTTTTGTGTTCTCCGCAGAGCATCACGCCCCCCCCTTTTGGGGATAACCGTAATTTGTTTTCGGAAACTGACGCTTGTATAGTGGGGACAATATTTGATTTAAAGTTTGTTACACAAGTCGGTCTATTACAATCTAGGTGTTCTAAAGGCGTTTCTTGCTATCATCCTTAAGGTTTTCTACTCTAAAACCGGGTAGGAACAATAAGTACCGGGCTGCAAGGAACATATTAACTCGTTTTTATTTATCAGGAGGTCTTTTCTTATTTTGTGTTTTTCTGTGTTGTTTATTGTAGAGAAATTCAGTAATTAATAGGGTCGAAAGGCTGGATATATGGTAATATATTGCCTGTAGTTGAGTTTTTTTCGGTAAACTGTTTGTGATATTGAAAAAAGTCATATATTTGCAAACGAAAACATCTTCCAAGGGGGGAGTCTTGGAAGATGTTTATACCAAGTTCTACTTGGAGGATACTTATCCTTTAAATAAGTGGCCAAGTATGGCTGGTCAGGTGCCTACAAATATTCACTAAATCATATATAATATGACAGCAAAAACAGGAGAAAAATGTCCAGTAAGTGGTGTTTGGAAAGTTGATGGCTTTCCTACAACGACGGCACCTATTGCGAAAGGCAACACAATGCCTCCCTACTGTGGTAAAGCGGTAACTTGGAGACTAATCCAATACGCTTAATTTTTAATGATGAAAGTTTTGGCAGGTATGTCAAACCTGCTAGAACTTTCAAATCATCAAAACAATTAATGTTGTTATCGTTATATAGCAAAGCGATAACCAACAAGGCGAATTATTATCCCTGAAGAACGATGGCTATAGGTAATGAGTATAACATTAATAGGCTGCAAAAGTAATAATTCGTTTAAAAGTATGCAAGTAATATTGTAAAAAAGCCGAGCCGTCACTTTATTTTAATGATTATGGGCATAAAACCTGGTCCTAAAAGAATTGCCGTGTCAACAGGTAAACCAGACAGAAGGCAAAGGGATAATAAGAAGACTCCTGGCAATACGCCATCTCTTAAACCTCACAATCACAAAAAAGGTGATTAAAAAATGGCGTTCACTTTAAAGTGAACGCTAAAATTATACTATTGTGATTTACTATTTTTATATTTTGTAATGAATAAGAGAGAGGAGTCCTTTTTTTAGGAATTTGCCTCTGCTACAGTTACCTGAGCAGGGGTAAATCTTTCTATTTAGCATTATGACATTCTCTATCATAGCTTTATTCTTGATAAAATGATATTATATTATTTTGTCATTGATTCAATGAATGAAATCTCTTCATCTGATAGTTTGTATTTAGCATAGAGTTGTGTATCTATCTCAGAAATACTTTTGCTCCAATCAATATAAGATTCATCTGTAAAGTTTTGTAATGGGACAAAACGAAAAACGTCTTGTGACACTTGCATTGTTCCTCTTCCAAAAAACAAGAGAATTCTGAAAAAATTGGATTTAATATATTTGTTTACATTTTGCTGTTTCACATTTGTTGCACTAACTAATGTATGATTGATATCAATAAATTACAAGCTAATAATAGAGATATAGGTAATGGTTTAGAAACCACCTGTCTTCATCATTTTGCATGATTCCCAATCATTTCAAACAGCTCAATACGAAGATAATATTATTTTGAGAATTAACCAAATTCTGATAATCAAAATCATACAAATCCAGTGAATTACTGGCTATAGTTGCTCAAATTTATACTTCAATCCATATTCTTCCAGTTTGTTGTACAGCGTCGTACGTCCTATCCCGAGCAGTTCGGCGGCAACCTTACGGTTACCGTTCGCCTGCTTCAATGCGCGTAAAACACGCTCCTTGTCTTCCGCATCGCTGCGCAGGGCGAAGCTGACAGGTGAGGTCGCCCTCGTCACGGCAAGTTCCAGATGCTCTTTCGTGACAAGACCCGTCTGTGCCTGCAACACCGCACCCATGATTTTCTGACGAAGCTCGCGTACATTGCCCGGCCACGCATGGGTCAGCAATGTCTTGCGGGCTTCTCCGTCAAAGCCGATGACATCGCATTCCAGTTCCCGGTTCGCAGTTTCACGGAAGAACTCAGCCAGCGGCATGACGTCCTCCTGACAGTCGCGCAACGGCGGGACGGTTATCTCGAAGTCATGCAGGCGGTATAACAGGTCCTGCCGGAAACGCTTTTCACAGACCGCCTTTTCCAGATCCTCGTTGGTGGCGGCGATAATGCGGACATTGAAACTACGGTCAGACTTGTCGCCAACGGGACGGAACCGACGTTCCTGTATGGCGCGGAGTAGCATCTGCTGGGTTTCCGGTGCGAGGTTGCCCACCTCGTCCAAAAAAGCGTGCCGCCTTCCGCCTCGTGAAAATAGCCCTTCTTGGCACTGTCCGCACCCGTGAACGCACCTCTGACGTGTCCGAAGAAAGCCGACGGCGCAAGTTCTTTGGTGAGCGAACCGCAGTCCACAGCCACAAACGGCTTTCCTGCCCGCTTGCCCTTGTCGTGCAGAAGGTGGGCAATATGCTCCTTGCCTGTGCCGTTCTCTCCGAATATCAGCACGCTCATGTCGGTGGGGGCTACCAGCCTTATCCGCTTCATGATGGCTTGGAACGCCGAGCCGTCACGCGAGAACAGGGGCATACGGTTTCGTCCGGTGTGCCGTTCTTTCAATATGGTACGTAGCAGAGGAACGAGTTTGTCCTCCACAAGCTGCTTGGGTATGTAGTCCAGCGAACCAAGTTTCATGCTTTCCACCGCCGTATGCACTTCGGCATAGTCGGTCATGATGACAAAGGGCTGCATCCTGCCCTCCTTGCGCATCCAGCGCAAAAGGTCGATACCGTTGCCGTCGGGCAGGCGCAGGTCGGAAACCACTATGTCCCCGTTTGCGGCTTGTTGCAGATATTTCTTTGCTGTCGAGAGGTGGAAAGCCTGCACGGTGCGGAATCCCTCGCGTGCCAGCAGGTTGCAGACGAACTCGCAATACACGATGTTGTCCTCCACCACGATGATTTTTGTATTATCCATTATTATATTTTTTCCTTTCTTCTTTTGCCAGCCGGATGATTTCCGAACCCTTATCCAGTACGGATTTTATGGCATTGCCAATTGTTTTATCGTCAGGCGTGCCATCACAATGAAGCAGTTTATAAAGTTTCCTTAATGGCTGGTCGGTACGGAGTATCTCCCACGAGCTGCGCAGGTGGTGTGTCAGGGCGTCCATTTCCTGAAGGTCTTTCCGTTGTTCTGCATTCCTGACCGACTGCATTTCCTTTTCGGTTTCCGTTATCAGTTTCTCCAGCATGACGGATTCATTGCCGTAGGATAACAAGGTGGAGAAGTCCGGCATTTCATCCTGTGTCATACTCATGGCATAGTTATCTGAAACTTCCATCAGTTCCGATATGGAGAACGGTTTGAGCAGGCAACCGGAGAAACCAAGTTCCATAAGTTCCTCCTTGCTGCAACTGCCCGAAGCGGTTGTCACTACTACCGGGATAGTCTTTGAATTGCCAACGTTGGAGGTACGTAGCAGCTCCAACAGCTCGAAACCGTTGATTTCCGGCATGTTCAGATCCGTCAGAAGCAGACTGTATTCTTTCCGGCGTATCATTTCCATCAGTTCCGCAGCATCGGTGCAGGTGTCGCAGTGTATCCCTTCCTGTGCATACATTTCTTTAAGCATCAGGAGAAGAACCTCGTCATTGTCGATGGCGATGACATCATGGAATGTACGGTCATGATGAATCCGTGTCTGATTTATCCTTTCCGGCAGTTCCCCGGCTGTCTGCATGGGTATTTCCACCGTGAAACGGCTGCCTTTGCCTTTCTCGCTCTCCAGCCGTATCGTGCCGCCGAGTATTGATACGATACGCTGAACGATGGACAGTCCCAGTCCGAAGCCGTCCTTTGCGGCGGCGTTTGACAGACGCTCAAACGCAACGAACACCCGTTGCTGTTCCTTCTCGGTCATTCCCGTGCCCGTATCTTCGACGATAAGTTTCAGGACGCCATTATTGTAGTCCGTTGTCAGAGAAACGCCACCGTTATCCGTGAACTTGATGGCGTTTGACAGCAGGTTGTTGCCGATTTGCAGGATACGTTCCTTATCGGTCAGGACGACTGTACCCGTTTGATTGGTTATGGTAAGAGCCAGCCCCTTGTTCATGGCGATTGGCGTAAACTCCGTTTCAAGAATATGCGTGATTGCCGAAATCCGGCAAGGAGAAATGTTCGGCTGCTCCTTGCCGTTGTCCAGACGGAAGAAACTCAGCAGGGTGTTGAGCATTTCACGCATACGGTCGGAGGATTGCCGGATATTACGGACATATTGCTCTTTTTTATCCGCATCATTGCCTTTTTTCATCAACGCAATATAACCGATTATTGCGGTTAAAGGTGTGCGCAGCTCATGGGTGATGGTATGCACGGCTTTCTTGCGGGAGGCTATCAGTGCCTCATTCTGTTCAACTGATTTTTGGAGTTGTCCGATTAAATCTGTTGTTTCCTGTTTATATCGCTTGATGCGGACGGCATTTCGATGGATGATGATATAAGAAATGACCAACAGCAATAAAACGAATCCTGTCAAGCCGCCAATCTGAAAGAATGACCGTTCCCGCATGGCGGCTATTTCCGCTTCTCGTTTCTGTAAGTCTGCTTGTACTTTCCTGTCTATTTGGCGAATCAAGCCTTGTAATTGTCTGTTAAGTTCTGCATTCCGTGCAGCAAGGCTGTCAGCGTGTTCCGATAGACGGCGGCTTTGCTCCTGTTGCTCGGCTATCATATTCCGGTTAAGGGAACGGAGCATCGTGGTGGTAACAGTTGGTTTAATTTCCTCTTTTTTGCCGAATATGCCCAAGAATCCTTTCCGTTTCGGTTTCTTAGGTTGCTCTTGGGCACTCTTCTGTACAATTACAGGTACTTGATGAGTGATCTTATCATTGATGGCTTGTTGCTGTTTAAGTACCTGCACGATTTGACGCATTTGTCGTTCCTTATCTTCAAGAAGATGGCGTACACTGTCTATGCGCTCTGCCGGATAGATAGCTTTGAAACGGCATAGCATACTGTCGATTGCTATACGCCGGATATGGTAATGTTCCAAATCTGTATATTCCCATTCCAATACAGTCTCGCCTGATAAAGAAAGTTCAATAAGAAGAACAAATATTTCGTGCGATTCTTGGCGAAAAGTATCTATATGACGATTCTGAACTTCCAATTTCTCTAATTCGTACCATTCTTTACGCCAAATATACATTATGCCGATAACCAATAGTGCCATCAGCAAATATCCGAGCGAAATTAGATTCTTGATTGATTTCATATTGCCTATAATTTATCCCAACGTCCATCTTTCAGATAAGGCATAAGCTCCCGTATCTTATCTACCGGCCAATTCCACCATTTCAAAGCCTGCATCCGATTTATTATATCATGATTGAACCGCTTTCGTATCTCCTTTGCGGGGATACCACCTACAATGGTATAGGGCGGCACATCTTTCGTCACAACCGCCCTTGTTCCAATAATAGCTCCGTCACCGATATGGACACCAGCCATAATTACGGCTTCATATCCTATCCACACGTCATTGCCTATCACGATGTCACCTTTGTTGTCCCAAGCGGAAGCCACATTTGCCTTATCCAATTCCCAATCTTCATAAAACAGCGGGAACGTGTAAGTCGATAGTGATTTCAGGGTATGATTGGCGCAGTTGAACAGAAATTTTGCTCCACAGGCAATAGAACAAAACTTTCCGATTATCAGCCGTTCGTGGTTAATCGGATAGTGATACAACACATTGTTTTGCTCAAACAGACACGGGTCTGAAACAAAATCATTGTAAATGGTATAGTCGCCTATTTCGATAGACGGGTCTTTTACGACAGCATTCAAATAAACGGTTTGCGTGTCACCTTTACGGGGATATATCTTGTTCATCATAACTTTCAGTTCTTAGTATTGTTTATATTTAAGATAAATGACGGATTGTGTACCAAGCAGCATTACGTATAAGTATTCCACTGCCCAATATGCCGCAAATGGAACATGACAAAAATCTAATCCCCATAAGCAGAACAGATAAGCAATAGTTGTTGTCACCTGAAAAATGAATACCGTCCGTGTTGCTCCCGTTCCTGTTGCTGCATTCAGATAGACGTAACCGGGTAGTGCAAAGAAGTAATTCAATAGCATGACAAGAAAAGGCGGCCATGCAAGCTGTATGATAGCGGGATTTTCCGTATAAGCCCCTATAATGGGCTGGTGAAAGAACAACGCAAAAGCAATCAATGGAATGCCTATCGCATATCCTAAACGGATAATCTTATGGCAAAGCGGAAAAACTTGTTTCTTTTCACCTGCTCCAATCAGGTTACTCACCAAAGAACCGGTGACACCTGCCAATGCATTGACGATAACGGAAAACAGTGCGGAAACACTTCTTACAATGTTTGATACTGCCAATTCAGTTTCTCCCAAACGTTCGATAGCCACGAAGAACAGAAACCAAATGGCTACACTTGTAAAGAACTGGAGCATACTCCATACCGAGATAGAAAATACCTCTTTCAATACCGTTATATCAATATGCCAGTATAAGCCATACGCTTTTTTATCAATGTGCCGAAACATATATGCAGCCAATACAGCCAGCGAACACATTTCGGCAAATGAAGATGCGATAGCCGCCCCCGATATACCCATGTCGAAGCCGAATATCAGGAGCCAGTTCAGCGGAATGTTCACCAGTACGGCAGTGAAAGCTGCCATGTTCAGAGCTTTTGTCTGTGTAATGCCTACCAAAAACGAGCGTAAGGCAAGGAACGGGAAAGAGAACAACAATCCCCAAATACGCCAATCCAAATAGCGGATAACCGCATTATAAACATCATCCGAAGTTATCAGATGCTTCAACAGAACGGGAGAAAATATCTTGGATAGCAGACAGAGGAGTACCGCCAGTATTAGCAAGAAAAACAATCCCTGAAAGAACGTTTTTCCCGTTTCTGCATACCGCTGTTCTCCGTTACGGCGGGCAATTACCACTTGCAATCCCAAACTGAACCCGAAGCCGAGCATATAAATTGCCAAGAACCATATTCCGGCAAGGGCAGATGCACCCAGTTCCACGTCACCCACATGCCCTAAAAACAAAGCATCGGTAATATTTATCAGTTGTTCGATAAGGATGCTCATCATTACAGGAAAAGCGATGAGCCAGATTTTCTTATAGGTATAATTCATTTGTTCAAACCAATATGATACGATACATCCTGCCGCTTTAAGCAGCACGACAATCTTATAGATTTATAGTAAGGGATAATGACAAAACAATAACAGGCAAACTTAAAACATAAGCCTGTCTATTGCTGAATAGCAATAATTGGAAGTGCTATTCGTTGAGCGTAGCTATATGCACAACTGCCATTTCATATTGTTGAACAACTATTTCTTTTTCTGTTAGTTCTGCAAAGATAGCGTTTTTCCCTGAACTTATATTCTCAATTTATTAATTTCTTTCTGAATCCCGTCCAAAAAGCGGGAAGCGTGCGCCCCGTCCATCTGCGTGTGGTGGAACTGGAAAGAAACGGTGAGCGTCGTTTTCAGCAGGCGGCGTTTGTATTTGCCCCAAATAAGAAACGGATTATTAAAAATGCCGCTATACATCCCGACAGCCCCGTCTATTTCATATTGTGCCAATGCGGAAGTTCCGATAACCATGCTTTCCGTCAAGTCGTGATTGACGCAACTTTCAGCCACTTGTTTGGTAAGTCGCAGATAGTGTTGGTTAAACAAAGATAAATCATCACAGAAAGGAACATCACACGAACTTGCCTCGCCCTTTCTGTTGGCGACAATGGTGTTTACTGCAATGGTATCGTACTGCATCAGTTTACCGCCAACGGGCAGCATATAAAATTCTTTCACGTCCCTTGCGGATTTGCCGATGCACCAGCACATCAACATATTAAACTTCATGCCCGATTTCCGGCTGATTTTCACAAGGCGCGACACGTCGAGGGTCTTAAAGAACGTCACCATCGGCATAGGTGCGTTCATCCACATTTCAAAGGCGTATGCCCGGCTGGTTTCTTGGGGATTTACTTCTTTCATACTTAATGCTATTTTCATTTAATGAATCAGGCGGCAAAAGTAGGAGAAGCGTTTGAACCCGGATAGAACAAACGGGACATTTACACGGGATTGGTGAACAAATCGGAATATGGATTTGATACTTTCAGCAAAGACATGGGCGTATATCCGCAGAACTTCTTGAAATCCCGGATAAAGTGTGACTGGTCGGCATAACCGCTGGCGTATGCTATTTGCACCTGGTTGAGTTCTTTGCCCGCTTGATGCTGCATCTGCGCCAAAGCTTTTTGGAAGCGGACGATACGGGTATATTCTTTGGGATTGATGCCTACAAAGGAATGAAACAACCGCTCGAACTGCTTTTTGCTCAGGCAGGCAATAGAAGATAATTCGTTCACAGAGATTTGCGGAGTGATATATATTCGCTGTATGGCGGCATCTATCCTTTTAATTCTGTATGTGGTATCAGCCAAATTATCGGCAATTTGTGACAACAGCCATTTTTCTATGTAGCTTATGCAAATAGAATTATTCTCACAGTCGAATATTCGTGTAGCCAGTTCATTCAAACTTTTGTTTTCGAGGCTGTAACCGGACACTTCCTGATTGTAAAAGAGCGATGTCGGCATGTTCAGAAACATACTCATGGCGTGAGGCTGGAACACGACCACTATCATTTCTGTATTGCCGTCTGCATATAGGTGTGACGAGAAATTAACTTGTCCGCTGATGGTGAGTTTGTCTTGTGCAGCATTCAATTCGGGAATATATAGTGGTGCTTGCTTATGGAAGATGATTTGAGGGCAACCGATAGGAAAAGTCAGGGTATTCAAAAACTGGTTACTTTTGAATACCCAATAATATCTCACATAAGGTTGCAATAGCTTACATGGTCTGTAAAAATCGAATTCCTCTTGAATCATTTTACAAAAGTAGCAATTTCGTGTTAGTTACGAAGTAAAAAGAGGTAAATGAAACATAGAAACGACTGCGCATAATGACAAAGTCGTTTCTATGATATGAATTATATTTTCAATCCTTTCGGCCGATTTTCATCTTTCGCATATAGTTCCGAACGCCCGATGATGATATGCCGGACCCTATGAAATTCTCGGTATTTCGCGTTATTTCACAGGGTTGTGTATCTACCGTATTTTTTAGGTGTACAATGGAATTTATCCTTTTTGTTGTTCCCATTTAGCATACATTTCCCTTGAAAGTTCCACAATTTCCCGGCTCAACTTCACAAGGTCGATGGTAAGTTTCTCCAACTTGTAGAGCAACGCCATCGCCTTCTTCTCCGAAAAGTGGATGCGCAACTCTTTAACGACCTGATTGTAGTTCGTACCGATGGCACGGAACTGGGCGTGGAAGTCCGACAGTTTGGTGTAGTAGTCCACCAGCGTCTTGTTCACCTTCAGCACCTTGAACTTCTGTCCGAAGAAATGCGCCTTGAGAAAGACGGCTTTCGCGTACACGTTAGATTCCTCGTACATCGTCAGGAATCTGTTCCATTCCACATCATCGAAGCGCACCATCACGCAGTGCGTCTTCGGGTTCAACTTGGGATTTCTCCCGTACTTGCTCTTCTTTTTCATACTTCTTATTTTTTCAATTTTATGGCTTGTCCATTGTTTAATCTTTGATTAATGAACCCCGAAATTATCCGACTGCGGAGGATAATTCTGCCCACGGCAGTGAAGGTGTTTTCAGTTACTTAGAATTATTCGGGTAACTGAAAATATATCTTGCTGTGTCTTTGAAGACACAA
>ERZ791746.1680-NODE-1680-length-14332-cov-2.455978_pt1 | contig 14332 bp, 10 predicted proteins | sample MGYA00510038_ERZ791746 | MGnify/ENA primary metagenome ERZ791746 (study PRJEB30046, sample SAMN00792018) | human gut metagenome | study: EMG produced TPA metagenomics assembly of the A metagenome-wide association study of gut microbiota in type 2...
CTCTTCTCCATATCCTCTGCAAAAGCATTGGCAGACATCGCAATAATCGGTATGGTCTTAGCATCTGCTTTTGCTCCGGCACGGATTGCCGCCGCCGCTTCCAGTCCGTTCATCACCGGCATACGGATATCCATAATCACTGCATCAAACGTATACTCCGGCATTTTTTCAAACAATGCCACAGCTTCTGCACCATTATATGCACATGTTACCTTCATCTGTTTCTTTTCCAGAATCTTCTTTGCAATTTCCATGTTCAGTTTATGATCTTCAACGAGTAAAATTTTCTTTCCCGCAAGGTCTGTCTGCAGCTTTGACGCTGTATAATGCATATGATAATCTTCCCCGCTCATATACGGTGCTTTTAAATGAATTGTAAATGCCGTACCTTTCCCCGGCTCACTCTCTACTGCAATTGTACCGCCAAAGGCTTCTGTATTCATCTTAACAATGGCAAGACCCAGCCCGACACCTGCAAGACTGTCTGTCACAAGCTGGTTCTCCTGTTCAAACGGCTGATACATTTTTCGCTGGAATTCTTTACTCATGCCACTTCCGGTATCGGTAATCACTGTATCCCATTCAAGAAAACCGTCTTTACGCACAATATTTTTATGCAGAAACGAAACCTTTCCGCCCGCCGGTGTGAACTTGACCGCATTACCGAGCAGATTGAAAAATATACGGTTTAGCTTTGTCTTATCCGTAAAAATAATGTCATTCTGCGGATTTAGATTCGTATAGAAAGTAATATTTTTTTCCCGGCACAGAGGTTCCATCATGGCGCAGACTGCATCGTGCAGTTCAATACACGAATATGGTTCTTTCCTTAATTGCAGTTTTCCGCTTTCCATTTTGGACACATCCAGAATATCACTGATAACCCCCATTAAAAACGTACTCATTGAGCAGATTTTATTCATATAATCCAGTACCTGCGTTTTATTTTCCGGTTCTTCCAGTACCATTTTTGCCATATTGGTAATGACATTCATCGGGGTACGGATATCATGGCTCATATTCGATAAAAATGCTTTTTTGGCATCATTCGCCTTTTTCGCCTGCAATAATGCTGCCTCTAATTCCAGTCTTTTTTCATCTTCAAGGCGGGTTGTATTTGTTACGTCTTTCACAAGTACCAGCAATTTTTCCGTATTCTCGTGAAAATATGAAATATAATACTTATACCAGCACTTCCGTCCCTTTTCATTCCGCAGTTCAAACGTATATTCAAGTTTGTGATCCTTTGTCAATGCGATATTTTTTTTAATCTGTGCAATACTTAATTTCTTTACCGCATCTTCTTTATCACGTACATATCTGCAAAGTTTCTGATTTAAAATTTTATCATATCCCTGTATTTCTTTCATATTCATATATCCGCCCTGTGCCAGCACAAGCCGTATGCTGTCGGTTGGAATATCCACAAGAAAAACATCCAGAAATACTCTTTGAATTGCATAAATACTGACATCACGGAATAATTCAAAATCTTTTAAATACTTCTGTTCTTTTTCTCTTTGCTTAGATACATCTCCACCTACGCCAATTGCACGCACCGGCTCACCCTGTTCATTAAAAAATACACGGTAAGCAATGTCCATCCATCCCCATTCTCCATTCTGATGAATGGCACGAAATGTCAGGCGCTGATTCTTCCCCTGCTGTACATTGTGATAAAATTCCAGATACGCTTCACAGTCATCCGGATGAATCAATCCAAGCTCTACAAATCCTTCCGGTACATTTTCCTCATATTCGCCAAAACCAACCTGCTGTGTTACCGCCCAGGAGCGGTATAAACGATGCGTTTTAATGTCATAGTCCCAAAACCGGAAATCTGACTGCTGCAATGCCAATTCCAACATCTTTTTCTGCATTCTGGCATCTTCTTCTGCTTTTTTTATCTGATCAATATCGGTCATAATCGTATACAGCAGAATCGAATTTTTCTGCTGTACAAAACGGGCGCGTACACTGACCCACTGATACATACCATTTTTATTCTTAATCCGGTACTCATACGACATGACACGAACCTGTTGTCTTCTTGTTTTAAAATAATTCTGCGTTGTTTTAATATCATCGGGATGGCATAATGCCAACGCATTTTCCCCGATAATCTCCATCAATTCCTTTTTCGTATAACCGGCAAGCGCCGCCGTTTCTTCCGTAATATAAACAGTCCGTATTTTGTCTGTAATTTCATAAATGGCGATTCCGCCTGAAATGGTCAGAATCAGATTATCCCGCTCACGGATAACTTCTGCGTATTCCGCTTCGGACTGTTTTTCTTTTTCTTCATCGGTAAAAGTAACAACGACTTTTTTGTCCGTGCCGTTGTCCGGCATCATAATTTCATACCCGACACGTGTCCAGCGGCAGGATTCATCTATCATCTTCATCCGTATCGATATTTCTGCCGATACAATTCCCCTCTCCGGCTTTTCTAAAAACTCCATGGCGGCAAAGGTTTCCTGAACGGAAACCACTTCTTTTACACGTTCTTTTCTCAGCCAGACGGTTTCCATGCCCACCCGGCTGATCCAGTACTTTTCATAACCTGCCGTATGAAAAATTTCTTTTCCATTCTGATCAAGTTCTACAACGACCGTTTTATTCAATGATACCTTCCTTTTCTATAGCATTCTATAATTTTGCTATGGCGCAGACTGTAAGCACATTGTTATTTACCGTAAATTTTATATTCATTCCCGCAAAAGACACCCCGAATACCCTGTCCGGCGCATGAAGATATCCCGGACGGATATCCTGCTTTAAAAGACCGACAAGCCCTGCCCACTTTTCCGGCGGCACTTCTGCTTTAAGTTCCTCTGGAATCACAACCTGTAACTCGTGATCCATTACCGTATCCGCAAATCCACACACCGCATCTGCATGGCTGTCCGTATATGCCAGATACGGTTTGATATCATACACAGGAGTATGATCCATCATATCCACACCGGATACCATTAAGTACGGTGCATCTTTTCCATCCAGACAGACCTGCTCCAGCCGGACACAGGAAAGTCCGATGGGGTTTGGGCGAAACGGCGAGCGTGTTGCAAACACACCCATGCGCCGGTTGCCGCCCAGCCGCGGCGGTTTGACCGTCGGACTCCAGTCATCCCGGATGCTTTCCGAAAACTGCCACAAAATCCAGAGATGGGAATATTCCTCCAGCCCGCGGAATGCCTCTTTATTGCGGTATTCCGGTGCAAATTCAATTCTTCCTGTCAATTCACGGACAAGTCCGCTTTGTCTGGGTGCACCAAATTTTTCCGGGAAATCTGTTCGGACCCAGCCTATTATTTTCATCTGTTCCATTATTTCTCTGCACTCATCAGCTTTAACGGTGCCGCAAGCAGCAGCGCACCACCGACAATGTTGCCCAGTGTTACGCAAATCATGCTCTTTGCAAGTAACACCGGGTTGATGCTGCCAAACAACAGATACGCAATTGAAAATGTGCCCATATTGGCAACACAGTGTTCAAAACCGGATACAACAAATGCCATAATCACACAGAACATGACAATGAGCTTGCCGCTTTCCGACTTCATGCGCGTTCCGGTAAGGACTGCAAGACACACGCAGAAATTACACAGGACACCGCGTAAAAACAGCTGCATCGGCGGCGCTGAAAGCTTTGCCGCTAAAAAGCTGTTGTAATAATCTACTAAAATCTGATGGGATGCACCGCTTTTCACAAATAAAAAGCTTAAAAAAAACGCGCCCACAAAATTGCCGATGTAGCTGACCAGCCACACCTTTAAAACCTGTTTCCATGTACAGGTTCCGGCATATGCGCCCATTGCCATTGTCATGTTATTGCCGGTAAAAAGTTCACCACCGATAAAAACAATCAGCACAATCGCAATTGAGAACAAAAATGCTCCTAAAAGCTTGCCAAACTGCGGATAGGTTGAATACAGCACCGCAGCGGATACGTTGGATAAAATCGTTGCAACGACAATAAAAAAGCCTGCCATAATTGCACGGATAAAAAACTTTACAGGATAGTGTTCACAGATGTCTGCCTTTCCTTGTGCGGCACCTGCCATTGTTTCCACATCTTTTGTCAACATTTCTTCTTCCTCTTTTTCTATCCGTATTTACGCTAAAACTTTCTGAATTTTATCACGCATCTGTGCTTCGCCCATCACATGAACGATAGACCATAAATCCGGTGTATTGGCTTTCCCGGTTACTGCAATACGGATTACCTCCGCAATATCGGATACATTGCCCTTGAAAGCTTCAGGATTTGCCTTGTATGCCTTCATATCGGAAGCGTAGCCGTGCTTGTCCGCAATCGCCTTTAACTTGTTAAACCATTCGGAATTGTCGTCTTCATGGTTATACATGGAAAGATACTCGTTCAGAATCGTCTTGACATCTTCCGTATCCATGCGGAATTCATCCTTTTCCTGTGTATCTTCCATATCAAAGAAATAGCCGATCATTTCAAAAATCTGCTTTGCATACATGAAATCTTTTCTTCTGCGTTTCATGCCGATACCCATGTACAGGCGCAGGATTCCAAGCATTTTTTCCTTATCGGCAAACCAGATGTTTTTCTTTTCCGGTTCATTTTCCTCTGCCCAGTCATATAAGAAGTCATAAAGCTCGTCCTCTGAAAGCTTTGATAACTCATTTTTACAGATATTATGTAACTTATCCTTATCAAATAATGCGCCGGATGTACTCATCTTATCCAGTGAGAACGGGAATTCGTTGATATCCTTGTCCGGGAACTTTTCATGCCATTCTTCAAAGTTGGAATTGAGCAGTGTCATCAGATAAACCTTCATCGTATACGGATGATAACCGTCTTTTCTGTAGTAATCAAGTGACAGTTCAGGGTCTTTTCTCTTGGATAACTTTCTCTTTCCGCCTGTTTCTTCATCAAACTTCATTAAATGTGCCGTATGGGCATACTTTGGCATCTTAAAGCCCAATACATGGAACAGTTCATAGTGAATCGGTGCTGATGCAAGCCATTCGCCGCCACGGACAACAACCGTTGTACGCATTAAATGGTCATCAATCGCGTGGGCAAAATGATAGGTTGGAATCCCGTCTTTCTTTAATAAGACAATATCGTGAATATTTTCAGGAAGCTTTACTTCGCCCTTAATTTCATCGACAAATACGATTTCCTTATCCGGACTTCCCTGTGAACGAAGTCTTAATACATACGGCTTTCCGGCTTTGATATCGGCTTCGATTTCTTCATCGCTTAAATTGCGGCAGGTTGCATACTTTCCGTAATAACCGGTCAGTTCTTTCGCTTCTTCCTGCTGCTTTCTGACTTCTTCCAGTTCCTCTTCCGTACAGAAGCAAGGATACGCCAGTCCTCGTTCTACAAGGCTTTTTGCATAGACATGATAAATATCTACACGCTGTGTCTGATAATACGGACCGTAGGCATTGCGCTCGTCATCGTCTGGGTAGCCTGCACCCTCATCAAATTCAATATTAAAATAACGCAGTACATTGATAACGGTATCAACCGCACCTTCTACCGTTCTTTTGGCATCTGTATCTTCAATTCTTAAATAAAACTTACCACCGTTTCTATGTGCAAGACGTTCATCCGTCAATGCACTATAGAGATTTCCCAGATGAATAAATCCCGTCGGACTCGGTGCGAGTCTTGTTACCTCCGCTTTATTTGGCAGTTTTCTATAAGGGTACTTCTCCTCATAGTATTCCGGTGTTTTGGTTACATCGGGAAATAATAATTCAGCAAGTTTTTGATTATCCATTTTTTCCTCCATTATGCTAAAATACATCTTTTTTCACACTTATATAGTTTATTGCATTTAATGTAAAAAATCAAGTTTATTCCAGCATACTGTTCATTCTCTCCATCTTTTCTTCTGCTTCGTAAATCAGACGGCTGCATTCGGTTAATTCCTCTCTGAATTCCGAATAATCCCCCTGATATTCGCCTTTGCTGTTAATCGCTTTATAGCTGATATCATGTTCTAAGCTTGCCCACAAATCCATAGCCATTGTCCGAATCTGAATCTCAACCGGAACCATCTGCTTTTTATTCATAAAAAAGACCGGCACACGGATAATGAGATGATAACTGCGGTAGCCGTTTTCCTTCGGATGTTCGATATAATCTTTGACTTTCATAACTTCAATGTCGTCCTGCGCCAGAATTCTGTCACGTATAAAATATACATCTTTAATATACGGACAGACAATTCTTACACCCGCGATGTCGTAAATGTTATTGCACGCCGCACCAATCGTCAAATCCAGATTTTTCTTCTGTAATTTTCCCAGAATACTGCCCGCAGATTTCAAACGGGTATCAATATGATGCACCGGACAGCGCACATTTTTATAGCGCGACTCATCTTTGATAATTTCAATCCGCGCCGTTGTCACATTCATTGCCGCATTGTACATTCTTAAAATCGGCTCGATGACTTTCCGGAATTCTTCCGAAATATCTGCCACGCGCACCATACTACCGTTATAGACCAGACCGGTTTCGATTTCTTCTATAGTCAGTGCATCGTTTTGCACCACCTCAAGCTGGGTCGGCTCTATCCGCTGTGTTTCTATATTTTCTATGTTTTTTGTAACATCTGTCTGTACTTCTTTTTCCATATCCTTCACCGCTTTGTATGTAGTTTATATGGTAAGTATAACACCGGGGGGTATAAAATACTATTAAAAGGGGGTTAATATTGATAAAACTTTTAAACAAATAATTGACAAATACACTTTATATACCTGATACATGCTTTGCGCAGTTATACCGTCCGGTTAAAAATGTGTCAATACTCATTAAAATATTTTCATGCTAAAAATCATATAACAGGCAATATGTCAGCGAATTCAGCCATGTTTTTTCATTTTTCCGATACACTGATAAAGAATTGACAACACAGGAATTAACAGTCACTTTTTCAAATCCGGTATCCGTCTTTTGATAAAAATGCCCGGTCTGGCTGATAACATAATAATCCTGTCCTGTCTTTCCCAGATAAATCATGACATGTCCAGGAAAGCCCAGTACCGCACCCGGACGCAGACGGGTCAGAATCTGCTCTTTTTCTTCTTTGGAATACGATGTCAAATCCATAAAAATATCCAGTCCCTTAAGACTTTGCAGCCCCGTTGTGTCTTTGGGCAGGCAGATACCAAAGCACGCAAAAATATCGTGTACCATCATGGAGCAATCCCTCGAGTCCAGACTGCCGCCCCAGCCATAGACTTCACCCAGCATTGAAAAAGTCAGTTTCAGAATATTTTCTGCCGTGCACGGTAAAAAGCCGCAAACCGCTCCCGCCGCCTGTGTCAGCTGTATCGCTCTTTCTTCATACTGACCGTTTTGATTTTTTACCGGAAATAATGCGGCAATATTTCCATTATAGGGAAATCCCGCAAATTCTTTTCCATTACATTTTTTCAATATTGTTCCCATATAAAGCGGTATCTGTGATACACACTTATCTTTTGGATTACACTCTGTCCTCCAGCGGCTTGCCGTAATCACATAAAAATCCGGTTGTCGTCCATTTCTTTGCTGTATGTCACAGTCACTGCCACCGCAATCCGCAATACAGTCTTTGCGTACCCAGCCTGCGGCATTACGTGCATACAAATAGTACCATTCTTTACACAAGCTTTCGCGCACAATCACTACCGGCTCATTGGGCAATAACACCGTAATTTGATTGTCCCCATCTTTTTCTGTCCAATCACACGGGCTTTCCTGCCATGCACCCAGCTTCTTTTTTACATCTGCACGGCTGATACAGATTCCCGGCCAAACCGCGGGTGAATATTCTTTTACTATTTCTTTAATATCAAACATATCTCCCGTTTCAAGACACCTGCAATAAATCTGCCGGTTTAACCGCTCTATTTCTTCCTTCGTGTAAATCAGCCGGTCTTTTTCCTGCATTTTGTCAAGCCAGTACATCACATCTGTTATTGACATGTTTATTCGTTCATCTGTACCCTGTTTATCTGCAATCTGCACTATACCCATCTGCTCATTTTTACAATCTGCCATAAAAAAATCCTCCCATGCGTCTGACAGCGTTTCATCTGTTTTAACGTATGGGAGGATTTTTATTTTTATGTCTGTTTTACTGTTTTGTTTCCTTCCCAGCCCCATAAGCCACATTCTTTTCACGAATCTGGGATACGAGCTGGCGTCTGTACGCGCGACACCCGAATTCGTTCCAGTATTTTTTCTGTTCCAACTTGATAACTTCAAAGCGCGTTTCCAGAATATCGGATTTGTAGCTGGTCTGCGGTGCTTCGCCCGGATAAAATACCGTAATTGAATCTTCATATCCCGCATGAAGTCCGTATTTATGAGCAAAAGCTTCTGATTCCGCTTTCTCTACAAACATAATGTGCGCATAATAGCCAACCAGATAAGAAAAATAATCCACGTCAAATTTTTCCGTCCATTCCTTGTCTGCTGCCATAAAGACAATCACCGGAAACTTTCTGTCCGGATTGGCAATCAGGCTGTCCATTTCCGCCGCATTTTCCGTATCAACATGATGAACACTCTCGCGGAGCCGTACCACATCACAGATTCCGATATTGTCCGCAATTTCACCATAAAAATTCGGCCTGGAAAATAAAATATTTTCATTATCCCGGTACCGTTCCTTTGGCTCTGCATATTCATTCAGCACCGTAAAAAGCAGTCCTTTTTCGTCTTTTTTGACAACCGCCTCTGAAATCCAGATACGGGAAGATATTCTGGTATCAAAATGCGTGGTATATTCTTTAAAATAGCATTTTTCCTCATCATAGTCAACCAGCACACTGTATCCCGGCGTACTGCCTCTGTAACCGGCAACCTGCTCCGGTATATCAGAAAAGACCTCATTAAAGCGGGACTTTACCCATGAATAAATGTATCCTGCCGCCTTGCGGAACGCGTCTTCTGTCTTTAAATTGGCCGTTTCTATGTATGTCTGTGCCTGAAAAACTTTATATCTTCCCAGTGTCTTAAACGGTTCAAAACGCTTGCGCCTGCCGCTGCTTTCCGTTTCCTGATGAGCCGCCCTGTCGCGCTTTGCAAAAACTTCCTTCAACCGCTCATCATTCGGGCCGATCTGATTGACAATACGGATAATATTATTAACATTTAACTGCACACCCTTATCCGATGTATTATTCCAAAGCTGTGCAATTGTTTTTCCGCGGTCAAAACGGTAAAACTGCTTTGCAAGCTCCGTATCTCTGTTTAAAATTTCTTCAATTTCAGGATACATCGGCGTATTGTCCAGTTTCAGCCGGTAATGGCATCGTATCATGTCGCACCACAGCTTATCCTTATAGTGCTGGTGTCCCAGATCCTCTAGCAGCTGTACAATAGAATCATCGCACAGCTCCAGTGTTGCCAGAATACTGTTCATCTTGCGTGCCAGCGCTTCATTACCGATACCGAATGCCGAACCTTTATAGCGCAGATCATGTTCAATCTCGTGCCACCCTTCAAAGGAGTTGGTTCTGACCTGTACTTCAAAAGTACTGTCAACATAATCTGCCAGTGATGGATTGACAATCGTCTTGCTTAAATATGCCGGCAGCTTAAAGATTCCGTTGACCTTCATTGCCTTAAACTCATATTCATTGTTTTCCGTGGTTTCCCACTTGCCGGGCTCGACAAACAGCGTATCCAGCAGCCTCATACAGATTTCCAGATCATCACTGAAATACAGCATAATCCGGATTCCGATTAAATCCTGCATTTTCTTATCTTCGTTTTCCGTGCCTTTCCGCCGGTAATCCTTAAATATCAGCTTGTTGACCATCGAATCTACCGCTTTGACACGATATGCCACTCTGTAATAAAACCCCGCCTTTTGTAACTTTTCTTCCAGAATACTCAGCAAATCTACTTTCACAATATCAGGTACAACAATTTTTTCAACATTTTCTTTGGTAAACAGCGGGTTTATTTTCTTATTATCCATACTAATCCCCATTCCACAGGCATTTTAATACCGGAGGAGTCGCAAACCGAATTTATCCAGTTCTGCGATAAAAAGCGGCTTTGTGGTGCCTGCGACACAAAGCACAACGTCAAGTTACACGCCCCCGTTTATTTATAACGAATATTTTACACCAAAATCGCATCGGTTTCCGGAACAATTGTCAGATCACGATAATTACACGAATCATTTAGGTCTATTTCTTCCCCATCCCACAGCCTGATTAACGGCCGCAGCGGATTCCATTTATTTGCCGCCACAATGCCTTCTCTGCCGTCTGAGAGCATCACTTCCGTCCCGGACGGATAGATTGCCACAGACTGAATAAACGCCTCTACCACATCTCTGTCAAAAAATCTGCCGCATCCGCCCATCAGATACTCAACTGCTTCCGAACGTGCATAAGGTACTTTATACGGCCTTTTGGATGTCAGTGCATCAAACACATCCGCTACGTGAATGATTTTTGCATAAATGTAAATATCATCACCTACGAATCCATTCGGATACCCGCTGCCGTCTTCATTTTCATGATGGGACAGAATCCCGGCACGGATTGTTGAACTAATATCCATGCGCTGCCGCAGAAAATCAAAAGCTATCTGCGGATGCTGCCTGATATGTTCGTACTCACTCTCCGTTAACGGTCCGGGCTTATTTAAAATTTCCGGATTTAACATCAGTTTACCAATATCATGCAGCATGGCGGAAATACTGACCTCTTTTAATTTTTTCTTATTAAACCCTAAATTGAGCGCAATGACTGTACTCATGACCGCCACATTGACAGAATGACGGTACGTATAATCATCAAACATTCTTAAATCAATCATATCCAGACGGATTGGCGGCCGTGACAGAATCTGTTCCACAATCTGTTCCGCAACTTTCATGCAGGCATCCAGATCACCACGCTGCAAGGCTTCTACCCCTTCATTGCGCAGTTCCTGTGTAACGATATCCTGTACTTCAATGTCTTTTGCCAGTTCATCTTCCACATAAAAGCCCGGCAGTCCCCGCGCTTTTAATTTTCTGATATAATCCCTGGTCATAATGGTACCTGTTGCCAGCAGTACTCTGTTAATACTGTCATATATGGGCATTGCCAGTACCATGTTATCCTTTGCCTTTTCTATCGCAACATAACGCATAAACTATAAACTTCCCCCTTGTATCTTTTAAAACGTATATGTAATCCGCGCCTTTAGCCGCTGTTTTATATCCTCTGTTGTAAATGATGCTTCTGCCGCATGGTACAGAAATTCTTTTATCTGCGTATCCCCAAATGCAAATGCATCTGCAAGCAGCTGATATTCGTGCTGTATGCAGGTATCCGATACCGTCATATTATCGGTGTTAATTGTCACTGCCACTCCGGCATCCATTAACTGACGGATGGGATACTGTCCAATGGAATCGACAACTTTCGTATTTAAGTTACTGGTCGGACATAATTCCAGTGTAATGTGATGTTCTTTTAACAGTTCCATAGTTTCCGCATCATATGCGGCACGAATTCCGTGTCCAATCCGCGCAGCACCCATTGCCACTGCCGCACGGATACTCTCTGTACCTGCTGCCTCACCTGCATGAATCGTAACCGGTATGCGTAACTGCTTTGCATAGGCAAATAAATCCGCATACTGCTCTGTCGGATACAATGCCTCCGCTCCGGCAAGGTCTACTGCACACACACCGCTTCCCAGATGTCTTGCAGCTTCTTCAACCGTAATTTTATTTTGCTGTCCATTGTCACTGCCACGCATACAGCATAAAATAATACCCGCGTGAATACTCTCCGGCTTCACACCCGCCACACTGTAAAGCCCCGCTTTCACTGCTTCAATCACTTCATTCTGACTCATCCCTTTCTGTGTATGAAGCTGTGGTGCGAAACGGACCTCACAATACTGCACACCCTGCCCTTCTAATTCAGTCAGCAGATCATGCATACATTTTTCAAGTGCCTCCGGTGTCTGCATCAGAGTCAGCGGAAATTCAAACTTTGTCAGATACTCATTCAAATCCCGGCAGCCTGCAGGCACGGAGAGTTTTTTCTTTAATTCCCCGTCTGTCATCTGCAGTGTGATTCCTTGCTGCTCTGCCAGTTCCTTTACCGTATGCAATGGCAGAGAGCCGTCTAAATGCAGATGCAAATCTATTAAACAGTTTAAATTTTGTATATTCATCTTTATAATTTACCATTTTTTTATCATAAAAACAATTCCTTCCGCCCATAAAATTGTAAATATCATTATAAATTTGCCTATTTGTCGTTTTTATGATATACTAATAACATCAAATTAATCGGTTTTTAAATGGAGAAATTATTATGGCAATACATGAATCTGCGGAAAATTATCTTGAAACTATTTTAATGCTCAGTAAGGAACGTCCTGTTGTGCGTGCTGTTGATATTGCAAATGAACTGGACTTTAAAAAATCCAGTGTCAGCATTGCAATGAAAAATTTAAGAGAGGCGAATCACATCACGGTCACAAAAGAAGGCTACATTTACCTGACAGAATCCGGTCAGAAAATCGCCGAAACCATTTATGAACGCCATCAGTTATTATCTTCGTGGCTGACAACACTGGGTGTTGACCCCAAGGTTGCGGAAGAGGATGCCTGCAGGATTGAACACGTTATCAGTCCGGAAAGCTTTGAAGCGATTAAAAAGCATGTCAACCGGCATTAGACTTTTAATTTTTTATTACAAATAACAAAACAGGCATACATGTCAGAAACCGTAATGCTCTTGACATATATGCCTGTCTTTTTATGCTTTTTATTCTATCTATTTTTATCCAGCCTGCATTTTATTTTGCGTAATCCTTGTAATCGGCAGTATGCAGGATTTCTTCGGCATGTGCAATCTCCTCTTTTGTCGGCGGCATTACATCGCCAAGTTCGTATGGAATTCCTAAGTTTTCCCACTTAAATACACCCAGTGTATGATATGGCAGGATTTCAAAACGTTCTACCGTCTTTAACGAGCCGACAAAATCTCTTAACTTTTCTAAATCTGCATCATCTGTTGTAATTCCCGGTACTAATACATGACGAATCCACATTGCCTTTCCGTTGTCTGACAAATACTGTGCCAGATCTAAGATATTGCTGTTTGTCCAACCCGTCAGTTTCTTGTGCTTTTCATCATCAATCTGCTTAATATCGAGCATAAAAAGGTCTGTCACCTTCATGAGTTCATTAAATTTGCTAAAGAACGGTTCTTCTCTTGTAAAAGGATTGCCGGACGTATCCAGTGTCGTATGCACGCCCTTTTCCTTTGCCAGCTTAAACAGCGCAATCACAAAATCAATCTGTAACAGTGCTTCTCCGCCACTGACTGTAATACCGCCGTTCTTTTTCCAGTAGTTGCGGTAACGGTATGCTTTGTCAAAAACTTCCTTTGCCGTCAGTTCTTCTCCGCCTTCCATTGCCCATGTTTCCGGGTTGTGGCAGTATTTACAGCGCATGTGGCAGCCCTGTCAAAATACAATATAGCGCACACCCGGTCCGTCTACCGAGCCGAAGCTCTCTACAGAATGTATTTTCCCTTTAATTTCCTGTGTATATTCCATTTTTTAATTTCCTTTCTTGTTTTCTATCTCTTATCCATTAGTCTCTCTTATTTTTTCTGTGATATTCTGCTTTTGACACTCTTATCATTATATAAAGCTATCCCGCTAAATTCAAGCCGCTTTTTGCACATTTTGCGCAAATGCACGTTTTCTTACAATATAATAAGCGGATGTCATGACAATGCCTGTCACGACCCATGAAATCGGATAAATAATCACCAGTACCCAGAATTCATGCACGGCACGGCAAACCGTTGAAACCCAGATTAACCGCAGGACACAGGAACCTAAAAATGTGATGACTGCCGGTGTCAGTGAATGTCCAAAGCCGCGCATTGCGCCTGCGCTGATTTCATAAACAGACGTCAGAAGTTCAAGTGTCGTCGCTATTAAAATTCGTGTCATGGCATATTCAAGCACCGCCGGATCTGTGGTGTAAAAGCGAAGAAACATGCCGCGCCCAAGAACAAACACCATAGAGAGCAGTCCGCAGGATACCAGTGAAAATACCATGGATATATGAAAAATTTTCTTACAGCGTCCATAGTCGCCCGCACCGTAATTCTGACTGGTAAATGTCACCGTTGCCTGCGCAAAAGCATTGACAAGAAAGTATGTAAAATATTCATAATTCAGTGCTGCCGCAGAACCCGCAATCGCATCCGAGCCGAAGCTGTTAATTGCACTTTGTATACACACATTGGCAATTGAAAACATCATGCCCTGTATTCCTGCCGGAACACCAATCAC
>ERZ791746.1705-NODE-1705-length-14090-cov-5.547417_pt1 | contig 14090 bp, 10 predicted proteins | sample MGYA00510038_ERZ791746 | MGnify/ENA primary metagenome ERZ791746 (study PRJEB30046, sample SAMN00792018) | human gut metagenome | study: EMG produced TPA metagenomics assembly of the A metagenome-wide association study of gut microbiota in type 2...
GGCGGGCATCAGCTGACCGGTGCCCAGCACCACGGTCACATTTTCCATTCGGCTGTCCGGGATGGGTGCACCCTCCAGAAAGCCCTCGAAATCCAGCGTGACCCGCATCCCGCGCGCAGCGGGCACGGTGACCGGCACAAAGGGGGCGTGCACCCGCGCCATGTTGCCGATCTCGGCCTCCACGGCCTTTTCCGACACCGGGCGCACCCGGCGGGTAAAGACAAGGCCCTTGTACTGCCCTAAGGTGGCAGCGGGCATGGTGTTTGCAGTCTGTTCCATAGTCGAACACTCCTTTTTCTGGCAGAGCGGCGTTACAGCCCACGGGCTGCCAGCCAGCTTTCTGCGATGTCGGAGAACATCTCCGGGTATTTGGCATCTTCCTCGGTAAAGGCGCTCAGGTAATATTCCACCTCGGCGCGGGTGGGAGCCACGGTGCGCCGCCAGATGGTAAAGGTGGTGCCGTTGCCCATATCAAAGGTGGCATCCAGCACAAAGTATTCGTCCCGCACGGCAAGGAACATCTCGTTCAGCTTGTGGGACATCTCGCCATTGCCCACAAAGGTCTGGGGGAAGGGGTCGGCGGTGAGGACGTACTTTGCCTCAAAGAACTGCATGGGGAAGTTGTGGGTGCCCGGCACCGAGAAGCCAAAGGCCAGCTTATCGTTGATGGGGGTTTCGGGCAGCTGGCAGTTCTTGAAGTGATCCGGGCAGTACAGCATATCGTGGGGGATCATGTAGCTGATCTCGCCCTCGGCGCAGTGGGCATCGATCCAGTTGGCAATGGCCTTGATCTGCGGCAGGTCCTTGCGGTTATAGATGAGCTTATCCAGCCGGACGAACTCCTCGGTGACCGCCAGCGGGAAGTGATCGATCATGAACCCGGGCATGGCAATGGTGGCAAGGGGAGAGCAGCGCACCGAGGTGGCAAACACCAGCGTGAACACCCAGAACACGAGCTTTGCCGTGCGGAAACGGCTGATGCCCTCCGCCAGCGCCGCTGCGCCCAGTAAGAACAGGAGGAACCACCCCGGGATAAACAGCAGCATCTGGTGGGAGCCGGTGTTCTGGATGCGGGTGAACAGCAGCATACCCAGCAAAATCTCCAGCCCGGCAAGGCAGGGCAGGGCGGGCATCTTGCGCACTTTCAGGCTGAACCACAGGCCCATGCCCACCAGCACAAGGTTCATCAGGCCCATGCGGAAGTAGTGCAGGGTGATCTCGGTCACAAAACCGCCGCCGTTATAGTAGGCGTAGCGGTCGGCATAGCTGTAAGCAAGGATACGGCTGACCATCGGCCACAGCAGGATGAGCATGGCCACCATGCTCATCAGCCCGAACAGCACCAGATTGCGCACCTGCACAAGGGCCTGCTTTTTCTGCCCGGCGCGGGCAATACGCACGCTGCTTACCAGCACCAGCACCGCGTAGGCAAAGTAGTAGCCCACCACAAAGTATAAGTACCACCGGCGGGACAGGATGATGGCAGCGGTGGCAAGGAACAGCAGGCAGAAGCGCACCGGCTCCAGCTTTTCAAACCGGAAGTCCAGCGTGAGCAGCAGGATGCTGAAGCCGAAGATCAGGCCGAACCAGTCCGGCTGGCTGAGCATGGCGCTCATGCGCAGCCACGGGTAGGTGACCATCCACGACATCCCGATGAGGAAGTACCAGAAGCGGTTCTTCACCCGCAGCATCTGCCCCACCTTGATGGTAAGCCCCGCCAGCAGCACCAGCAGCATGGGCAGAACGCTGAACACCTGACAAAAGGCAAAGCTGTCACCGGTGCGGTCGCTCAGGCAGAACGGGAACTCCAGAAACAGGGTGATGAAGTTGGTGTAGTCCTCGGCAAAAGAGCCGAAGATGAAATGGAAACCGGCCGCCGGGCTTTGTAAAAAGGCGGCCTCGGCCCAGTACTGTTTGTTGATATAGTTTACATAATCCCAGATGTAAACAAAGCTGCGGCGGCCAAGTGCCCAGAAAAAGTAGACCAGTGCCGCCGCCCACAGGCCTAAAATGACCGCCTTATGGAAGAGGTCGAACTTTACCCCCGCCACCCGCAGCACCAGCAGCACGCAGGCAAACACGGCAAGGTTGCACCACAGGCTCACCAGCGGGAAAAAGAACTTACTGCCGGGCGCTACCCGGGCAAAAACAGCCAGCAGCACCGCCGCTGCAGCCAGTGCCAGCACGCACTTTGCCGCAGCGGAAACGCGGGGCTTTGTAATAGGTTCGGACATCGGGAACGATCCCTCCTTGCAAAGTTTCACATTCTACAGTATAACAACTCCCCCGGGCACTGTCCAGCACTCCGGCGGCGAAAAATGCAGAATGTCCCGCCGCTTTCAAAGCAGACGGGACATTTTTGCACAAATATTACTTATTGGAATCTTCTGCGGCCTTTGCGGCCTTGGCTGCCTTGCGCTTTTGCGCCAGTGCCTTGTTGGCGCTCAGGCGGGCGGCATCCGGGTTCGGGGCTTCCGGGGTAAGCCGCACTAGGTAGCTGCCCATGGCGGGCAGATCCAGCGTAAGGGTGTAGTCCCGTCCGTACACGCCGCCGTCGGTGGTGTGGAAGTTCTGCTTGCGGTGCGCCTTGTGCACGCCGCCCCAAGTGCCGGCCTCGGTGTCCAGCACCATTTCTGCGCTGCAGGGGAACTTGAGGTACAGGGGGTACTTTTTGTGGGCGTGGTCCTGCGTGTTCATCACGCAGAGCATCGTCTGCCCGCGCCCCTTGCGCAGCCATGCGTACACGCCCTCGGCGCAGCTTTCGCTGGCCACCCACTCAAAGCAGTCCGGGTTGTACTCGCCGTCGTAGAGCGCAGGCTCGGAGGCATAGATGCGGCACAGGTTTGCAAAGTATTTCTGGAACGCATCGTGGAAGGGGTATTCCAGCAAGCTCCAGTCCAGCTCCCGCTTTTCGTCCCACTCCCGGAAGTGTGCCAGCTCGTTGCCCATAAAGTTCAGCTTTTTGCCGGGATGGGTGTACATATAAAAATACAGGGTGCGCAGCTGGGCGCATTTTTCCGCGTAGGTGCCCCACAGCTTATCGATGATGGTCTTTTTGCCGTGCACCACCTCATCGTGGCTCAGCGCCAGCAGATACAGCTCGTTGTAGAAGTAGTGCATACTGAACAAAAGCTTGCCGTAGCAGCCCGGGCGCTCGCCAAAGGGGGTGGCAAAGTAGTCCAGCGTGTCGTGCATCCAGCCCATGTCCCACTTGTAGTCAAAGCCCACGCCGTCGTAGCGGGTGGGGGCGGTCACCTTTAAAAAGTTGGTAGAGTCCTCCGCCATGTAGATGCCGGAGGGCCAGCGCTGGTTCAGCCCGTGGTTCAGGCTGCGCAAAAAGTTCACCGCGCCCTCGTTCACGCCGCGGTTGGGGTCGCCCTGCCAGTACAGCGCGCGGGAGATGGCGTCCATGCGGATGCCGTCGCAGTGGTACACGTCCATCCACAGCCCGGCGGCGCTGCTCAAAAAGCTGCACACCTCCCGGCGGTAGTAGTTGAAGTTGCAGGTGCCCCACTCGCTCTGTCCCACATCGCTGTCGTACTCGTACAGGTGGGTGCCGTCAAATTTTGCCAGCGCGTCGGCGTTGGCCGCAAAGTGCACCGGCACAAAGTCCATGATAACGCCAATGCCCATGCGGTGGCAGGCGTTGACAAAGCCCGCGAACTGGGCGGGAGAGCCATAGCGGCTGGTCACCGAGAAATAGCCGGTGGTCTGGTAGCCCCAGCTGCCGTCAAAGGGGTGCTCGGCCAGCGGCAGCAGCTCCACATGGGTAAAGTGGTGCTCCAGCAGCCACGGGATCAGCTCCCGCGCCAGCTCCTCGTAGTTGTACCACCCGTCCGAGCCGTCCGGCTGAGCTGCGCCGGGCTTATGCTTCCAGCTGCCAACGTGCAGCTCGTAGATGTTCAGCGGGCGGTTGTGGCATTTATCCCGCCGCTCCATCCACGCGGTGTCGTCAAAGGGAAAGTCCAGCTTTGTCAGCCTGCTGGCGGTGCCGGGGCGCAGCTCGGTGGCAAAGGCGTAAGGGTCGCTGCGCATCACGGTGCTGCCATCCGCGCCGTGCACGCGGTATTTGTACAGGTCCCCCTCCGCAAGGCCGGGGATAAAGGCGCTCCACACGCCGGTATCGGCTTTTTCCATGGGCACACCGCGCTCCCAGCCGTCAAAGCCGCCGCACACCTCCACGGCGGTGGCACCGGGGGCCCACACGGCAAAGCGCCAGCCCTCGGTGCCATCCGGGGCGGTGCAGGGATGCGCACCCAGAATGCGGTAGGCATCGAAGCAGTCGCCATTAAAAAACGCGCGGGGGATCACAGGGTAATTCATGCAAAGATCTCCTTACTTCTCTATGTTGACCGGCGGCGTGCGCCGGTTGTTCCAAAGCAGATTTGGGCAAACTATCCAAGAAAAACGGCTGTTTACCGGCATGGTAGCCGATATTCTTAGCGAATCTTGACAAAAATCGGCAAATTTTCACATATTTGCCAAATGTTGTGGTATACTGTTGCTACCGCCGTGCAAGCGGTGCAACTTTTTTATAGCATAGAACGGGAGCGAATGATCATGGCTTGGTATGACGAAGCAGTATTTTATCACATTTATCCGCTGGGGCTGTGCGGCTGTGCGCACGAAAACGATGGCAAGCCCACCCCGGGCGCTTTTGCAAAGCTGGAAGCATGGGCAGCCCATGCGGCAGCACTTGGCTGCACGGCTATCTACATCGGCCCGCTGTTCGAGAGCGGCTCCCACGGCTACGATACCATCGACTACCGTCTGGTGGACCGCCGCCTTGGCACCAACGAGGAGTTCAAGGCCTTTGTGGCAGCCTGCCACGCCCGCGGGCAGCGGGTCATCGTGGACGGCGTGTTCAACCATGTCGGCCGCGATTTCTTCGCGTTTCAGGACCTGAAGTCGAACCGCGAGAACGCCCGGTATAAGGACTGGTTCTGCGATGTGAACTTCTGGGGCAACAACGAGTACAACGACGGCTTCAGCTACGGCAACTGGGGCGGCTACAACCTGCTGGTCAAGCTGAACCAGCGCAACCCGGAGGTGCAGCAGTACCACTACGATACCGTCCGCTTCTGGGTGGAGCAGTTCGACATCGACGGCATCCGTCTGGACGCAGCCGACGTGCTGGATTTCGATTTCATGCGCGGGCTGCGCCGTCTGGCAAACGAGGTAAAGCCGGAGTTCTGGCTGATGGGCGAGGTCATCCACGGGGATTACAGCCGCTGGGCAAACCCGGAAATGCTGCACTCCGTTACCAACTACGAGCTGCACAAGGGCCTGTGGAGCGGCCACAACGACCATAATTACTTTGAAATTGCCCACACCATGCGCCGGCTGCAGGGGCTGTGCCACGACACCCGGCTGTACCTCTTCTCGGATAACCACGATGTGGAGCGCCTGCCCAATAAGCTGCGCAACCGGGAGCACATCCGGCACATCGCCATTCTGGTGTACAGTCTGTGGGGCATTCCGTCCATTTATTATGGTTCAGAGTTCGGCATCGAGGGCAAAAAAGAGTGGGGCAGCGACTGGCCGCTGCGTCCCTGTCTGGAGCTGAGCGACTACGCCGATGCAGAACACACAAATCCTGTTACCAGTGTATACAAAGTTCTGGGGAAATGCAAGGCTGAATTGCCGGAAATGACCTACGGCGAGGCAAAAGAGCTGCAGCTCACCACCCAGTGCTACGCCTTTGCCCGTGTGCTGGACGGCAAGGCCGTGGTGGCCGTGCTGAACAACGGCGATACCCCCGCGCAGCTGGAGTTCCCGCTGCCGGTGGAGGCGGCAAAGGTGACCGACCTTCTGGCCGACACCGTGGGCGCACAGCCGGTGGACGTTACCACCGAGTGGGGCCGCATGAAGGTGCAGCTGCCCGCCAACTACGCCACCCTGCTGCGGCTGGAATAAGTCGACGCTTGAAGCCTGACCCGGAGCAAAAGCTTTCCCTTTTGGGGATGGATTTCCCCCTTCCGGGGGAAACCTTTGTTCAGAAAGCTGCGGCTGGAATAATCTTGCACATTTTGCCGCGTTTTGCTACAATAAGAGCAGAATAGTTGTTTTACGGAAAGGAAGCCTGACCCCCTATGAATGCAGCACAGCGCAGAGAACGCATCCTGACCCGGCTGAACAGCGCCGGAGCACCCCTGAGCGCCAGTGTACTGGCCGCAGAGCTTGGGGTGTCGCGGCAGATCGTGGTAGGGGATGTGGCGCTGCTGCGCGCCGGCGGGGCGCAGATCGATGCCACCCCCCGGGGCTACCAGCTGCACCCGGCGGAAAAGGGTTATACCGGCATTCTGGCCTGTGTGCACCGCACGCAGGAGGAGATGCGCCGGGAGCTGTACACCGTGGTGGACCAGGGCGGCACCGTGGTGGATGTGGCGGTGGAAAATAGCCTCTACGGCGAGATCCGCGCAACCCTGAACCTTTGCAACCGGTACGACGTGGACAACTTTATCCGTCAGGCGGCGGATGCGCCCGAAAGCCTGCTGAGCCGCATGACCGGCGGCGTGCACCTGCACACCCTGCGCTGCCCGGATAAGGACACCTTTGCCCGCATCCGCGCTGCTTTGGAGCAGCAGGGGCTTTTGTACCGCAAGGAGTAACGCTGCAGCGCTTATACCCAGTATAAAAAGGGCTGCGGGGCTTGTCTATCCGCAAAACCGGAAAAACGTTGGAAAATCAACAAAAAAGCAAAAGAGGTGGGTTTTCTGGATATCCGCATCGAAAAGACCGAGCGCGCCATCAAAGAAGCCTTTATGGAGCTGCGCACCGAAAAACCGGTGGAGAAGATCCGTGTCAAGGAGCTGTGCGACCGCGCCTGCATCAATAAATCCACATTCTACGCCCATTATCAGGATATCTATGCGCTGGCCAACGCCATGGAGGACGAAATGGTGCACGCGGTGGTGGAAAGCCTGCCCCGCCTGACCGCCAGCGATGTGAGCGAGCGCACCGAGTGGCTGACGCGGGAGATGTTCCGCGCCTTCACCGCGCATCAGGCCGAGATCGGCGTGCTGTTCTCCGGCTCGCGGCAGGGGCTGTTCATCAACCGGGTGGAGCAGGCCATGTGCCAATGTATCGCCCAGACCGACCCCACCTTTGAGACCGACGTAGTGCGCAAGGTGGTGCTTTCCTTCTGCGTGCAGGGGTGCTACTACACCTTTACCACCTACTGCGGCCAGATGGACGAAAAGCGCCTTGTGGCCCTGCTTGCCTCCATTGCCCACGCCGCCCAGCGGATAAGAATGTAACGCGGACGATCAAAAATGGCCGCCGCGTGTGCTTTGGCCATCTTCAGAGGAAGAATTATTTTTATTTTCGGGATAGCGGAGCGTCTGCGGACGCTCCGCTATCCCATTTTCACAGGACAGGGCCGTAACCGGAAACGGCATTTATAGCAGCTGCCGCTTGCCGCCACGACCCCTCCCGTGAAAATACAAAGTCGGACAGCCCGCAGGCTGTCCGACTTTGTTCTGATAAAATATGTTTTCCGCTATTTATGCGCAGAGCGAACGCGGAGCGCATTTAAAATGGTCTGGCGTTATACGCCCGAAGCACCATAGTTTGCCAGCACGCGGGCGGAGGGGTCGTTGACGTTGCAGCCCGGCCATGCCTTGTTGGGCATCCAGAAGCCCACGATGGTGCGGCTCTGGTCGTAGTAATATTTTTCAAAGATCTCCCGGTACAGCAGGCTCTCCTTGGTAAAGGGCATACAATGGGCCGAGTAGTTTGCCCGCCGCATCTGGAACTCCTCGTCGGTGTACAGGCTCTCGGCGTATTCCTTGATGTCGTCCACCATGCTGTGGCCCACAGCGTCCGAGAAGGCGGCCTTTTCCCGCCACAAAATCTCCGGCGGCAGCCAGTCGCCCTCAAAGGCCTTGCGCAGCAGGTACTTGCCCTTGCCGTAGCGGTTCAGCTTCTTTTCCGGGTCAATGGCCATGACGTAGCGCACAAAATCCAGATCGCCAAAGGGCACCCGCGCCTCGATGCTGTTGGAGGAGATGCAGCGGTCTGCCCGCAGCACATCGTACATATACAGCTCCCGGATGCGTTTCTGGCTCTCCTGCTGGAAGGCGTCGGCGGTGGGGGCGTAGTCGGTGTATTTGTAGCCGAACAGCTCGTCCGAGATCTCGCCGGTCAGCAGCACCCGCACATCGGTCTGTGCGTGAATGGCCTTGCACAGCAGGTACATCCCCATGCTGGCGCGGATGGTGGTGATATCCCATGTGCCCAGCAGCCGGATGACCTCCTCTAAGCTGCTGAGCACCATCTCGCGGTTGATGATGATCTCGTGGTGCTCGCTGCCCAGATAGTCGGCGGTCTGCCGGGCGTATTTCAGGTCGATGGCATCGGTGTCCATGCCGATGGCAAAGGTGCGGATGGGTTTGGCCAGCTTTTTGGCGGCAATGGAGCACACCAGCGAGGAATCCAACCCGCCGGAGAGCAGAAAGCCCACGGGCGCATCTGCGTCCAGCCGCTTTTCCACCCCGGCGATGAGCTTTTCGCGGATGTTCTGCAGGATGGTGGGCATGTCGTCCTGCATGGGGGCGGGCACGTCCGCAATGTCCTCATAGCGCACAAAACGGCCGTCACAGTAGTAGCTGCCGATGGGGAAGGGGCGGATATCGTCGCACCAGCCGATGAGGTTGCGCAGCTCGGAGGCAAAGGCAATCTTGTGGCTGGACTTGGAGTAGCCGTAGAACAGTGGCCGGATGCCGATGGGGTCGCGCGCGGCGATCAGCCTGTCCTTGCGGGAGTCGTACAGGATAAGCGCAAACTCCGCGTCCATGTGGCGGAACATATCCAGCCCGTACTCGTAGTACAGCGGCAGCAAAATCTCGCAGTCGCATTCCGATTTAAATTTGTACCCCCGGCGCTTTAAGATCTCTTTTTCAAACCGGAAGCCGTACAATTCGCCATTGCACACCACACAGTCGGCGCCCCGGTAAAAGGGCTGCATCCCCTCCGGGGTAAGCCCCATGATGGCAAGCCGCCCAAAGCCCATCAGGCCGTAGGGGCCCTCCACCACCCGCTGGTCGTCCGGCCCGCGGTCCACGGTGCGCAGCAGATATTCCCGGAATTTTTGGGCACTTAAATCGTGCTCCGTATAACCCATGACACAACACATACTTCTTACCCCTCTAAATAAAAATACGGCAGCACATTCATCCGTTTCTAGGACGAATATGCTGCCGTATCCGTGGTGCCACCTAAATTACCGGCATACGCAATACGCCGGTCACTTTTGTGCGCTCTCCCCGTTGAAAGCACTGCCGCGATAACGAGCGGCGCACGTCTGCCCCTACTGCTGCACATGCAGGTTCAGGGAGCGGCTCACGGGTGTTCTTCAGGCTTCGTTTTCTGCGCGGCTTCCACCGTCCCACGCTCTCTGCAAGAAAAGGCTGAGGCCTTACTTTTCCCGGTCAACGCTTTTATTGGTTGCATTGTATCACGGGTTTTTGTCCGTGTCAACACAGCAGGCACATTTTTTTGCAGGCTGTTTTTCTGCTGCGGACGGTGCATCCTGCTGCGCGCAATGACGGCACAGCCCGTACAGCACGCTGCCCTCGCACTGCAGGGTAAAGCCGTGCTCCGCCATCAGGTGGGCGCGCACCTCATCCATAAAATGGCAGTCCAGATGATAGATGCGCCCGCACTGTACGCACTTCAGGTGCAGGTGCTCCCGGCAGTGGCGGCCCTCGTCCACATACTGGAACACCGCCCGCTCGCCTTTGTCGGCCACATATTTCATGATGCGCTGCTCGCCGGCAAGCTTGTCCAGATAGCGGTACACGGTGGTGGGGTTGGGGCTTGCGCCCTGCGCCTCCAGATGCTCCAGAATGTTGGAGGCGCTTACCGCGTGCTGGCGGTTGTTGATAAGGTAATCTAAGATGAGCTGCCGGGTGTGGGTATTGTAGCCATCGCTTCGTGCCATGAGAGATACGATCCTTTCCGGTGTAGATGTGTTGTTTTTCAGCCCTATTGTAGCACAGTTTGCGCTTGGATGCAAAAGAAGCGGGCGAAAAGTCCGTCTGTTTAGCGACAAGCACAAAAAGCATTGTAAAAAGTAGCAAAATCCGGGCGTAATCTTTGTATAAAACGGAAAACACGCCAAAGTTATGCAAAAAGTCTTGTAAAAAATGCCCTAATGTGAAATAATATACTAGATAAAGCGGTTGGATTGCAGCCGGGATACAAGCTGGCTGAACATGAAGAAGAAACCGGCAGCGGTGGGTTTGCGCTGCCGGTCCGGACGTTTTTGGAACGTTTTGGGAAGAAACTGAAGAATAGGAGAGTGTGCTTATGAAAGAGCAGGAAGCACAGGCAAAGCTCAGCCTGAAGCTGCAGGCGTACCAGTACCTCAAGACCAAGATCCTGAACTGCGAGTACCGCCCCAACGAGTTTTTGAACGAGCAGAAGCTCTGCGCCGAGATGGGCAACATCAGCCGCACCCCCATGCGGGATGCGCTGGGGCGTCTGGAGCAGGAGGGGCTGATCACCATTCTGCCCAAAAAGGGCCTGATGGTCTCCGGCATCACCGAAGAGGACGTGCACAGCATGTTTGAGATGCGTCTGCTGGTGGAGCCCTATGCCCTGCGTACTTACGGCAGCGCCATCCCCCGCGAGCAGTTGGAGGCATACGCCGAGCTGATGCACCACAGCGAGCGCATCGAGGACTTCTGCGAGTCCGACGATACCTTCCACGAGCTGCTGATGAGCACCCTGCCCAACAAGTATCTGCGCTCCGCCTACGACCGTATCACCGGCCTGAACACCCGTTTCCGCATTATGACCGGCAAGGTGAGCATGATCAATCAGGAGCAGACCTGTGAGGAGCACCTGCAGATCCTGCACGCTGCCTTGTCCGATGACTGGGACGGCGCAGCCATGGCGCTGCAGCACCATCTGGAACTGGCCCGCGATAAAGCCGAGGGCGTTATCAAGGTCATCCGCCTGTGGTAAAGGAATAAAAGTTAAAAAGGTCTGCTGCATCGTGCCGGTGCAGCAGGCCTTTTTCGCTTTTACGAGAAGGGGAGCGTTCTTATTTCTCCACCTTGCTCAGCAGGATGCGGTCGTTATCAAGGTTTTTGCCCGCGTTTTCGCGGAACTTTTCCAGCAGGTCGTCCACGGTCATCCTGCTGCGCGCGGCACCCTTTACATCAAACACGATGCGTCCGGCGTCCATCATCAGGGTGCGATTGCCCAGTTCCAGCGCCTGGTGCATATTGTGGGTCACCATCAGGCAGGTGATCTTTTTCTCGGCCACGATGCTCTTGGTCAGTGCCAGCACCTTTTCGGCGGTGGCGGGGTCCAGCGCGGCGGTGTGCTCGTCCAGCAATAGCAGCTTCGGGGTGACAAGGGTAGCCATAAGCAGGGTAAGCGCCTGCCGCTGCCCGCCGGAAAGCAGCCCCACCGGCTGCTTCATGCGATCCTCCAGCCCCATGTCCAGCAAAGCAAGCTTTTCGCGGAAGAGCGCCTTATCCTTGCGGGAGATGCGGGAGAAGATGGCTCCGGGCGCAGTGCCCGCGCGCAGGTAAGCCAGCGCCAGATTTTCCTCAATGGTCATGTTGGGCGCGGTGCCCTTGAGCGGGTCCTGAAACAGATGCCCGATGACCTTGCTGCGCTGGTGCTCCGGCGCAAAGGTGATGTCCTGCCCGCCCAGCAGGATGCTGCCCTCGTCGGCGATAAAACCGCCGGTGATGGCATTGAACAGGGTGGATTTGCCCGCGCCGTTGGAGCCCACGATGGTGGCAAAATCCCCGGCATCCATCTGCAGGCTCACCCCGTCCAGCGCCACCTTTTCGTTGACGGTGCCGGGGTTAAAGGTCTTGTGCAGGTCGTTCAGCTGCAGCATTTCCATGTTACTGTCCCTCCCTGTTGGTCGTGGTGCGGCGGGCGCGTGCGGCGTGCCGGCGCTTTTCAAAGGCAAAATGCTCCCGGATGGCGGGCATGGAGATAGCCACCGCCACAATGAGGGCGGAAACCAGCTTCATGGCGGCGGCGGGCACGTTGAACCGCAGCGCCACCGCCACGATAAAGCGGTACAAACAGCTGCCGAACACCACGCCAAGGATGCGGTGCAGCATGGTGCGCTTGCCCACCAGCGTTTCGCCGATGATCAGGGAAGCCAGTGCAATGGTCACCATACCGGTGCCCACGTTGATATCGCAGCTTTTCTGGTACTGCGCCAGCAGCCCGCCGGACAGCGCACACAGCGCACCGGACACGCACAGACCCACTGTGATGGTAAAGGCGGGGTTGATGCTGGAAGCACGCACCATGGCGGTGTTGTCGCCGGTGGCGCGGATGGAAAGGCCCAGCCGGGTGCCCAGAAAGCCCAGCATCGCCGCGCAGGCTGCGGCAAGAATGACCGCCGCCAGCGCCAGCTTGTACCAGCTGCCCAGAAAGCCCAGCGAGGTCTTTGCCATGGAGAAGATGGTGGGGGTCTTGACCAGCGACATGGTGGAGGAAAAGCCCATCACCGCCAGATTGATGGTGTACAGGCCGGTATTGACGATGATGCCCGCCATAATGCTTTCCACCCCGAGCCGTGTCTGCAAAAAGGCGGTGACAAAGCCGGAGCACACCCCCGCAGCCATAGCAGCCGCCAGCGCAAGGATAGGGTGACCGGTCAGCGCTACCTGACAGGCCACCGCGCAGCCCAGCGTAAAGCAGCCATCGGTGGAAAGGTCGGCAATGTTCAGGATGGAGTAGCTCAGAAACAGCGCCAACGCCACTAGCCCGTAGATGCAGCCCAGCTCCAGCGCTGTCTGCAGGACATTGAGGGAAAAGATACTCGCCAGCATGGTGTATGCTCCTTTTATGTTTTTTGAATGGACGAATTGACCGGTATTTCATTTTCACGGGAAGAGTCGTAAAGGAAAGCAGGCAGTTGCCGCGCTGGTTTTCTGCGGAAACATCCGCGCGGCGGGGAACGAACCCTCTCCGTCATCGCTACGCGATGCCACCTCCCCCGAAGGGGGGAGGTTTTGCTCTACTTACCGGAAGATGCCGAAAAGCTCCCCCTTCGGGGGAGCTGGCAAAGCCGTTAGGCTTTGACTGAGAGGGTTAGCTCCCCCTTGCGGGAGAGCCGGCAAACCGTCAGGTCCTGACGGAGCGGGGTTCAGGAAAAGTCCTCGGCGGTGGTCACCTCGCAAATTTCGGTGCAGTAGGGCTTGAAGGCCTCCTTCAGGGCGGCAAAGTCCAGCCCCAGTGCCTCGGCGGTCTCGGTGTTGATGGTAACGATGCCGTTATCAAAGGTCTGGTAGGGCAGGTCTGCGGGGGTCTTGCCGTCGCACAGCAGCTGGCTTACCATATCGGCGGTGGCTTCGCCCAGCTGCACATAGTCCACGCCGTAGCCTACCAGCGCACCGTTCAGCGCAAAGCTGTCGGCACCGGTGTAGTGCTGTACACCCGCCTCGATGAAGCTTTCGTAGATGGACAGCTCCGCAGTCATGATGGTGTTGTCGGTGGGAGTGAACACCGCCTTGACCCCGGCGGCTACCAGCGCCTCGGCAGCCATCTGCACCTCGGCGGTGGTGGTGCCGTTCTTTTCCACCACCTTGATACCGTTTTTCTCGCAGAAGGCTTTGGCGTCCGCAATGGCCTGCGTGGAGGAATCCTGACTTAAATCGTACAGCAGACCGATGGTGTCGATGCCGGGGTTTGCGGCCACGATCAGGTTCATGATGGCATCGGTGTTCAGCGCATCGGAGGTACCGGTAATGTTCTCTTCGCCGTCAAAGCCGGCAGCGGCGGGGTCGGTCACGGCAGAGTAGACCACCGGGATATCGGTGTCCTCTACGGCGGCCAGCATGGTAGCGGCGGTGGGGGTGGCCACAGCCACGATCACATCCACGCCGTCGGCCACAAGGTCTGCGCCGATCTGGTTCAGGTTGGACTGGTCGGCCTGTGCGTTGGCGTAGTAATCCGCATAGTCAAAGGTGACGCCCTTCTCCTTGCCGATGGCATCCAGACGGCTCTCCACCGAGGCCACGATCTGGTTGAGGGAGGCGTGGTCCACATAGTTGACGATGCCCACCTTGAAGCTTTGCCCGGCAGCAGAAGCGCTGCCGGAACCC
>ERZ791746.1715-NODE-1715-length-14016-cov-2.611704_pt1 | contig 14016 bp, 10 predicted proteins | sample MGYA00510038_ERZ791746 | MGnify/ENA primary metagenome ERZ791746 (study PRJEB30046, sample SAMN00792018) | human gut metagenome | study: EMG produced TPA metagenomics assembly of the A metagenome-wide association study of gut microbiota in type 2...
ATCTTGTTACATGTTTTTTGTTTTGTATGTTCTTTACAAATATAGCGATAAATTAGAAATCAATCTACTATAGACGCAAATTAAAGCGTATATTATATTTTATGGGAATTACTTTTATTATTGACTCTGATATTGCCGTGTCGTTTGTAGTATATAGAATAAATATTGAAAGGAACTACGTAGATGTTTAAGATAGGTGAACCGTAGAATGACAGCTTGTGGATATATGAATAACATTGGGTTGTACAAAATGTGAGATCCTAATATTTTTAGCCTATGCATATAATTTAATGTGAAAAATATATTAGGAATCGTAGTATTTTAATTGCTAATATTAAATAATCTTGTTGTATTTCAGGTGGTTGATGTCCTGTTTGTCTTGTTTTGATGTCGTAAATCTCTTTGGGGGGCGTGTCGTTCTTGTCTCTTTTCGAATACATTTGCACATAGCCAAAATTGGTTAAACAGCAACATCATCTATAATGAGCGAAAAATTATTTGTATTCGATACGACCTTACGGGATGGTGAACAGGTTCCTGGTTGCCAACTTAACACCGTCGAAAAAATTGAGGTAGCCCGAGCTCTTGAGGCACTTGGCGTCGATATCGTCGAAGCTGGTTTCCCGATTTCGAGTCCCGGTGATTTTAACTCTGTCCGCGAAATTTCTAAAGCGGTTTCACTTCCTACGATTTGTGCATTAACGCGTGCCGTTGCCAAAGATATTGATGTGGCAGCTGATGCTCTCGCATTGGCAAAATACAAACGTATTCACACTGGGATCGGCGTTTCGCATGAACATATCTATTCGAAGTTGAAATCCAACCCCGAAGAAATTATTGAACGTGCTGTCGCTGCTGTCAAGTATGCCAAAAAGTACGTTGAAGATGTAGAATTCTATGCAGAAGATGCCGGCCGTGCCGATGAAGAGTATCTGGCTCGAGTCGTAGAGGCTGTTATTAAAGCCGGCGCTACTGTTGTCAATATTCCCGATACGACGGGGTATTGTCTTCCATCTCAATATGGTGCAAAAATTGCCTATTTGATGGAGCACGTGGATGGCATTCACAAAGCAATTCTCTCAACCCACTGTCATAATGACCTGGGTATGGCAACAGCCAATTCGTTGTCCGGTGTGATCAATGGTGCACGCCAGGTTGAAGTGACCATTAACGGTATCGGAGAACGTGCGGGTAACACCTCATTGGAAGAGGTGGTGATGGCGTTGCGTTGTCATAAACATTTGGGTATAGATACGGGTATCAATTCCCAAAAATTGATTTCCGTAAGCCGTCTTGTGTCGAACTTGATGAATATGCCTGTACAGGCTAACAAAGCCATTGTTGGTCGTAATGCATTTGCCCATTCATCGGGTATTCATCAGGATGGTGTGCTGAAGGATCGTGCCAATTATGAGATTATTGATCCGAAAGATGTAGGACTGGATGAATCGGTAATTGCTCTGACGGCTCGTAGTGGTCGTGCGGCGCTGCATCACCGTCTTGAAATGCTGGGATTCAAGTTGGAGCAAAAAGATTTGGATACCGTTTATGAAAAATTCTTGGCATTGGCCGATAAGAAAAAGGACATTCGGGATGATGATCTGCTCTATTTAGTTGGAGATGCGACTGGAGAAAAGATTCAGAAACATCTGAAATTAAAATATTTGCAGGTTCTTTCTGGTACATTGCTTCCGACGGCTACTGTGATTTTGGAGATTGGTGGTAAGGAGTATACAGCAACCAGTACGGGTAATGGTCCGGTTGATGCAGCTGTTCGCGCAATCAAGTCTTTGGTTGATCAGAAAGTTATGATTACCGAATTCTTGATTCAGGCGATGAATAAAGGCAGTGACGATGTGGGACGTGTCCATATGCGCACGTGCTGTGGTGAAAATTGTGTACATGGTTTTGCAGCTCATACCGATACGGTTCGGGCTTCGGTGGAGGCTTTTGTTGATGCCCTGAATTTGTTGGGAGTGACTGCCAAAAAGAGTGAATAGTAAACAAACGTCGAAATAAAAACATACATGGGAAAGACATTATTTGACAAGGTGTGGGATGCACACGTTGTCCGTGAATTGGATGAAGGACGTAGTGTACTGTACATCGATCGTCATTATATTCACGAGGTAACCTCTCCGGTGGCATTCCTCGGATTGAAAAATCGGGGATTGAAGGTGGCTCGTCCGGCTCAGACGACCGGTACGCCGGATCACAATGTGCCGACTGTTGACCAGCATTTACCAGTGGCTGAGGAGCAGAGTCGCAATCAGCTTGAATCGTTCCGTCGTAACTGCGAAGAGAACGGAATTGAATATTTCCCTCTGGGAAATCCAGGTCATGGTATCGTACACATTATCGGTCCTGAGCAAGGTTTTACACAGCCCGGTATGACGATTGTGTGTGGAGATAGCCATACCTCGACTCACGGTGCATTTGGTGCGGTTGCTTTCGGTATCGGAACTTCGGAGGTGGAGATGGTATTTGCTTCGCAGTGTATCCTCCAGCCCAAACCCAAAGCCATGCGCATTACCGTGAATGGTAAACGTAAAAAGGGTGTTACCGCCAAGGATATTATTTTGTATATCATCTCGAAAATTTCGGCTTCGGGCGGAACTGGACATTTTATTGAGTTTGCCGGTGAGGCGATCCGTGACCTTTCGATGGAGGAGCGTATGACTGTTTGCAACATGAGTATCGAGTGTGGTGCACGTGGAGGTATGATTGCTCCCGACCAAACCACTTTCGATTATGTCAAAGGTCGTAAACATGCCCCGCAGGGTGCTGATTTTGACAAGGCTGTTGAGCGGTGGAAAGAGCTCTATTCAGATCCAGATGCCCATTTTGATACGGAGTACACGTTCGATGCAGCCGATATTGAGCCGATGATTACCTACGGAACCAATCCGGGTATGGGTGTGGCTGTGACGGCTACAGTGCCCTCAGGAGAAGGATTAAGTGGCAGCGATAAAGTTAGCTTCGACAAAGCACTCGATTATATGGGCTTCCAGAGCGGAGAACCGATGCTTGGCAAGAAGATCGATTATGTATTCCTCGGTAGTTGTACCAATGGCCGTATTGAAGATTTCCGCCAGTTCGCGATGGCAGTGAAGGGGCGTAAAAAGGCTCCGAACGTAACGGCTTGGTTGGTGCCGGGATCCAAACAGGTCGAGGCTCAGGCTCGTGCTGAGGGGTTGGATAAGATTCTCGAAGAGGCTGGATTTGTGTTGCGTCAACCGGGTTGCTCGGCATGTTTGGCGATGAATGCAGACAAGATACCGGCCGGTAAATATAGCGTTTCAACGTCGAATCGTAATTTCGAAGGTCGTCAAGGACCAGGAGCGCGTACCTTGTTGGCGGGTCCGCTGGTAGCAGCAGCTGCAGCTGTGACCGGTTGTATTGCCGATCCGCGTGAAGTATTCGGTTTGTAAACCGGAGTGTTTAATCTGAAAATAAAAAAGTAAAATCATGTCTATACCTAAATTTACTAAGTTGGTTTCGACCGCAGTCCCTCTGCCGATCGAAAATGTCGATACCGACCAGATCATTCCGGCTCGTTTCCTCAAGGCGGTTGAACGTAAGGGTTTTGGTGATAACTTGTTTCGAGATTGGCGTTATGATAAAGCCGGAAATCAGGTTGCATCGTTCCCGTTGAATGATAAACGTTATGGTGGAGAAATTCTCGTAGCAGCTAAAAATTTCGGGTGTGGGTCATCCCGTGAACATGCGGCGTGGGCCATTTTCGATTATGGCTTCAGAGTTGTTGTATCGAGTTTCTTTGCCGATATCTTCCGTAACAATGCTTTGAACAATGGTCTGTTACCGATCCGTGTCAGCGAAGAGTTCCTCAATGAAATCTTCGAGGCGATCAAAGCAGATTCAGCAGCCAAGTTTGAAGTAGATCTCGAAAATCAGACTTTTACCATTCTATCGACAGGTAAGTCTGCGTCGTTTGATATCGATGGCTATAAAAAAGAGTGTCTGCTCAATGGTTATGATGATGTCGATTATCTGATGAGCATTCGTCCTGAAATCGAGCGTTTCGAAGCAGCTCGCAAATAGGGATACGATTGACAATAGTTCTCTCCGGCCCGATTTCGATCGGCCGGAGTTTCTTTTTCCTTCATAAACCTGTGTGCAAAGTGAGATAGTTTCTCGTTTTCTTGGTGAAGTGGGGCAGTTTTGTATCTTTGCAAAGATTGAATGTTACGATGATGATCGAAATAATGGATACTACACTCCGTGACGGGGAACAGACCTCCGGAGTCTCATTTACAGTCCGCGAAAAGTTGAGTATCGCCAAATTGTTACTCGATGAGTTGCATGTGGATCGTATTGAAATTGCTTCGGCGCGCGTTTCGGAGGGTGAGGCCGAGTGTGCAAGTCGAATTGCGGCTTGGGCCAAACGGCAAGGCTTTCTGGATCGGATTGAAGTGTTGGGTTTTGTCGATAATGGGGTGTCGTTGAATTGGATTGCATCGACCGGTTGCAAGGTGCTTAATCTGTTGGCCAAAGGATCGCAGAAGCACTGTACATACCAGCTGCGTAAAACTCAAGAGCAACATGCAGCCGATATTTGCGAGGTGATTGCCCAGGCAACGGCTATGGGTATTGCGGTGAATATCTATTTGGAAGATTGGTCTAACGGAATGATCCATTCGCCCGAATATGTATATGCCATGATGGACTCCCTGAAGGATCAACCGATTCGTCGTTTCATGATCCCCGATACGCTGGGAATTCTCAATCCGGACAATACATTTGCGTTTTGTAACGAAATGGTGCGACGTTATCCGAATGTCCATTTCGATTTCCATGCCCACAATGATTATGATTTGGCTGTGGCTAATGTGCTTGCAGCGGTCAAAGCGGGTGTACACGGCGTGCATACTACGATTAATGGTCTCGGTGAACGTGCTGGAAATGCTCCTCTGTCGAGTGTGATTGCTGTGTTGAATGACCAACTCAAATGTCCCAATGGGGTCGTTGAGCGCAAAATCAACCATGTAAGTCGCGTGGTTGAGACCTATACCGGTGTGCGGATCCCGCCTAACAAACCGGTGGTTGGAGAGAATGTGTTTACACAATGCGCAGGGATTCACGCCGATGGAGATAATAAAGATAATCTCTATTATAACGATTTGTTACCCGAACGTTTTGGTCGAGTACGGGAGTATGCGCTGGGTAAGCTCTCTGGTAAAGCCAATATTTTGAAGAACTTGCAGGCGTTGGGTATTGATCTCGATGACGAGTCGATGCGTAAGGTTACGGATCGTATTATCGAACTGGGAGACAAGAAACAGATGGTAACCTCCGATGATCTGCCTTATATCATTGCCGACATTCTGCGACAGGATGTTCAAGAGAATAAAGTACATATTCTGAATTACAATCTTTCATTGGGACAGGGACTGCATCCGGTTGCAACGCTTAAGATTCGTATCAATGATGCAGATTATGAAGAGACTGCTTCAGGTGATGGTCAGTACGATGCGTTCATGAAGGCGTTGCGCAGGATATACAAGGATCATCTGCATCGCGATTTCCCGATGTTGACCAATTATGCAGTCACGATTCCTCCCGGAGGTCGTACGGATGCCTTTGTGCAAACGTTTATTAGTTGGGAATATAGGGGGCAGAGTTTTAAGACGCGCGGTTTGGATGCAGACCAAACAGAAGCAGCGATTAAGGCGACTCTTAAAATGCTCAATAAAATTGAGAATATGCAGTAGGTGTGCTACTTCTTTGGAGATGGGACTGTGTGTCGCGTAACACGATCATCTGCAATTCAAAATTAGTTCGCACCTATTGTCAGTATAAAAATAAAGGCGATCCAAAGGATCGCCTTTATTGATTGTGTATGGATGATTTGTTAATATCCGAGGATACGCATCATGGATCTATAGCTCTGCTCTTTGGCAAAGAGACGTGTATAATATTCGTTGTCGTCTTTGTCTCGATCGATGATGATGTGCTTCGGAGCAGGAATCAAGCAGTGTTGGATACCTCCGTAACCACCAAGTGATTCCTGATAAGCTCCTGTGTGGAAGAAACCGATGTATTGTGTCTCATCTACCAGTTTGGGCAGGAAGATGGCATTTGAGTGGGACTCTCCGTTGTAGAAGTCTTCGCTGTCACAGGTTAGACCGCCTAGGAACACCCGTTGGTATTCCAAATCCCAGTGGTTGATTGCCAGCAAGATGTAACGTTGTTTGATTCCCCAGATATCAGGCAGAGTCGTCATGAACGAGCTGTCGATCATATACCAACGCTCTCGGTCGTTCTGCTGTTTTTGATTGATAATCGAGAAGAGAGTTGCTCCACTTTCTCCTACAGTGAAAGAACCGAATTCAGTAAAGATATTCGGTTCGGGAATTCCGGATTGTTCGCAGAAGTGTTTGATTTGGGATACAATCTCTTCTGCCATGTATTCGTAATCGTAATCGAAGGCCAGCGAATTCTTGATTGGGAAACCTCCTCCAATATTCAAAGAGTCGAGATCCGGACAGATCTTTTTTAGCTCGTAGTAGATCCCCAAACATTTATTCAACTCGTTCCAATAGTATGCTGTATCTTTAATGCCCGTGTTGATAAAGAAGTGCAGCATTTTCAGTTTAAACTTCTTATTGGGTTTAATGCGGCTTTGATAGAACTCGAGGATGTCATTGTATCGGATACCCAAGCGAGATGTGTAGAAATCAAATTTAGGCTCCTCTTCCGATGCGATACGGATACCGATTTGGCAAGGACGGTTAATGGCATTGTCCAACAGATTCAGTTCCCGTTTGTTATCCAAAATCGGAATGGTGTTTTCAAATCCGTCGTTAACCAACGATGCGATATTTTCTACATACTGAGGACGTTTGAAGCCGTTGCAAATGATGTAGCTGCTTTTATTGATCAGCCCGCCGTCATACAGAGCCCGAATGATATGGATGTCATAAGCAGAAGAGGTCTCGAGGTGAATGTCGTTTTTGAGAGCCTCCTCCAGAACAAATGAAAAATGTGAACTTTTCGTGCAGTAGCAGTAGTTGTACGAGCCTTGGTAGTCAACTTTTGCCATTGCAACATTGAAGAGACGTTTGGCTCGTTGAATTTGCGAAGAGATCTTAGGTAAATAGGTAATCTTTAGCGGAGTACCATATTGTTTAATGATATCCATCAAGGGAATATCATGGAAATTCAACTCATTGTCTTGGACCGAAAATTCATCTTGAGGAAATTCGAAGGTCTGTTCGATAAGATCAATGTATTTGTTTTTCATCTTCGGTTAATGAATTTAATGGTTAATCCGTCTAAGCTACTTTGGTGAAAATTTGGCAATGTAGCTGAGCTACTTTGACGAAAATTTCACTGCAAAGGAGGGGAAACTTTTTGTGAAAAGCAATATTTAGCATGAAATAATGTCTATATTAAGTTGTTATTCGATATTTGCAGTGTTTACAATCTGCGATGAAGATACCGGTCGCATCGATGATTTATCACTTTTAATTGAGAACAGAAGGTGGAAAGAAAATCGTTGTGGCATTTGTTTTCGTATGACGGTATGACTTTTGTTTTCGGACAGAGAGAAAGAAAAGTATTCTATTTTGATTTAGGTGGGTTTGCTTGTTTCTGTTGAGAAAAAGGTCTATTTTTGTTATATGGTGTAGAATGGGTCAATGTGTTCTTGCACTATAAGAACAATTTCTAACTTGATATACAGGTTAAACTTATAAGGAGATGGTTAATAAAATTATAGTAGATAGCCTTAAGGCTGGTAAACGCATTGTTATTCCCCAATTTGGAGCTTTCTTGCATAAAGATACTGATGGGGGAATCGTTTTTGTTCCTTTCCTGAAAAAAGATGATGGTGTATTGGCTGGTTTACTCAGCTCAAATTATGGTTTGAGCAGTGAAGAGGCGTACGGTATCATTGCTGAATATGTTGCACAAGTTAAAAAGAGTGTCACAGAACGTGGCTGTTTTGTTGTGGAGGGTATCGGCCAGTTGAAGATCGACTCGAATGGGGTTTGCTATCTGGAAACAGATCAACGTGACAATAAAATACCGACTACACCTGGAACTTCTGCAGCACGTCCAGTGGCGCCATCACAGCCTGCATCTACAGCCGCATCCTCATCAATGGGCGGAACATCACGAGTAGGGCAGTCTCCGATTTCTCCATCTCAACCTGCTTATGGTCAGCCTGGCTCGAATGGGGCGTCGGGATATCAAGCACAAAGTCAGTCGGGAAATCATGCGCCTAATGTTGGTGCGGGTGTAAATGTTCCAAATCAGGGTAGTGTAACCTCTTCTCGCCCCCAATCTGTTCAGGCGAATATTACAGGTGGTACGACTCAGACAAACGGAACGATGTCATCTCGTTCGGCTACAGCGCAGCCTTCATCCCAGGCAACTCAGGCTGCTTCGGCTCGCTCTGCAATGGCAGGAGATGTTCGTCCTGCTACACAATCTGGTTATCAGCGTCCTGGTCAGCAAGGTCGGCCTCAGCAGATGCAGCCTCAGTCTTCGTATGCTTCATCCCAATATACGCAACAACAGCAAGGCCGACCAGCTGCACAACAGCCAGCTCAGAATCAGCAGACACAAGCACGTCCCAATATGCCGGGACAACCTTCTTTTTATGGTGGTTCTCCGTATGGACAGCCTCAAGGGGGTGCTTCGGTTCCTCCGTATGGCGGAGCCGGTATGCCACCACGCCAACCTCAGCCGCAACAACGTCAGGGAACTGATAAGTTTTTGGTGGTTGCGATAGTCGCAGCGATCATTGCGTTGGGTGCAATTATATATGGTGTGATTTTCGCTTCATCGTCCGCTCCGAAAATAGATCCCATGGAGCTTCCGGTACATCAACGTCCTGCTGTGTTGGATTCTATTCAAAAAGAGGATTCGATTCAAGCCGCTGAGGCAGCAGCCAAAGAGGCCGCAAAAACAAAATCCAAACGTTAATCCGATTAGACAATGGCAATGGATTTAACGACGCTCAAACAGCGATTCAACATAATTGGTAATAATTCGGCTCTGAACGAAGCCTTGGAGGTGGCGGTAAGGGTAGCTTCGACTGACCTTTCGGTATTGATTACTGGTGAAAGTGGTGTCGGTAAAGAGGTGTTCCCTCAAATTATACATGCCAATAGCCCGCGTAAGCATGGGACATACATTGCTGTAAACTGTGGTGCTATACCTGAAGGAACGATTGATTCCGAACTGTTCGGTCATGAAAAAGGCGCTTTTACGGGAGCTTCCGAGAGTCGCAAAGGATATTTTGAAGTGGCCGATGGCGGGACAATTTTCCTGGATGAGGTGGCTGAATTGCCCCATACTACTCAGGTCCGTTTGTTACGTGTATTGCAAACGGGCGAGTATATTCGTGTCGGTTCTTCCAAAACACAAAAAACCAATGTGCGTGTAGTAGCAGCGACAAATATTAATTTGCGCGATGCGGTTCGTGATGGACGCTTCCGTGAAGACCTCTATTATCGTCTCAATACGGTTCCGATTACAGTGCCGCCATTGCGTGATCGCAAAGGTGATATCTATCTGTTGTTTCGTAAATTCGCGGTAGATGTTGCCACGCTGTATCGCATGCCTGTTATTACCTTGGATGAGGGAGCTCGGCAGGTATTGGAGACCTATCCTTGGCCGGGAAATATTCGTCAGTTAAAAAATGTGGCAGCGGTCGAAGAATCTCGTAATATCACGGCTGATATTCTCAAGAAGTATCTTCCCGATTATGCCCCTTCGTCGGTGCCTGTTTTCAGACCGCAAGCCCAGGGCGAAGTCAATGAAGAGAGAGAATTGCTCTACAAAGTGCTTTTTGATCTGCGGAATGATATGAACGATCTGAAGCGGATGATGGCGGAGCTAATGGCTGAGCATCGGGGGTATGACCACAAGGGGGGAGATGTGACAGCTTTGTTGCCTCGGAATTTGCCGGCTCCAGTTTCGACGCCGACTGTACATCCGATGCCGGTATCCTTCAATGATTATGCAGAACCCGAAGAGGTGATTGAAGAACCGGCTGCACGTGAAGGTTTGACAAAAGAACAGGTGTTACGTGAGGCGATTATTAAGGCTTTGCGTCGTCATGGTGGCAAACGCCGTGAGGCAGCTAAAGATCTTTTTATTTCAGAGCGTACGCTTTATCGTAAAATCAAAGAATTGGGAATCGATGAATATTAATCGGAAAAGATATAGTGTAACCTTAAGATGGTTCATGCCGGTCATGGCGTTTGTATGCGCTTTATTGTTGAGTGGGTGTACGGTTAAATATTCGTTTTCGGGGGCTTCGATTGCACCGGAAATCCAAACCGTATCGATCGCTCGTTTCCCTAACAATGCATTGCTGGTAGCTCCGATCCTCAGTTCCACATTGACGGATGCGTTGCAGGATCGTTTTACCAGCCAGACCCGGTTGGCTGTGGTGCCTGAAAACGGTGATTTGCAATTCGAGGGAGAGATTACCAACTATACTTCCACGCCTGCGGCCATTTCAGGGAATGAAACAGCGGTTATGAACCGATTGACCATTACGGTACGCGTTCGTTTTACCAACGCTTTTCAACCTGAATACAATTATGATAAAACCTTTTCAGCATATTCGGATTATCCGAGCTCCCAACTGTTGCAGGAGGCTGAAGGTACATTGATCCCTGAAATTGTTGAGCAATTGGTCGAAAATATCTTTAATGATGCAGTAGCCAACTGGTAATGGATGCTTTTAATCAATATCTTGGTCGTCCCGACAGTGCTGAAATTCCATCAAATGCCGTATTGCAAGCATTGATTCGACGGTATCCGTGGTTTACAACGGCGCGAATTGTGCAATCGAGGATCAGTGGTAAAATTGATCCTGAATTGGCATTGCGTCTGACAGTTCGTCCTGTTCCGGATATATTGTTGCGTTCTGTAGGGCTGAGTACGGTAGTAGATAATACACCCTGCGGTACGACTTATTCTTCTTTGGAGACAATGTCGAAGAGGGAGAAGCTGGAAAATGCGGAGTTACAAACAGACGTTTCCAATGTTGCGGATCAGCATGAAGTTGCTGTGAATGAAACAGCAACGTTAATTACAGAATCGGGAGCGCTCCCTGTGGAGTCTGGGGGTTCTCAAGTTTCAATAGCACAACAAGAGATTTCACAGATGTGTGATCATCCGTCGCAGGATCGTTCCGTATCTGTGGATGCTGAATGTGTTTCTGCATCTGGATCTGAATCGCGACTGTCTGAGGAGACGATGCTTGTGCAGGATAACGATCAGATGGATATGAATGCTACAGCAGATCAAGAGCAGCATAGATCCGCTGATTTGACGTTGGAGGTGATAGATCGTTTTTTGGCAGAAGAGCCTAAACGCATGGTTCCCCGAGAAGGTATTCCGGAAGGGGATATATCAGCTGACTCGGTGGAAGAAGATGACGATATGATTTCAGAAGAGTTGGCTGAAATTTATCGAACACAAGGGCTAACGGAGCGAGCTAAAGCAATATATACCAAATTAAGTTTGCTATATCCGGAAAAAAGTGTTTATTTTGCCGAAATTATCGACCGGATTAATGAAAATCCGAAAGATTGATGAATTTGTAATCGTTTAAACAAGTAACGAAATGTATATTTTTTTCATTGTATTGATTCTTATTGCAAGTGTTTTGCTGATTCTTTCAGTGTTGGCCCAGAATCCTAAAAGCGGTATGGCAGCCAATTTCGGTGCATCGAACCAGGTGATGGGCGTTCGCGAAACTTCCAACTTCCTTGAAAAATTTACTTGGGGGTTGGCAATTGCTATTTTTGTGTTGAGCCTTGCAGCTACCATGACTATGCCATCGGCCAATATTGCTAACAGCAAAGGTGCAATGGAGAGAGCTATTGAGCAGGCAACCGAAGGTAATGAAAACCTGTTGGCTCCTGCACAGCAGCAAACTACACAAGATGCAGCTCAGCAAGCCCCTCAGTCTCAGCCTGCCGCTCCTGCACAGCAGCCTGCAGAATAATTAGGACGATACAATGAATGCGGAGTTTGTTGTGATTCCGTAATTAGCCGATATTGATAAAAAGAGAGAAGATCCCCATAGGGATCTTCTCTCTTTTTTTGTGTGATTGAAATAAAACAATCCGAATATTTTATGTTTTAGTCTGATTTTGCTATTTTAGGAGTAATTGATCGGAGGAAGTGAAACTATCAATCGGTTAACTGCAATAACCAGCTTTGGCCGTAATGTACGGTACCCCAATGAAACATATCCTCATTGTCCTTTTTGTCATGTTGGTGCCGTATCGGATGCTGGCACAAGGTGGTGTGTTGACCTCCGATGATTACGATGAGGAGGTCCGTCGTGCTGAGCAGTTCCAATTCAGTGAAGAGTATGCATCATTGATGATCATACCACTGGAGGCCTATCCGGATGCATTTTCAGCTTTGTCTGATTTCAATTTTTCTTTTGTTCGTTATAATCGGCGAGGTTACGATTATCGTTATCGTAATTTTTCAATCGATGGCGTGTCACTGTATGATCCGATGACGGGTAATCAACAGTGGAATTTGATGGGTGCCATCTACAATTCGTACGGACCAGTTGAATCTGAAACGGGATTAGCTCCAGGCTCATGGAGTCTGGGTGGATTAGGTGATACTCGTGCTTATTCCCGCATGGCAGGAACCGTTCCCAAACGTATATCGGTTGGTATGATGTTTACCGACCGTCGGTTTCGTGGTGGTGTGCGGGCGGGGATATCGTCCGGATGGATGAAAGGCGGTTGGGCTATTGCTGGGGCTGGTTCCCGGCGCTGGGGCAGGGATCAGCATATTCGTGGCGTCTATATGGATGATTGGACCGTGTATGCTTCTATCGCCAAAAAGTTGGGAAAGAAACATATACTTTCAGCCGCATTTTTATTGGCACCATCAGATCGTGGAGTACGGGGCGCCGCAACTCAAGAGGCTTTTGAGTTGACCGGTGATCCGTTGTACAATCCCTATTGGGGGTATCAGGATGGTCGAATCCGTTCCTCACGCACTCGTAAATCTCAGCAACCTATGGCGCTTTTGGCGTGGGATTACAAACGTGATGAGGACTTTAAGATTCATACAGTGTTCTCCTATTTGGGTGGTGAAAGCAGTTATTCAGCTTTGGATTGGTTCAGTGTCTCCAACCCAACGCCTGACTATTATCGGTATATGCCCGGCTATCAGGCAAACCCCGAAGTTGCTACTGCTGTAGAGCAGGCATGGCGTCAGAGAGACCCCAATGTGACTCAAATCAATTGGAATGAGCTGTATTATGTCAATCAGCATGGCACGGCATCTCCTGCTTCCTATGTGGTAGGAAGTGCTGTGACGGCGAATCGGAGCTTTCAGCTCAATTCGTCTTTTGATTGGCGGATGGACAATGCGAGCTATTTGAGAGGCGGCATTCAACTGCGTAATGATCGGGTGTCCCGTTATCAACGATTGGAAGATCTGCTTGGAGGAGACTATCTGTTGGATGTCGATCCCTACCTGATTGACGATGAGTATTACGGAGATCAAGCGATCAATGATTTGCAACATCCAAATCGTCGGGTCGGTGTGGGTGAACGGTATGGATATAATTACGACCTGGATTACAGTTCGTACGGCCTGTGGGCGTTAGCTGATTTGCATAGCAAACGTAATTTGGGACTGTATGGTTATGTGGGTGGACAAGTCGCTCAAGTCTCTTTCTCAAGGATTGGCCGTTACGAAAAGGAGCTTTTCCCCGGTAGCCTGTCTCTCGGACCTTCTGAAAAGTTGAATTTTACGGAGTATATGCTTAAAGGAGGTATTGGTTATGCATTTACACCGGCGCACTCCCTGGAGATGCGTGTTGCTTATGGTGATGTAGCACCGGTGGCTGATGCGCTGTTTTTGGCTCCCGAATATCAGAATCGGACAGTTGCCGATCCCCGACCGATTAATCTGTTGGCTGGAGAACTGGAATATCGGATCTCGTGGCGCAGTGTCGATATTGGATTGTGCGGATATGTGACCACAACC
>ERZ791746.1728-NODE-1728-length-13939-cov-12.326203_pt1 | contig 13939 bp, 11 predicted proteins | sample MGYA00510038_ERZ791746 | MGnify/ENA primary metagenome ERZ791746 (study PRJEB30046, sample SAMN00792018) | human gut metagenome | study: EMG produced TPA metagenomics assembly of the A metagenome-wide association study of gut microbiota in type 2...
TGAACTTTGCTGCCAGCCGTGCAGGCGTGCTGCTGGCCATCCAGAAGGCTTATTTCAAGGACTGAAAAGGGGAGAGCGCATGCCTGTTTTAAGTGACCGTGTGGGTACCTTTCTATATCCCGCTGGTGCCGCCCACCTATGAGTTTGACATCAGCCTGATCGAAAAGGGCTTTGCCGAGGGTGCCAAGGCGCTGATCCTGTGCAACCCCTCCAATCCCTGCGGCAAGGTGTTCCGCCGCGACGAGCTGGAAGCCATTGCAAAGCTGGCCATCCAGTACGATGCCTTTGTGGTGACGGATGAGGTGTATGAGCATATCATCTATGCGCCGGCAGAGCATATCTGCATGGCAAGCCTGCCCGGCATGTTTGAGCACACCATCACCTGCAACTCGCTCTCCAAGACTTACTCCATCACGGGCTGGCGTCTGGGCTATCTGATCGGACCCGCAGAGGTCATTGAGGGTGCGCGCAAGGTGCACGACTTTCTCACTGTGGGTGCGGCTGCACCCCTGCAGGAGGCCGCTGTGGCCGGTTTGGAGATGCCCGCCAGCTATTACGAAGAGCTGCAGGCATTCCTGAAATAAAAGCAAAACAACAACGCCGCAGGAAGTTTCCTGCGGCGTTGTCTCTTTCCCGATACTCTATACACGATTCATCACACGGCGTGGCGCTGCACGGTGGGCATTGGCTCCACAAGAGCGGGATGCATCCCCTCGCGGTAGTCCAGGTCGCCCTGATCCATACCGCGCAGCAAGACCTCGGCGGTGGCAATGTTGGTGGCAATGGGTACGCTGTGCATATCGCACAGGCGGAGCAGATTCTGCTCGGTGATGCTGGCGGCATCCGCTTTCAGCGGGTCACGGAAGAACAACACCAGATCCACTTCGTTGCACGCAATGCGGGAAGTGATCTGCTGCACACCGCCCAAGCGCCCGGAGAGATAACAGTGCACGGGCAGGCCGGTAGTCTGCGCCAGCATCCGTCCGGTGGTACCGGTAGCGATGATTGTGTTTTTGGACAAAATGGCGCTGTAAGCAGTGCAGAACTGCAGTGCAAGCTCTTTGCGGGAATCGTGTGCAAGAATGGCAATCGTCATAGTACTCTCTCCTTTGCTGTCAGTATAGTACTGTATACGGCGAACAATTCATAGACGGAAAATGAAACACCGTGAAATCGTTATCAAAATTTCCAATATAGTTTTACCGCAACAAAACCGTGCTTGTCAAGAGTTTTTTATACTTTTTACCAGATAAAATAGAGAAAGTGAGATTATTGCTTTGTATGAATTGGAGAAAACTGGGATACAATCATCTATATCAGTGAGCGAATAGGAAAGGCAGATTGAAAACATAATTCAGCTTTTTGTCTTTATTGAAAGAACATTCCATGGGAATAAAACAAAAAAACAGGCTGGCGCAAATCGCACCAGCCTGTTTCGGAAAAAGCTTTTCAGTTTCGTTTCTAAATTATGAATATTATGGAGAAAACGCTCACTCCCGATTTCCGCACTGGAAAGGTGGGTTCAGCGGGCTTTAGCGGATCTGACCATTGCCGTGGATGATATACTTGTAGCTGCACAGCTCGGCCAGTCCCATGGGGCCACGGGCGTGGAGTTTCTGGGTGGAAATGCCCATTTCGCACCCAAGGCCGAATTCACCGCCATCCGTAAAGCGGGTGGAACAGTTCACATACACGGCGGCGCTGTCCACTGCGGCAGTGAACAGGTCGGCATGGGCCTGTGTCTGGGTCAGGATGGCTTCGCTGTGGCCGGTGGAGTGCTCAGCAATATGCCCGATGGCCTCCTCCACGCTGTCCACGACCTTGACCGCGAGGATGTAGTCCAGAAATTCGGTGTCAAAGTCCTTTTCTCCGGCAGGGGTGCCGGAGATGATGGCGGCTGCGCGCTTATCCAGCCGCAGTTCCACCGGGTGCAGGCCCTTTGCCGCGCGGTCCGGGCCAAGGCGCTGGGCCAGACGGGGAAGAAACTCCCCGGCAATGGCAGAGTGCACAAGGCACACCTCCTCAGCGTTGCACACGCTGGGGCGGCTGGCTTTTGCGTTCTCGATGATGTCCAGAGCTTTGTCCAGATCGGCGGTGCCGTCTACGTACACATGGCAGATGCCGGTGCCGGTCTGGATGCAGGGGACCTTGGCGTTCTGAACGCAGGCACGGATCAGCCCGGCACCGCCGCGCGGGATCAGCAGATCCACATAGCCTACAGCGGTCATCAGAGCGTTGGCAGAAGCGTGGGTGGTGTCCTCGATCAGGCAGACCGAAGTCTCGGGCAGACCGGCCTTTTTCAGGCCCTGCCGCAGAACGGTGACGATGGCGTTGGCACTGCGCCAGGCCTCCTTGCCGCAGCGCAGGATGCAGGCGTTGCCGCTTTTGATGGCAAGGGCAGCGGCATCGCTGGTCACATTGGGGCGGCTCTCGTAGATAATGGCGATCACGCCCATGGGCACAGCCGTCTTTTCAATGACAAGGCCGTTGGGGCGCTCCACCCGGTTCAGCACCCGGCCCACCGGGTCGGGCAGAGCGGCAACCTCGTGGATGCCCTGCGCCATGGCTTCAATGCGCGGTGCGGTCAGGGCCAAACGATCCAGCATCACATCGCTGATGTGCCCTTTGGCAGCAGCCATGTCCTCAGCGTTGGCAGCAAGGATGGCCGCCTGATCGTCTGCGCTGCACAGCGCATCTGCCATGCCCAGCAGGGCCGCGTTGCGGGCGGTGTTATCGGCCAGCGCAAGGGCACTTTTGGCGCTGCGGGCGGCTTCCAGAATTTCCTGTGTGGTCATGGGTTCAGTCCTCCTTGCAGGCCGCAAAGCGGGTGCCTGCGGATCTGCCTGCGGCAATGTCGTACAAAAGCTCCGGGTGTGCGCCGTTGGCAATGACCATATCGGCACCGCTGCCAGTTACCATGCGGGCAGCGCGCAGCTTGGTGGCCATGCCGCCGGTGCCAAGGGCCGAACCGGCACCATCGGCCAGAGCCATCACCTCGGGGGTGATCTCCTCCACCAGAGGGATGAGTTTTGCATCCGTGTGGGTGTGGGGGTTGGCGGTGTACAGGCCGTCGATGTCACTCAGCAGCACCAGCATGTCAGCCTTGGCGCAGCAGGCCACGATGGCCGCCAGCGTGTCGTTGTCGCCAATAGAGGTGATCTCATCGGTGGCAACGGTGTCGTTTTCGTTGATGATGGGCAGGGCACCCAGCTCCAGCAGGCGGGACAGGGTGTTCTGAAAGTTCACGCGGCGTTCGGTGTGCTCCACGTCCACGCCGGTGAGCAGGATCTGCGCCACGGTGTGATTGTAGGCGTTGAACAGCCGGTCGTAGGTGTACATCAGCTCACACTGGCCCACAGCGGCGCAGGCCTGCTTGGTGGTGGTGTCCTTTGGGCGGGTTGGCAGTGAGAGCTTGCCCACGCCCATGCCAATGGCACCGGAGGACACCAGAATGACCTCATGGCCCTCGTTTTTCAGGTCGCTGAGCACCTTGACCAGCTGTTCCGTGTGGCGGATGTTCAGCCGTCCGGTGGCGTATGCCAGAGTAGAAGTGCCTACTTTTACAACGATGCGCATGATATCCTTAACCCTTTCCCATTTCCTTTGTCTTATTGTACGAGGCGATCACGGCATCCATCACCGCACCGCGCAGGCCGTGCTCTTCCAGCACGCGCACGCCCTGAATGGTGCTGCCGCCGGGGCTGCACACAGCATCCTTGAGTTCGCCGGGATGCTTTCCGCTTTCCAGCACCAGCTTTGCGCTGCCCAGAACCATCTGCGCGGCATATTCCTGCGCTTTGGCGCGGGGCAGGCCGCAGGCCACGCCGCCGTCGGCCAGAGCCTCAATAAACTGGTACACCCATGCCGGGCCGCAGCCGGAAACGCAGCTGGCGGCATCGATCAGACTTTCCGGCACGGCATCCAGACGGCCCGCAGGAGCCATGATCTTGAGGAAGGCTTCTTCTTCCTCAGCGGTGACATTACTGGAACAGTACTGGATCATACCCTCACCCACCGAAGCCGGGGTGTTGGGCATGATGCGGATCACAGGAAAGTCCTCACCGGCCAGCTCCTGAATACGGGCGATCGAAAGGCCCGCTGCCATGCTGCACAGCACAAAACGGCTGGGGCGCTCGTCAAAGGTGAACTTGAGCGGCTGGAGCAGAGCTTCCATCATCTGGGGCTTTACCGCCAGAAAGATCAGGTCGCAGTCACCGGCCACCTCAGCATTGGTGGCTGTTTTGCAGCCCAGTTCTTTGGCCAGTGCCTGTGCCTTGGCCGCAGTGCGGTTTGCCAGAAAAACCTTCTTAGGGTCAACAGCTTTGCAAACGGCACGGGCGATGGCTCCACCCATGTTGCCGCAGCCCAGAAAACCAATGGTATCCATCATAGTTTGTACCCTCCCTCAAAACGGCACTTCAATCACAGCCGTCTGCTCCCATTCTAAGCGTAGAGGAATATAAAATCAAGGGCCTTTTCCGCTTTTTTGCCGGAAGAAGCCGCTTTTGCAGGCATTGCGCACCGACGGAAGGGGTTTGGGGGCTGAGAAACGGCTTTTGAAGCGAGAAACTGCCGGAGTGAAAACGCAGGAAGTCATTCTTAGTTTACAAAATGGACAGAATCAATGCTTGCAATCGGAACGACTTTTGCGGTATTATAATGTACGAAGCTGCCAATCGCCGTACGCAGCGGGAAAAATTTCTACGGTCGGGAAAGGAAGGTTTTTGTGTCACAAACAACGAAGCGGGCACTGGAAGCATCGCTGAAAAAGCTGCTGCTGGAAAAGCCCCTCAATAAGATCACGATCAACGATATCACCGAGGACTGCGGCGTGAACCGCATGACCTTCTACTACCACTTTAAGGATATTTACGATCTGGTGGACTGGATCCTGATGGAAGATGCGGCCAAGGCGATGGAAGGCCGCCAGAGCTTTGATACATGGACCGAAGCATTTCTGGACATCCTGCACCAGATCCGGGATAACAAAGCACTGGTGCTGAACGTATACCGCTCTGTGGGTCGTGAACAGGTGGAGCAGTATCTGTACAAGCTTCTGGACCCCATGCTGAAGGAATTTGCGGATCGCGAATGCCGCGACATCACCGTGCAGGACGATGACAAGCAGTTTGTGGTGGATTTTTACAAATATGCGCTGGTGGGCGTGGTGCTGGAATGGATCCGCCGGGATATGAAGACCGAGCCCGCTGTGATGGTAGAACGTATGGGACGGATGCTGCAGGGCGATCTGCGCCGCGCGTTATGCCGCCTTGCCAGCAATAAGATCCATCTGGAACAGGACGGTTGAACCGGAAGAGCGACAAAATTTTATCATAATCCGCGCCGTGATGGGTTTTCTATCACGGCGCTTTTTCTGTTTATGGCAACTTGTGGGATAGAGTGGTAGAGTAATGGCATAGAAATAGAAAAAGAGATTTCCGAAAAATACCGTTTGGAGGAAAAGGATAATGAATACTTCTGTTGAGAGCCTGACTCATAAAATGCAGCGTGCTGCCGTTGGTAAAATGGTGGACGTGGTGCTTTCTCATGCCGATAAAGACCGTCAGAAAACCGTGGGACAGCTGGTGGATGTTGCAAAGCAGTTCTATGGCAGTTCGTTCAGCGCTGAAGCCTACGAACACGCCAGACAGACCCTGACCGACCCCGACAGCAAGTGGTCCAAGCTCATCAACTGTGTGCTGGATCAGACCGACCCCAACGTGGCCCGCACCATGGCGCTGAATCTGGGCTACGAGGCTTTCTTCCGCGGCACCAAGACCATCCGCGAGAACCGTGTGAAGTATCAGTGCAACATCCCCTGGCTGATCCTGTTCGACCCCACTTCCGCCTGCAATATGCACTGCGTGGGCTGCTGGGCCGGTGAATACGGTCACAAGAATAACCTCAGCTTTGAGGATATGGACAAGATCGTTACCGAGGGCAAGGAGCTGGGCGTGTACCTGTACATGCTGACCGGCGGCGAGCCGCTGGTGCGTAAGGCTGATATCCTCAAGCTGGCCGAGAAGCACAATGATGTGCAGTTTGCCATCTACACCAACTCCACCCTCATCGATGAGCCGTTCTGCAAAGAGGTGGTGCGTTTGGGCAACATTGCCTTCATGCTGTCCATCGAGGGCACCCCGGAGACCAACGATGCCCGCCGCGGTGAGGGGCACTATGCCGCTGTTATGCATGCTATGGATCTGCTCAAGGAGCACGGCATCGTGTTCGGCACGTCCATCTGCTACACCCGCGATAATATCGAAGCTGTTACCAACGATGAGTTCATGCGTTTCCTGTGTGAGAAGGGTGCACACTTCGGCTTCTACTTCCACTACATGCCCGTGGGCAACGAGGCAGCTCCGGAGCTGATGCCCACCCCGGAACAGCGCCAGTATATGATCAAGCGCATCCGCTACCTGCGTTCGGAAGAGTGCGATATCCCGTTCTACCCGATGGACTTCCAGAACGATGGTGAGTTTGTGGGCGGCTGTATTGCCGGCGGACGCAACTACTTCCACATCAACTCGGCCGGTGACGCAGAGCCGTGCGTGTTCATCCACTACTCCAATGCCAATATCCACGACCAGAGCATTCTGGAAATTCTGCACAGCCCGCTGTTCATGGCTTATCACAACGGCCAGCCCTTCAACAAGAACCATCTGCGTCCCTGCCCGATGCTGGAAAACCCCGAACTGCTGCAGAAGATGGTGCACGAGACCGGTGCCCACAGCACCGACCTGCAGTCCCCGGAAAGCGTGGAGCACCTGTGCGAGAAGTGCAAGAACTATGCGGCCAACTGGCAGCCCACGGCGGACGAGATCTGGTCCCACACCAAGATCCGCGAGAGCCGCTACGAGAACTACAAGGACTGGAAGCCCTCGCAGCCCATTGAAAAGTAACGAAGGCAGACATCATAATGCAAACAAAGCCCAGGCGTTCCATTGAAGTGCGCTCCGTTAAGTAGGCAGAGAAATAATATCAGTTTTTGTTCGCCGTTTCCACAAGGAGACGGCGAATTTTTTTGTGCAAAAGTGATGGTTCTTTCCTGACATAAAAATACCCCCCAGAGTACGCAGAGTTTTTGTTTTACTCTGTCTACTCTAGGGGGAGCATATCACACTCAGAGAGGGTCTTGCTGTTTCATGAAAGAGTGGTTTTGAAAATTACCAGAACCAGTAGCGCTTTTTCAGCACAACATATGCAATGCCGATCAGAACCACTACAACACCACCGGCAATGAAGAAGGTCCAGTTGATATTGGCAAATTTCAGGTTCTGGTTGGTCAGCAGATAACGGCCTGCAGTATCGGCAGTGATGATGCCGTCGGTGTAGCTGTTCAGGTACTGCCACTTGTTGGAGACGGCGTTGTACAGATACAGGCGGGTATAGGTGCTCACATCCAGATCGATGCGCACCGAGCAGGGAAGAGCCGTGCCCTTGTCCAGCTCAAACTCGATGCCCTGATCGGACTCAGTCAGGATGAGCATGGTGTCCAGCTCACTGGTGGTGCTCTTGACACCGCTGCCTGCGATCTGCATGGTGTAGCCATCGCCCACCACGCACAGGGTCTTGCCGGTGGTGCGCAGCGCATTGAGGATATCACCGGTCACGGTAGGCACCTCGGCCTGTGTGAAAACGATCTCGTTGTCCTCACTGTCCTGAATGGCCTGCACAACGGGATCGATCTCGATGGGAGTATCGTTATCCGGTTTGGTGGAGCTGCTGTCCGAAGAATTATCGGAAGAAGATGCAGCCGAACGGTTGACGATGACCGTGACCATGGCGGATGCAGTGCCGTTGGAAACGGTAATGGAAGTAGCGCCGGTGCCCACAGCCGTGATCACGCCGCTGGGGCTGACCGTGGCAATGTTGCTGTTGGCGGACTTATAGGTGAACTTCTGGGAAGCGGAAGAAGGCTTGACACTGGCGGTCAGGGTGCGGGTGGCACCGGGCTTGAGCACAACGTAGGAAGGATTCACCGTGACGACCTGACCGCTGTTGGAAGAACCAGTGCTGGCGGTGCCGGTGCTGGAGTTGGGAATACTCATGACCGTGACATTGGTGGTAGCAGTCACCGAACCGCAGGTAGCGGTAATGGTGGCGGTGCCGGGGGCAATGCCGGTAACACGGCCGAAATTGTTCACCGTGGCAACCTTCTCATTGGAAGAGGTCAGGGTGACGGTGGCATAGTTGGAAGCCGAAGTAGGCCGCACCTGCAGCTGTGCCGAGACCGAGTTGCCAACATAGATGGTGTTGGAGGAAAGGGAAAGGTCCATCTCGGTAACGATCATGGAAGAATCCATGGAGACAACGATGGTGTAGGCACAGATCTGGTTGCCTGCGGCAGCGGTGATGCGGGTGGTGCCTACGCCCACAGCCTGCACGACACCGGAGTTGCTCACGGTCAGGATGGAAGTATCGTCCGAGATAAAGACAACCGAGTCGGTAGAGTTGCGCGGACGCACCACAGGAGACAGCTGCTGAGAGGAACCCAGCAGCATGTTGGCGGTATAGCTGCCGGCCTCAATGCTTTCGGCAGGCACGTCCTGATCCCACGGCATGGCAACGCCGCTCAGGGCAAGGCCGGAGACAGGGCTTGCTGCGGCCGCAGACACAGCTGTGCCGCAGGCCAGCAGGCAGAGCGCTGCCGCACAGACGGCCAGTTTTTTTGCGGTTGATTTCATAGTAAGTGTACCTCTTTGGGTGATATAACGGCGGCTGGCAGTCAGCACAGCTCCGGTTTAACGGAACAGAACGCCCAGGGCTTCCATTGCGTACTCGAAATAGGTGACCTGATCGTACTCCACGCGGGCAGTAACGCTCATGCCGTTGGAAAGATCCACCTTGTCGCCGCTGCGGCTCACCACATAAGTGGCATCGGGCTTAATGGTCATCTTATAGTAGGAAGCGTTGGAGCTGGCCGTCACGTCACTGTCAATGGCCGTTACAGTGCCGGTCAGGGTGCCATAGGAATACTCCGAAAGGCCGGTAATGGCGATCTTGCACGGGTCACCCACATGAAGCAGCGGGCGGTCATTCACGGTGACCATGGCAACGATCTCCAGATCGTCGTTCTCGCTGGCAACGGTGGCCAGCGGGGAGCCTGCGCTCAGCACCATGCCCTCTTTGTAAGGAGTATCCATGTGGATCACACCGGAGGTGGGGGCATAGATGTAGTAATCGTTGGCACCGGTGTTCAAGGCATCGAGCTGAGCCTGAATGTTGTCCACGTTGCTCTGTGCGCTGGTAATGCTCTGGGAGATGGACTGCATGGTGGAGTAGTACAGAGCTTCTACTTCGCTCTGGCTCTGCTCCATCATGGTCTTGATCTGAGCATCGGAGTAACCGGCAGCCTGATAGGCCGTGGCATCAAAGGTCTTCTGGGAGACCTGGCTCTTGTAGGTCTCGTACTGATAGTAGTAGGGCTGATCTTCAGGGTTTGTCTCGCTGAAGTAGTTGGTATCATCCTGCACGCACTGCAGCAGCTTGTTGTACTGGTCCAGCTGGGTCTGGTAGATCTTGAGCTGGCTTTCCAGGTTATCCTGCTGCATGTCGATATCCGTGCTCTTGATGTGGGCCACGAGGTCGCCCTCGTTCACATAGCTGCCCTCCGAAATATACATCTCGGTAATGGAGCCGGAATAACTGGACATGATATAGGTTTTATTGCTGGCCTGCACGGTGCCTGCGTTCTGGCTGACATAAATGCGGTTGGTATGGGTGCTCCACACCACCAGAAACAGCATGAAGATGCCCACCAGAATGACAAAAGCGTAGCCATAAGGCGGCAGCTTTTTTTCCATCATGATGCGGCGGTCCTGCAGATCCGAAAGGTTCTGAACTTTAATCGTCATAATTACTTGGTCTCCATAAAGACATCGACCACGGCATCATCCTCGTCCTGATTGACATAGATGGTATAGGAGGTGCCGGTCAGTTTCTGCTCATTCTCAAAAGCGTGGACCTGCAGCTTGTAGGAAGCCAGCTGGCTTTCGGGCATGGGGCCGGTGTAGTGGGCATACAGGCAGTTCTTCACGCGCAGAATGGCATCCATATGGTAGTCCTGCTCCATCTGGCCGATGAACTGGGTAGCCTGCTGCATCATGTACAGGTGCATCTGACGGTCCTCACCAACCACCATGGCCTGCACGATGGGGCCAATGGGCTGTGCGTTGTTGCTCTTGATAAAGTTGTGCATCTGGGTCAGCACCACGGGCAGACTGGCCATCTCTTCCGGATGGATCTCACGGGAGAGCACATTGGTGAGCTTCAGGGTCTTGTTCTCGGCTACTTTGATCTCTTTCATGTTGAATACCTCGGTTCCTTTTCAGATTTACCTCAGAAGAGGCAGTAATAGGCAATCGAGAAAGGGGAGAAAACCGCTGCAGAGAGTAGCTTCCTCTCCGCTCCCGATCGCCTACTACTTATAAAAGTAATAGGGATCTTGCGAATAAAATGTGCCCGGAGGCGTTTTGCCTCCGGGCACACCATAGTGAGGCATAGTCACCTGAGCAGGCAGGGCCTGTTCAGGATAACACCATCTACTTCTACTAAACAGAAAGTCTTTCTAGCTCTTTTTTATCTGACACAGCAAAACTATGTCAAACCAAACTATCCATCAAGAATTACTCCCTTTCATATGTAACCGGGTGCGCACCCGGCTGCAACACATCAATAGGTGATCGACTCACCGTCGTCATCCTCTTCCACCACGGCCTGCATGACAGACTGCTTGGGCTCTGCCTTTTTGTTGCGGTAGATACCCTGCTGCATGTTCCACAGCTCGTAGTACTTGCCTTCCTTGGCAAGCAGCTCATCGTGCGTGCCGCGTTCCACGATCTTGCCGTGATCCATCACAAGGATCAGATCACAGTCACGAACGGTGGACAGGCGGTGCGCCACGATCAGCATGGAACGATCTGCAAGCTGATCGTAGATCATGTTGAAGATCAGATTTTCCGTAGCAAAGTCCAGATTACTGGTGGATTCATCCAGAATGTAGAGGTTGGAATCTTTCAGGAAAGCACGTGCCAGCGCAATGCGCTGCTTTTCACCGCCGGACAGGCCGTTGCCTGCTTCTTCCAGATAGGTGTTATACTGCAGGGGCAGATGACGGATAAAGTCGTGTGCATCCGCTTTCTTGGCAGCTTCCTTGACTTCGTCCATCGTAGCGTCCATACGGGAAACGCGGATGTTATCATAAATGGTCTTGCTGAACAGCTCAACGTTCTGCGGCACATAAGAAATTGCACGGCGGACAGAATCATTGGTGTATTCAGCCAGATTCACACCGTTCAAGTCGATCTCGCCATCTTCCGGCTCATAATACTTGAGCAGAAGCTTGGTGATCGTGGATTTGCCGCTGCCGCTGCTGCCCACCAGCGCGACCTTTTTACCGGCCGGAATGGTAAAGCTGATGTGATCCAGTGCAGGGGCACGGTTGCCATAACGGAAAGTGACATCCTTGAACTCGATATCGCCCTCCACCTTGTCCAGATCGGTGCGGTCTTCGTCGCCGACCGTCTCGGAGGGATAATCCATGATCTCGCCCAGACGCTTCATGGAAATGCTGGCCTCCTGAATCTGCATCTGCAGACCGATCAGGTTGCTCAGCGGGGAAGTAAAGTAAGAGGACAGTGTGCTGAAGGCCATGAATCCGCCCAGTGTCATCTCACCCTTCAGAACCTGACTGATACCCACATAGGTGGTCAGCATGCTGAAACCGGTGGAAATGAAGGAGGAAATCAGGCCCTGCGTGGTGCTGATCTTGCTGGAGCGCAGGCTGATCTTCAGGCTCTTGATGTACTCACGCTCGAGGTTCTCCATTTCGGTATCCTCGTTGGCGTTGCACTTGACCGTCTCAATGCCGCGCAGGCTTTCGATCATCTGGCTGTTCAGTGCAGCGGACTGCACCATGGTCTCTTCGTTGATCTTTTTGTAAGGCTGCTTGTAGATCAGCACCAGCAGAATGCTGACCAGAGCCATGAACAGCGAGATCGAGAAGAGCATCGCATTCATGCGGAACAGGATGATACCGGTGATAATGGCCATCGAGATATCCATGATCAGACTCAGCGCAATGCTGGTGAAGATGGATTTGATGGTGTTTGCATCCGAATAACGGGTGGTGATATCACCAGTCTTGCGGGTGGCAAAGAACTTCATGGGCAGATGGAAGATATGCCCGAAGTAACCCAGCATCAGCGGAATATCGATCTTGATGGATAGGTGGATCAGAACCCACTGCCGGACAAAGCCCACCAGCGTATTGGTGATGCTGACCATGCTGAACACAAGGATCAGTGTGACCAGCAGATTGTCCAAGCCATATGGCAAGACCTCGTCCATCAGGATCTTGTTGAACATGGAGGAGGCAATGCCCAGGATCGTAACGATCAGAGAACTCAGGATCGCATAGGCAAAGAGTTTTTTCTGGGGCAGCAACAGGTCGATGTAACGCTTGAACATGCCGCCCTTTTCGATCTTACCACCCTTGAACTCCGAGGTGGGGTTCATCAGCAGCAGAACACCGGTAAAGTTCTTGTAGAACTCATCCAGAGAGATCTTTTTCAGCTCACTGCCGGGGTCGCCGATCACGACATAATCCTTGCACTTGTGTTTTTTGCCGTTCTTCTCATCTTCCTTGGCGGATTCGGCTTCTTTCAGCATGTGCCGACGACGCTCACCGTCATCTTTGATGGTGGTCTTTTTAAAGACGACCACAAAGTGGGCCAGACCCTGATCGGTGATGACCTGCGCAATGCAGGGCAGCGAGAAATCGCTGAGGAAATTTTCACGGTCTACGCGAACCGCTGCAGTGGTGAAACCCAACTCATTAGCGGCTTTCTGCAAACCAACAAGGTTCGTGCCTTTCAGGTCGGTACCCATCATATCGCGCAGGCGGGTGATGGTAACTTCCTTTTTGTAATGGAGGCACACCATTGCGAGGCAGGCAGCCGCACAGTCAGTGGTGTCGTGCTGCCGGACATAGGTATAACGCATAGATGCTTCCTTTGATCATATACAAATTTATTCAAACAGCGGCAGGCGTTTTGAAGAAGCGGCCTGCCGCAGATCTGACAACGTGAAAAGAGCCGGAGCCTGAAACAGCAGCACAGAGGCCGGTGCTTTGTCCTGTTCTGCGGAGAACCATGACAAAACACCGGTCGGCTGCTATCAAAAGAAGGGAGCACCTACCCTTTGATCTGTGTGCCGGACTTTGGAAAAACAGATACAAATTCCCAAAGCTTATAAGCAGTATACCACAATGTGACATCTTCTTCAAGTAGTCAAATTTTAAGAAATCATTATGCTTGATGCTTTTTTCGCATGGATGCTGTGTTTTTGGGACAGAGAAGCCCAAAAACAGAGGAGAAACACGACTGCATGGCTGTATAGAAAAAGGGTGTAGTATGGGACAAACAAAAAAGGCAATGTTCTGTGGAACATTGCCTTTTCTTCTGGCGCCTCTTGCCTGACTCGAACAGGCGACACCCTGATTAACAGTCAGGTGCTCTAACCGACTGAGCTAAAGAGGCAGATCACATTTGTGACTGCGAGAGATATTATACCGCATAAGAATGCCTTTTGCAAGCCTTTTTTTAAAAAATGGATCATTCTTGGCAAAATAAAACCGTCCTGCAGTGTTTTGAAACGCTGCAGGACGGTAAAGTACATATTATAAAAGAAGGAAAGGCTTATTTCAGCTTGCTCTTGGCCTTCATGCGCTGCTCGTGGTTCAGGATCTGCTTGCGGATGCGCAGATTTTCAGGAGTGACCTCCAGCAGCTCGTCCTGTGCCAAGAATTCCAGGCAGCCTTCCAGACTGAGCTTGCTAATGGGGATCAGGCGCAGAGCATCATCGGAGCCGGATGCACGGGTGTTGGTCAGGTGCTTGGTCTTGCAGACGTTGACATCCACATCCTCGCCGGAAGCGG
>ERZ791746.1733-NODE-1733-length-13879-cov-12.842737_pt1 | contig 13879 bp, 15 predicted proteins | sample MGYA00510038_ERZ791746 | MGnify/ENA primary metagenome ERZ791746 (study PRJEB30046, sample SAMN00792018) | human gut metagenome | study: EMG produced TPA metagenomics assembly of the A metagenome-wide association study of gut microbiota in type 2...
GCGGTACACTTTCCGCGGAAAGGCGGTACCGCTTTTTCGGATAGGCGGTACACCTTGGCGGAATATTCATATGCCACAGTACTCTCACAAATGACCGGCGCCCTGCTGCCGATCCTGTATTTTTCCCGTACCCCTGGCAAGGTGCTGTACTTCACAAAGCCCATTTTTTCTCTCCACCCTGTATCCCGGTCCATGACTAATGGTCTTTCCGGCCTGATGACCTATGTATCCGACCCCCTTGTCACCATGCTCTATAACTATGAGCTTCTTACCTGGCTCGGTGAAGACGGACTGGCCGCATACAGTGTCATTTCCTACATTTCCTTCCTCTTTGATGCGGTCTACATGGGCTACTCCGATGCCCTCATCCCGGTCACCGCCTACCAGTACGGTGCCCGGAACCGACAGGAACTATCCCACCTGCTTCATAGCAGTCTGAAAATCCTCGCGGTTACAGGACTCATCCTATCCTTTACCGCCTTTGCCGCAGCCCCGTATCTGGCATCCTTCTTCGTGGGCTATGACCGGAGCCTCACAGAGCTCACCACCCATGCCTTCCGGCTTTACTGTCTCTGCTACCTGCTCTCCGGTTTTTCAAAATACGGAGATGCCTTCTTTACCGCACTGAATAACGGCACAGTGTCAGCGGTCATTTCCTTTTCCCACACCCTTATTTTCGAAGTGGCAGCTATTCTCCTGCTCCCTGCTCTCCTGGGTCCTGACGGTCTCTGGCTCTCCCTCACCGCCGCAGAAATAGGCTCCGTAGCAGTGGTGGCAGCTTTTTTGAAAGGCTTGAAGAGGGAATATGGGTACTGATGGGTAACGGGCTAACATGGTAATTGGGGACGTGGAGCCTTGAGCTTTCAGCCTTGAGCATTGAGCAGACCAGCCGCTCCGCTGCGAATGTCCTATGGCTGAACACCCTGCAAACGTGCGAGGGCTTCCAGCTGCTGGCTGTCAGCTTCTAGAAAAGCTCCACGGCCTGCGATGAAAAGGAAGAATTGCGATTTGCGAGTTGAAGTCCAGCGGCTCCGCCTCAAAAGATGCAACTTACAACGCCCGACTTACCACCTTTACCCTATTCACTGATTTGCCTCATACCAATGGAGCACGCCAAAAAAAGCAGCAGAATGAAATCATTCTGCTGCTTTTTTTGGCCGCTTATACTTTATACTTATTTCTTGGAATCAGCGAGATAAGCCTTCAGGGCATCAGCCAATCTCTTTACCCCTTCTTCAATGACATCATCATCATTGTAGGAGAAGTTCAGACGGAAGTAGTTCTTCTTCTTGGATTCCGGGAAGAAGGCATCACCCGGTACGTATGCAACCTTGCGGTCCAGTGCGTACTTGAAGAGGTCACGGGAGTTGCATCCTTCCGGCAGTTCTACCCACAGGAAGAGGCCGCCATGGGGATAGGTGCATTTTACATCGGAGGGGAAGTACTTCTTGATGGCATTGCACATTACATCCCGGCGATGGCCGTAGAGTTTGCAGTTATCTTTGATGTGTCCTTCGAAGTCGTAGTTCTTCATGTACATAGCCACTTCACGCTGGGTGACGGAAGGAGTAGCCAGGTCCGTGGAGCCCTTGACCAGGTCGAACTTCGGCAGCATTTCATCGTTCACTACCATCCATGCCAGTCTCATGCCGGGAGCCAGGGTCTTGGAGAAGGTGCCGGAATACATGACGAGATGTTTTGGATCCATAGTGATGAGCGGAGCAATTTCTTCACCTTCGAAACGGAGATCGCCGTAGGGGTTATCTTCGAATACGGGGATTTCAAACTTCGTTACGATTTCCATGAATTTCTTACGACGTTCCAAGCTCATGCAGCGGCCGGTGGGGTTCTGGTAGTTCGGAATGACGTAAATGAATTTCACATTGTCATTCTTTTCCAGTACTTTTTCCAGTTCTTCCGGAATGATGCCGTCATCGTCAGTGGGAACTTCGATGTAACGGGGTTCCTCAAAATCGAAAGCACCGATAGCGCCCAGGTATGTCGGGCTTTCGCAGAGGACCACATCTCCCTTGTTCAGGAAAACACGGCCTGTGATATCGAGGCCCTGCTGGGAACCGGTGACAATCATAATGTTCTTCGGATCCACCTTGTACATGCCCATGGGCTGGTACATGCGGTTCATACGGTCCGCAATGGCCTGGCGGAGTCCCATGAAGCCGAGGGACGGGCCATACTGCATGGCGCCGGCGCCATCTTCTTCTCTTACTTTGATAGCAACTTCAGTCAGTTCCTTCAGGGGGAATGTCTTCGGAGCAGGAAGGCCGCCTGCAAAGGAAATGATATCCGGCTGTGCGGTGAGCGCCAGAAGGGGACCCAGGTCAGACGGTTTCATATTAGCCAGTACATCAGAAAAACGAATTGCCATAAATATCTCTCCTTTACTCTCGAAAACAGAATGCACTCATTCCGTTTTCATGGATTTTTATAAATGCTCCGGTGGCTGTGGTAAGGGAGCACTGACGAAATCCGACGGCGCGAATGGGTCAGGAGTCCGTAAAAACCATGGAGTCCGCAAGCAAATATAAATACTACAGGAAATCCCCGGGCCATCTGCCAATAGCCTGAAAGTCCTTAGTACTATTATTTTAAAACGGACGCCATGGGATGTCAATGAAAAGGAATATTGCGGTTTGACGAGCTGTTGAGGGAGCTGATGGATAGAGTCATTCGCGCAGGGGCTTCTAGCTGCTAGCGGCTAGCAACTAGGAAAGCTCTACAGCCTACGGCACGAATGACTGGCGGAAATACCGGGTGGGAAGCGCCGCAGGCGGATCAGCTTTCCTAGCAGCTAGAAGCTAAAAGCCAGCAGCCCCATGTGAGTGACTCTACACGTAAGCATACTAACCGCTAACCCCAACAGCTCGACAAACTGAAATATCGTAGCAATCCCATTTTGTGAAATTAAAAAGCCGCCTTTCGGCGGCCCACAGGTACGAAGTTATTTCTTTTTCATCGATTCAATTTCCAGTAATGCCCAGCAAACAGTTTCCTGTTTTTCTTCTTCAACCATAACTTCTTTTTCAACCTGCTGTTCTTTCATGTCTGTTTCTGCCTCCATCAAAAAAGCCCGCATCATCACGAGCCACATAGAAGAATATTTTGTATGGTTATAATATATATCTTTTATAACTACTTATCCAATATTTCTTTTACAGATTTCTATTTTTTACTTGAAATTTTATTCATAGATTGAGTAGCTTGAATCGGCTATAAAATTGATTCATTTTTGTATTGATTCCAGGGTATCCTTTTTAAAAGGTTACCGCAAATTACATAGTATGCATGATTATTTTATTTCTGTTCAGTCTTCCCGTATATTATAACCTGTAAGTTATGTAATAATCTGATAAAAGTGGGAATTTATATAGAGCTTCCACCAAACTCCGGAAATTTTTCCTGAAACCATGCAAAAAAACAGCCGGGGAATGTCAATACCGACTTTCAGAGACCGGTTACATTCTCAGGCTGTTTTTTATGCAGGAAATATTTCACAGGCAGTCTTCAATACTGCAGGAGGCATCCGGGACGGTACTTCGAATACTCCCTAATCCAACGTGCCCAATACTTTCTTCGCTTCCAATACGTCTTTTTCTATCTGTTCCCGCAGGGCAGAGGTCGAGGGGAATCGGATTTCTCCCCGAAGCCGCCGGATCCATCGGAGCGTAAAGGGGCTGCCGTAGATGGATTCGTCGAAATGGAAGATAAAGGTTTCTATGGTTCTTTCTTCGTTGCCAAAGGTGGGATTGGTGCCCACGTTAGTAATGGCAGGATAAGTCCGGCCGCCGATGATGGCTTCTGTGGCATAAACGCCGTCGGCGGGGCAGACACGGTTTTCCGGAAGCTCCAAGTTCGCCGTGGGAAATCCCAGGATGTCAGTGCCCCTGTGAAATCCATGGACAATATCACCGGATGTGGTATAGGGCCGTCCCAGAAGGCGGGCCGCCTCTTCCATATTTCCATGCTGGATGAGCCGGCGGATGGCGGTACTGGAGACGATTTTCCCGTCCTCAGAAATAAGGCGGACTACTTCTGCCTTCACCGGCCTGTTCCGGAAGAAATCCAGAAGCAGGGAACTCTTTCCGAGAGCGCCGTGGCCGAAGGTAAAGTTTTCTCCTGTCACTATGCCCGCCAGTCCCGGCAGGGCTGCCAGTTCTTCCAGAAACGTTTCCGCCGGTTTCTGCAGGAATTCCCGATTCGGTTCCAGAAAAAGGGCCAGTTTCATGCCCGCCGCTTCGAAGGATCGTTCCTTTTCTATCCGATCCTGGAGGAGGGGCACATGGATATCCGGTGAAAGGACAGCCATAGGATGGGGCCAGAAGGTGAGGACTCCCGGCAGTGCGGTAAGGGAATGGGCCATTTCCTTCGTTTTAGCAAAGACCTGCCGGTGTCCCCTGTGGCAGCCGTCAAAAAATCCCAGTGCCAGCACGTATTTCTGCCCTTTCGGCAGTTCCTTCAATGAATGATAGATAACCATAGCTCAGGAAAACACTTTCTTTGGATGAATAATTCCCTTTTCAATGGAAGCTATACCCAGAAAACGGGAGCCCGAGAAAATAGCCGCCCGTTCCCGGTCCCCTTCTTTTGTGCGGAGCCTCTTCCCCTGGAGAAAGCCTGTCGCTTGCTCTTCAGGAATGTCCACCTGGTCCAGGGCAGAAAGGATGGGGTGCAGGTCTTCTATCACCGCCCCCGCCGGATCCTTTTCAATCTCTTCCAGGGTACAGGCATCCTTCAGGGAAAAGGGTCCCATTTCCGTGCGGGTAAGAGCGCTCATGGTAAGAAGACAGCCAGCCTTTTTCCCCAAGTCCCGCCCCAGGGCCCGGATATAGGTACCGGCACTGCAGGTAACGGACAAATGAATGAGCGGTGGCTGAATGTCCTCTATGGTCAATTCGTAAATGGTGACAGGACGGGGGGGCAGGTCCACTTTCTTTCCTTCCCTTGCCAGTTTATAGGCCCGCTCTCCGTGGACTTTCAGTGCCGAGTAGGCAGAGGGCACCTGCATGATGGGCCCCCGCATGGTTTCGGCCGCCTTTTCAAAGACCGAAAGATCTTCAGGAATGGGGCCCTTTTCAAGGACCCTGCCGGTCATATCTTCCGTGTCCGTGGCGATGCCCATGGTAAATTCCGCTTCGTAGGTCTTTCTGTGGATGGGGGCATACTCGATAAGCCTTGCAGCCCGTCCGAGAAATACGGGAAGAACCCCGGAGGCCATGGGATCCAGGGTGCCGCCATGGCCGATTTTCTTCTGGTGGTAAATCTTTCGAAGTTTCGCAATTACGTCGAAGGAGGTCCACCCCTTCGGTTTCACCACATTGATGACTCCATCCATCAGAGGTATTTCTCCGCTGCCTTTACGAAGAGAGGCTCTGCTCCTTCAAAAGAGTCATGGATGGTGCAGCCCGAAGCTTTCCAGTGGCCGCCGCCGCCGAATTCCGCTGCCAGTTCTCCCACATTGGCATAATCCTTGGAACGGAGGGAAATCCGGGTTTCCTTGTCTCCTTTGTACTTGAAGAGGGCCGCAATTTCACAGCCCCTGATGCACCGGGGAATGGAGGCATAGGCATCGGAATTTTCCCCGTCCAGGTCCATGGCTTCTTTGCCCATGTAGGCAATCACGATTTTCCCATTATCGTAGGAATGGACCGTACCTGCCACGAGCTGGTAGCATTTCATGGCTTCCTCCGTCTTTTCATCGAGACGGTTGGAGATATAGGAAGGATCCGCTCCCATGGCTACAAGCTGGCTGGCCATGAGCAGGGTGTGGGGGGAAGTACAGCTGAACTTGAAGAAACCGCTGTCCGTACCGATGGCCATGTAGAGGGCATTGCAGGTGTCCTTATCCATCTGTATATTCGCATCAAAGAACATTTCCGCCAGCATTTCTGCGGTGGCCGCATACTTGTACTGCAGGTACAGGTAGTCCGTGTATCGTTCATTGGACCGATGATGGTCGATGCAGAGGCTGTCTACGTCGGGGAAATCAAAGTTTCCTCCCCGTTCCAGGTTTCCCAGGTCCGTGAAGACAAGGGCATCATAGTCTCTTCCTTCCGGAATAGACGTATGTACCAGTTCCGTGGTCTTGATGAGCCGGTACACCTGGGGCACCGGATCCGGCAGCACCATGTCCGCTTCCTTTCCCATGGAGAGGAGCACATTGTGGAGGGCACAGATAGAGCCTACATCATCACCGTCCGGATGTTCATGGCCTACAAGGAGAAAACGGTTATGGGATTTCAGAAAGGCCATGGCCTCTTCTTTGGTGATTTCTTTGGCATGATTCAGGGCAAGGCTCATTTGTCTTCCTCCTTATGAATTTTTTTCAGAAGGCCATCGATATGCATCCCATAGTCCAGGGATGTATCTTCTTCAAAAGAAATTTCCGGGGTGTAGTAAATCTTGAGCCGCTGCCCAAGTTCCCGGCGGATGAATCCTTTCCCCCGGTTCAAAGCTTCCAGGGATGCCGCCTTTTCTTCGTCTTTTCCGAAGAGGGAGACGAAGATTTTCGCTTCCCGAAGATCCCCGGTCACTTCGACGCCGGTGACGGTGACAAATCCGATGCGGGGATCCTTCAGGTCATGGAGCAGCATGCTGCTCACTTCCTGTTTAATAAATTCCTGTACTTTCCGTACGCGTAATTCAGACATGGTACACCTCCTATGGGGTATAGAGTAAAACATCCGCCCTTTATGCAATTGAAAAAGGCGGATGGGAATGGTGAAAAAATGTGAGATAAAGTATTAAGAATGAGGCCAAACCAGTGAATGAGGCTGAGGGTGGTGGGTTGGGCAAGGCTGACGCCCTGCCAAAGCGGGGACGTAAGGAAGAAAAGCCGCCTTCGGCGGCAAATCTTCCTTATGCCCCCGGTGCGGAGCACCCACCACCTGGTTGACGAGCGTCAGCGATGCCAACCTACAACCTTTAGCCCCATGTATACGTCTGGAATATCAGCCCTCTCGGACGAGGGAGCCCAATCATTCCAGCTTTGCTGCTTCTTCTTTCAGCTCGAAGGCTTCCAGCTGGTCTCCTTCTTTCACGTCCCGGTAGCTGTCGATGGCAATGCCGCATTCGAAGCCCGCTGCCACTTCTTTCACATCGTCCTTGAAGCGGCGCAGCGATGCAATCTTACCTTCATGAATAACGATGCCGTCACGGATGAGGCGGAGCTGGCAGGTACTGGTGACCTTGCCGTCCTGTACGTAGGAACCGGCAACGATGACTTTCGGGGTATGGATGACCTGGCGAACTTCCGCATGGCCCAGGAGGACTTCGCGGATGGTGGGTTCCAGCATGCCCGCCATAGCGGCTTTCACATCATCGATGCAGTCATAAATGACGCGGTAGAGACGGATATCGACGCCGTCTTTTTCCGCCATGGCTCTTGCATTGGCATCAGGCCGGACATTGAACCCGATAATGAGAGCATGGGAGGCAGAGGCCAGCATAACATCGGATTCATTGATGGCACCGACGGCGGAATGGACGATGGAAATACGGACTTCATCGCTCTTGATGGCGGTCAGGGACTGTACCAGTGCTTCTACGGAGCCCTGGACATCGGCTTTGATGATAATATCCAGTTCCTTCATTTCCCCTTCCTTGATCTTTTCGAAGATGTTGTCCAGGGTGACTTTCTGTACGCTTCTCTGTTCCTCTTCCTTTGCCTTCGATGCACGGAGTTCCGCAATGGCTCTGGCTTTCTTTTCATCCATGACGTAGAAGTGGTCCCCCGCTTCCGGCACGCTGTCCATACCGAGGATTTCCGCGGGAGCTGAAGGTTCGGCGCTCTTCATTTTCCGTCCGTTTTCATTGGTCATGGCACGGACACGGCCCCAGCACTTGCCGGCCAGGATACCGTCGCCTACATGGAGGGTGCCATTCTGTACGAGGACGCTCATGACAGGGCCCCGGCCCTTATCGAGCTGGGCTTCGACTACGACGCCGTAGGCTTCGCGGTTCGGGTTGGCCTTCAGTTCCTGCATTTCTGCTACGAGGAGGATGTTTTCCAGCAGGTCATCAAGGCCGATTTTTTTCTTGGCGGAAATCGGAGTCATAATGACATCGCCGCCCCAGTCTTCTGCCAGAAGTCCTTCCTTGGACAGTTCTTCCTTGATGCGGTCCGGGTTGGCACCGGGTTTATCGATCTTATTGATGGCCACCATAATCGGCACCTTCGCATTCTTTGCGTGGTGGATAGCTTCGATGGTCTGCGGCATGACGCCGTCGTCCGCTGCTACGATAAGTACAGCGATATCGGTGATCTGGGCGCCTCTGGAACGCATGGCCGTGAATGCCTCGTGGCCAGGGGTATCGAGGAATGTAATCTTGTGTCCCTTGTAACGGATCTGGTAAGCACCGATTCTCTGGGTAATGCCGCCGGCTTCGTGCATGGCCACATTCGTCTGGCGCAGGGCATCGAGGAGGGTGGTCTTACCATGGTCTACGTGGCCCATGATAGTAACCACGGCAGGCCGGGGTTTCAGGAACCGGGGATCATCGGGAGCCGGTGTATATTCGGTGGGATCAGCTGCTTCCTTCGGTTCCAGCAGTTTCACGCCGAATTCTTCCGCCAGGATTTCCACGGTATCCCGGTCCAGGTTCTGGTTGATGGTGGCCATGACGCCATCCATCATGAGGTGCTTAATGATTTCGCTGACTTCCCGTCCGAAGAGGTCTGCCAGTTCTTTAACGGTAACGCTGGGCGGAAGTTCCACTTCCGTCGGATAGGTAACCGCTTTCTTTTCGGCCATATGCTTCTTTTTCTTCGTCTGGTTCAGGGAACGGGCCATGAGGGAGCCCCCTTCCTTTTCCCTGCGGCTTCTTTCCCAGTCCTTCTTCGTCTTCTTCTTTGCCGGTTTTTCTCTTCTCTGGGTGGCTGCCGGCTTTTCTTCTACCGGAGCGGGGCGGCTGTTCCTGTCGGATGGCCGTCGATCCTGGTGGGGACGGTCATTTCTGTCGCTGCGGCCGTTTCCATTCCGATCATTTCTGCCCTGGGAAGTCCGGCCGGATTCATTCCGGTTCCGATTATCCCGCTGGGGACGGTCGTTCCGGTCATTCCGGTTTCTTTCACCCTGCCGTTCGCTGCGGTTGTCCCGGGAGTGGAAATTCTTTTCATCCCTCGGACGGTTTTCTTTCCGTTCCTGTCTCGATTCTTCTCCCTTCCGGGCCGGTTTTGCTTCCGCCTTCAGAGCCGGCTTCGGTTCTTCCGCCTTCTTTATCGGTTTCGGAGCCGGTTTCGGTGCTTCCGGCACTTCGATGGAGGAATAGGATGCCTGCTGGCCGGATTCCTTATTCTTCCGGTCCGTAGGCCGTCCCTGCTGGTCAAACCGTACGGTACGAATCACCGGGCGGCGGGCCGGTTTCTTCTTTGCCGCAAAGGCCTTCGCCAGCACGGCGTGGCCATTATCATCCACGCTGCTCAGGCGGCTCGTCACATCAATATTATTCTTCTTCAGTACTTCCAGTACCTCTTTATCGGTCTTTCCGAATTCCCTGGCTAATTCATAAACTCTCTTTTTCTTCTGCATAAGCAGCCTCCCAACCTTTATGTTTTCCGACGGTCAATTTTCTCTGCAATTGCCCTGCCGAATCCTTTATCTGTAATCAGCGCTGCTGTCCTGACCCCTTTCCCGAGAGCCTGTCCCAGCCGTTCTTTCTCTCCGAACAGCCTGTATGACAGGTGGAGCCGTTCAGCAGCCTTTATATATTCGTCCTTTGTTCGCGGGGAGCTGTCTTCTGTAACAATCAGCAGGACGGCCTGCCTCTTTTTTAATCCTTCTGACACCTGTTCATTCCCGGAAAGCAGTTTTCCTGCTTTCATGCAAAGGCCAAGCATCCTGTAAATCGGCTCATCCATTTTCGATCTGTGATTTCAGTGCTTCATACACTTCTTTGGAAACCGGACGCTTCAGGGATTTCTCCAGGCCATGGGATTCATAGGCCTTGGTGAAGCAATCCATATTGTCACACACATATACGCCGCGGCCCGATTTCTTTCCTGTCCGGTCCACTTCGATGATGCCCGTAGGAAGCGCCACAATGCGGAGAAGCTCTTTTTTCGGCTTCAGTTCCTTGCATCCTACGCACATGCGCATGGGAATCTTTTTTACTTTCATTCCTTATCTTCCTCCGTATCTCCGCCAGCTTCGATATCTCCAAGGATATCATCGTCTTCTGCGCCCTCTTCAGGCTGGTCGAATCCTTCTTCCTGGGCCTGGGTTTCGCTCTTGATGTCGATCTTCCAACCCGTCAGCTTGGCAGCGAGCCTTGCATTCTGTCCGGACTTGCCGATGGCCAGGGACAGCTGGTAATCAGGAACCACGACGAAGGAAGACTTTTCTTCTTCCCATACAGACACGGTAACCACCTTTGCCGGAGACAGGGCATTGGCGATATAAACGGCCGGATCTTCATCCCAGCGGACAATATCGATCTTTTCATCGTGGAGTTCGTCCACAATGTTCTGGACGCGCTGTCCCTTGGGGCCTACGCAGGCACCGACAGGGTCGATATTCGGGTCCATGGCATATACGGCGATTTTGGCGCGGGAGCCCGGTTCACGGACAACATTCTTGATTTCCACGGAACCACTGTAAATTTCCGGTACTTCCAGTTCAAAGAGCCTCTTCAGGAGGTTCGGATGGGTCCTGGAGAGGATGATTTCCGGTCCCTTCGTGGTCTTCCGTACTTCCAGCACGTAGCATTTGATTTTGTCGTTGGTATGGAAAACTTCCCCTTCAATCTGTTCCGCATAGGGAAGGATACCTTCCACCCGGCCCAAATCTACGAAAATGGTGCGGGATTCACTCCACTTTACGGTGCCCGTGATGATATCCCCTTCGCGGCCGGAGAATTCATTATAAATGGAACCTCTCTCCGCTTCCCGGAGCTTCTGGATCATCACCTGCTTAGCAGTCTGGGCAGCGACACGGCCGAAATTCTTCGGGGTCACGTCGATCTGCAGCATATCACCGGCTTCATAGGACTTATCAATTTTCTTCGCATCTTCCACGGTAATTTCGTTCACCGCATTTTCCGAAGCGGGATCAATGGTTTCTACCACCGTTTTTTCTGCATAAATATGATAGTCTCCGGTTTCCCGGTTCAGGGAAACCGAGGTCTTGGCGTTGCTGCCGGTCTCTTTCTTGTAAGCGGTGAGAAGCATCATTTCCAATGCGTCAAAAACTACGTTCTCATCCACTTTCTTGGCCTTTACAAGACCCTTGACTGCTTCTATTAAATTGCCATTCACGATGAATATTTCCTCCTGCTTTAAAATGAAAAATGCAGCCTTACCTGCGAAATCTTATCCCTGTCTACCGATGTCTTCCCGCCATCCTCCATTTCAAGGAGAAGGGCTCCCTCTTCAGAAAGCCCCAGAAGCTTTGCTGTGAAGGATTTCACCTTCGTCCCCTCCAGGGGTGCAAAGAGCTTCACGTCCACATCACTGCCGGTGTACCGGATAAAGTCCTTATCCTTCTTCAGTATCCGGTCCAATCCCGGGGAAGAAACTTCCAGCATGTAATTATCGGGAATCAGGTCTTCCTCATCCAGAAGGGCACCGGCCTTTTCACTGACTGCCTGGCAGTCAGAAAGATCCACGCCGCCTTCCTTGTCAATGAAAATGCGGAGAATCCAATTTCTCTCCCGCACATACTCCACATCCACAAGCTCGATGCCTTCCGCTTCCAGACGGGATTCCAGCAGTTTTTCCACTGCCTCTTCGATTTCCCTGCGTGCCATATGCCCTCCCTTATGCAAACATCCTACTATAAGAAAAAGTGAGCCGAAGCTCACTCCACAGGAAATTCTATAAACACACTTACCGAAGACATTATATCACATCTTGTAAAGCGTGGGAAGGGCCGCCGGGAAAGGCTGCGGCTAAGGGAAAGAGGGAAAGAGGCGATGCTGATAGATCGAATCATTCGTGCGGAGACTTCTGGCTCCTGTCTGGGCATCGTGCGAACCTGTGGGTCCTTGAGCCATGAGCATTGAGCTGATTGGGCCCTTTGAGCCATTACCTTATCAGTCCCTGTGAGCTCATCCTGGTGACTCTATCAACAAGCACCGCACCCCCAAAGCCCCCTGCGTCCCTTTCTCCTATGATGCACCGAATGCTCTCCTCTCATCCTCCATCAAACAGCTCCGGATACACTGCCCGGGCGCTGGCTTCCATAGCGTCGGTGATATGCTGGGACATGACGTACTTGTACTTCTCCGGAAAGGGTACCAGTTTCCCGTTTTTCACGGCCTTTACATCCTGGTAGGCCGGATTTTCCTTAAGCTCCCTGGCAAATTCCGCCTCATCGTCCCCTTCCTTTACCTTCCATACCGGCATGAGAATCACATCGGGGTCAATTTCCGGGAGAAGTTCCGTGGACAGGTAGGCATTGATCCCCTTCGGCACATCGTACCGGGCCGCCCCGTCTTTCACATGGGCCATGGACAGAATCTCACTGAAAAGGGTCCCTTTCTTACCCAGGATTCCCCGGAAGGACAGGGCCAGGGCGGTGCGCTCTTTATCCTCTGTAATGGGGGCCAGTTTTTCTTCCAGCGCTGCTTTTTTAGCCTTCATATCATTGACCATGGCTTTCCCCTTTTCTTCCTCGTCCACCGCTTTTGCCACGCCCATGACCTTCGTCTCCATTTCATCCCAGGTGGCAAGGAATGAGGGATACATACACCGGTACCCCGGACTGCCGAAGGAGGTTCACCACATTCCCGGAAATGGCGGTGGACGCAATGACCAGGTCCGGCTTCATGGCCATGATGGACTCCACATTGGTATCGGTGGTCTTCCCCACCGCATCCCGCTCTTCCGGAGTGACAAAGGTGATGTCCTCGTTGCCCGCATACTTCGAGAGTGCCTCTACCCGGGAAGTTTCCACAAGGCCCAGGAGGATTTCATCGGTGCCGTAGGTGAGGGATACAATCCGGGACGGATGGCTGGGGACAGAGAGGGTATATCCTGTATCGTCCTTTATCGTACGGGATGAGGAGCCAGCATGTTTCACACTCCCGCAGCCTGTGGTAAGGGACAGGATGAAGGTGAGAATAATGGATAAAAAGATGGTGGTCAGATGTTTCAAAGATACCTCCCTGGGTGTAATGCAAAAGACAGCGATATTTCAGTATTGCGAGCTGTTGGGGCGACGCTGGTGGGTAGAGTCATTCGTGCGGAGCTTCTAGCTGTTAGCTGCTAGCTTCTAGGAAAGCTGGCAAGCCTACGGCACGAATGACTGGCGGGAATACCGGGTGGAAGCGCCGCAGGCGGATCAGCCTTCCTAACAGCTAGCCGCTAGAAGCCAGGAGCTCCATGCGAGTGACTCTATCCGCAAGCGTGCCAAACCGTTCGCTCCAACAGCTCGTCAAACCGCAATTGGCTGAAATAAACAAGCGCCTTTACCGGAAGTAAAAGCGCCCATTTCATCAGAATTTATATTCAGAGCCAAACATGAAATTCCTGCCCAGATCGTAGAAGGTGGAACTGGAGGTGGAAATGATGTCGCGGCGGTTGAAGAGATTATCGATGTTCAGGAAGAACCGGTTTGTTTCATTGGCTTTATAGGAAAAATTGAGGTCCGACAGCCACTGGGATTTCATGGACTCATAGGGATCGGTATCCCGGATACGCCGGCCCAGATAGCTGATGTTGAATGCGGTGGTCAGCTTGCCGGATACGTAGTTGATTCCCAGGTTCCCGCCAATTTTACCGTAGTAATCGTGCCAGCCAATGCTGGTTTCATTCCCTGCGGAGCTGACTTTCTTCTCCTGCTTTTCCGGGTGGCTGTATGTGAGGCCTGCAACCTGAAGTCCTGTCATTTTATATCTAGGTTGGTACATCCACACCCATCATCTC
>ERZ791746.1737-NODE-1737-length-13863-cov-3.146437_pt1 | contig 13863 bp, 9 predicted proteins | sample MGYA00510038_ERZ791746 | MGnify/ENA primary metagenome ERZ791746 (study PRJEB30046, sample SAMN00792018) | human gut metagenome | study: EMG produced TPA metagenomics assembly of the A metagenome-wide association study of gut microbiota in type 2...
AAGAAGATAATACTACATCCGAACTGCCCTGGGAAGGAGAAACAGATAAATTCACAATCAACTCTAAAGAAGGACTGCGCCTGAACGATCCGCAAGAAAATGCAGGAACCGCTTATGTCACTATACCTTCCAACTCCGTAAAGAATACCCGTTGGGAGTTCGGAGTCCGCCTTACATTCAATCCTTCCGCCAACAATTATGCTCGATTTTACCTGACTTCTTCTTCAAATGTACTCTCCGGCAACGTAAACGGTTACTATATCCAAATAGGAGGAGCCAAAGACAACGTTGCCCTTTACCGGCAGAACGGAGAACAACCCAAGCTGTTGGCTTCGGGAAGGGAAGTGATGAAAGGAAACAACTCACCCAAGTTATACATAAAAGTGGAATGTGATAACAATGGTTACTGGACTTTCTGGACACGACTGGAATCAGAAAATGAATACACCAAAGAAAAGCAAGTAAAAGACAACAGCATCCTGACTTCTCTTTATTGTGGAATATACTGTATTTATACCAAGACACGTTGTAAAGGTTTCACATTCCACCATATACAATTGTCCAATGATGTGGAGACTACTACCAAACCTACTGAAACACCTGATGAGCCAGATAAACCTGATGTTCCCGAAGATCCGGTTCTGCCTGATTATCCGGAAGAAGTCAAGAATATATTATCATTCAACGAAATCATGTATGACAATGCAACAGACGGTGCGGAATACATAGAGTTTTATAATCCGGGTAACAACGATATTTCTATTCCGGCATTAAAACTTCTAAGATATATCGACACAGATAACGGCTCAACAGAAACCAAGACAACGGTAGTCTTGAAACACCCGGACAACAATCAAAACATCTGCATTTCTTCCCACGGATATATATGCCTGACCAAATCTGCCGCCGCACTTAGAAAAAAGCATAAAGTAAACGGAGAAACCATTATAGAGATTCCCAACTTCCCGAAGTTGACTAATGAAGACAGCCACCTGGCTATAATGACTAACGAAGAAAATCCCCGAATGATCGACAAGTGCAGCTATCTTGAGTCAATGCATAGTTCCGGTAACAAAAGGAACCAAGGTATCTCTCTCGAAAAGAAATCACCGGACTTAGTATCTTCAAAGCAAGCTAACTGGCATTCTTCCAAAGACCCGACAGGAGGAACACCCGGAATAAAGAATACACAAGAATAATCAGGGTTTCTATGATAAATGTCTATATTCAATCCTCCAAACAGAGTCTAAATAAAGAGCGAAATGAGAAACCTCAATTTTTACAATCCAAAAATATTACCACAATTACAAACTAATCCCTATCTTTGCAGCAAAGCCAATAAATGTAAAGTATAAAACAACATCTAATCACATATATATCATGAAAAAGCAACACTTGATAATTATTCTTTTATTCAGTTTTCTATTAGCCGTTCCGGCTGTACAAGCACAAAAGAAAGTTCTACCTGCAGAACTGGAAGTTGAACTCAAATATGGCGCCGACCGTCTCGGTAAAAGACAGGACCCTGCTATGCAGAAGTTTCGCGAAAACCGTTTGGGTGCATTCATTCACTGGGGGTTATATGCCATTCCCGGCGGTGAATGGAACAATAAAACATACCACGGCGCTGCCGAATGGTTGAAAGCGTGGGCCAAAGTTCCGACTACGGACTGGCTGAAACTTATGAAACAATGGAATCCCCAACAGTTTGATGCCAAGAAATGGGCTAAAATGGCCAAAGAAATGGGAGTAAAATATGTAAAGATAACCACCAAACACCATGAAGGCTTTTGCCTGTGGCCCAGCAAATATACAGAGTATACGGTAGCTAATACCCCTTACAAGAAAGATATCTTGGGAGAATTGGTAAAGGCTTATAATGCAGTCGGTATCGACGTACATTTCTATTTCTCCGTGTTGGACTGGAGTCATCCGGACTGGCGAAGCAGTATCAAGACCCAGGAAGATAGCATCGCTTTCCAAAGATTCCTGACATTTACCGACAATCAGTTGAAAGAACTGGCAACCCGCTACCCTACTGTCAAGGATTTCTGGTTTGACGGAACATGGGACGCAAGTATCAAGCAAAACGGTTGGTGGACTGCACACGTGGAACGTATGCTGAAAGAAATGCTTCCCGGTGTAACTATCAACAGCCGATTGCGGGCCGATGATTACGGGAAACGCCATTTCGACAGCAACGGACATCTCATGGGGGACTATGAATCGGCTTACGAGCGCCGCCTGCCTGATCCCGTAAAAGACTTACACGTAACAAAATGGGATTGGGAAGCCTGTATGACTATTCCCGAAAACCAATGGGGATACCACAAAGACTGGTCACTGAGCTATGTGAAAAATCCGACTGAGGTATTGGCACGTATTGTACACGCCGTATCCATGGGTGGAAATATGGTAGTCAACTTCGGCCCTCAGCCCGACGGAGACTTCCGCCCGGAAGAGAAAAAGATAGCCGATTTCATCGGTAAATGGATGAAGAAAAACAGCGAATGTATCTATGGTTGCGATTATGCCGGCTGGGAGAAACAAGATTGGGGATATTATACCCGCAAAAGCAATCAAGTCTATATGGTCGTATTCAACCCTCCCTATTCCGGACAGCTCACAGTTAAAACTCCCAAAGGGATAACTATCACCACCGCAAAGACATTGACGGGTGAACAAACACAGGTAACAGAAACCACTCGCAATGAATATAATGTCAGCCTGCCTAAAAATATGCCGCAGGAGCCGTTTGTTATTAAGTTGGAAGTAAAAGATGCACAAAAAACGCAGGATAAGTACCGGGAAGCGCTTACATAAGTGCGAAACGAATCGAATCCTTTAAACAGTAGATATGAGTCCAATCGTTTTGTCCGTTACTATCGTGGCATACTTCGCAATCCTGTTCACAATCTCTTATATAGCAGGACACAAGGCCGATAATGAAGGTTTCTTCGTAGGAAACCATAAATCGGCATGGTATATCGTCGCTTTTGCCATGATCGGCTCCACCATCTCCGGAGTTACTTTCGTTTCTGTTCCGGGCATGGTGCAAGCCAGCAGTTTTTCCTATCTACAAATGGTATTGGGATTCATCGTCGGGCAAATTATCATAGCGTTTGTGCTCGTCCCGCTTTTCTACCGCATGAATTTGGTATCCATTTACGAATATTTGGAGAACAGGTTCGGCTCCTCGTCTTATAAGACAGGCGCATGGTTTTTCTTTATCTCAAAGATGTTGGGGGCAGCCGTACGGCTATTCCTCGTTTGTCTGACACTGCAACTGCTCATTTTCGAGCCCTTTCACCTCCCTTTCCTGCTGAACGTCATTCTCACCGTATTTATTGTGTGGCTCTATACATTCCGGGGAGGTGTGAAATCACTGATATGGACAGATGTACTCAAAACATTCTGTCTCGTTGTTTCTGTTGTCCTGTGCATTTATTATATAGCTTCGAGCCTGCACCTGAATTTTAACAGCTTAGTCACTACCCTATCGGACAGTGATTTCTCCAAGACATTCTTTTTCGATGATGTGAATGACAAGCGATATTTCTTCAAACAATTTCTGGCGGGTGTATTTACCGTCATTGCCATGAACGGACTCGACCAGGACATGATGCAACGTAATCTTAGTTGCAAGAACTTCCGGGATTCTCAAAAGAACATGATTACAAGCGGCATCTCACAATTCTTCGTGATTCTGCTTTTCTTGATGTTAGGGGTATTACTCTATACATTCACAGCGCAACAAGGCATTAAGAATCCGGATAAGAGTGATGAGATATTCCCTATGATTGCCACGGGAAACTACTTTCCGGGTATAGTCGGTATCCTATTCATCATCGGATTAATAGCTTCCGCCTACTCGGCTGCCGGCTCGGCATTAACCGCACTGACCACCTCTTTCACTGTCGATATTCTGAATGCACAGAAAAAAGGGGAGGCCGCTCTCAGCAAGATACGCAAGCACGTACATATCGGCATGGCAATCGTTATGGGAATCATTATTTTCGTTTTCAACCTGCTGAATAATACCAGCGTCATTGATGCGATTTATACATTAGCCAGTTACACGTATGGTCCTATTCTCGGATTGTTCGCCTTCGGTATCTTCACCAAGAAACAAATTTACGATAAATATATCCCGCCGATAGCTATCGCTTCCCCTGTCCTCTGCTATATCCTGCAAAGAAATTCGGAAGCATGGTTCAACGGTTATCAAATCAGTTACGAACTGCTATTATTTAACGCTGCATTTACTTTCACCGGGCTTTGCTTCCTTATTCGAAAGAAATCAACCATAAACAATACGACAGCTCTTTAATACCAATTAGCAAAATGAAAAAAAGAATCAATTGCTTTATACCTTTCGGCACTTCGGAAGATACAATGCAAACAGTGAAAGAATTACAAGCGTCAGAGCTAGTAGATAAAATCTATTTATTAGGTTCTGCTCCCGGTAAGAAATGTCTCCCGGATTGTGAATGGCTCCCTATCGATGGGCTTTACTCCACAAGTACGATGAAAACAATCGCAGCTCATGCAAGTACAGACTACATTCTGTTGTACACCAAACAAACTCCATTAAAGTTGGGATTATATGCATTGGAACGCATGGTGCAAGTTATGGAGAACAACAAGAAAAATGGAATAGTATATGCCGACCGCTATCAACAGATTCATGAAGAACTAAAACAAGCACCCGTCATTGATTACCAATTGGGAAGTGTTCGAGATGATTTCGACTTCGGTTCCATACTTTTATTCAGCACTTCCGCATTCACTTACACAGCGGATAAACTGTACAAAAGATATCAATATGCAGGACTATATAATATGCGCTTGTTCATAGCTGTCAACTATTCCATTATACACATTAACGAATATTTATATACCGAAGTTGAAACTGATACCAGAAAAAGCGGAGAGAAACAATTCGACTATGTAGATCCCAAAAATCGGGAAGTACAGCTCGAAATGGAAGCTGCTTGCACAGAATATCTGAAATGCATTGATGCCTACTTAATGCCTTCTTCTTCACGGACAGTCAATCTTTGCAACGAGACCTTTGAATTTGAAGTATCCGTAATCATCCCTGTCCGCAATCGTATTCATACTATTCGTGATGCAGTCAGCTCTGCTTTAAACCAACAGACTACCTTTCCTTTCAACGTTATCGTTATCGACAATCATTCGACCGACGGAACTACCGAAGCGCTTCAGGAACTAAGCGCAGACAAAAGATTGATTCATTTCATTCCCCAAGAGAATGATTTAGGTATAGGCGGCTGCTGGAACAAGGGTGTACATCACGAGAAATGCGGAAAGTTCGCCATACAGTTAGATAGCGACGACTTATATAAAGACGAACATACAATCCAGAAAATCGTGGATACTTTTTATAAGGAAAGCTGCGCAATGGTGATAGGAACGTATCTAATGACCGACTTCCACTTGAACGAAATAGCCCCCGGCATCATTGACCATAAAGAATGGACATTGGAGAACGGAAAAAACAATGCTTTACGCATCAATGGTTTGGGCGCTCCACGTGCTTTCTATACCCCTATCATTCGTAACATCAAATTTCCAAACACCAGCTACGGTGAAGATTATGCCATAGGATTAAACATTTCACGCGATTATAAGATCGGACGTATCTATGATATAATATACCTTTGCCGACGTTGGGAAGGTAATTCAGATGCCGCATTAAGTATTGAAAAAGTCAATCAGAACAACTTTTATAAAGACAGAATCCGCACTTGGGAAATACAAAGCAGAATTCAGATGCATACGATTGATGAAGATTTTCAGGAGCTTGTAGAAGAAATGATAGAAGATCAGAAAGAAAACTGGGAACTCGCGAAAAAGAATTATGAGGCACTGGAAGAAAATCTGGAAAAAGCAAAAGAACTGGAAGTCGAAGAAGATGATATTGAAATGGTGTTCCGAATTTTCCCCAACCCTCAACGCGCCCTCTCCACTATGGCAAAAACGGATACCCGCTCCATTCAGGAAAGACCATGTTTCTTATGCGAAAAGAATCGCCCTGCAGAACAAACCAGTTTGCCGTTCGGACATTATGAGATATGCCTCAACCCTTACCCCATTTTTCAGCGGCACTTGACAATCATCGACAAGGAACATACCTCACAAAGCATTAAAGGACGTTTCGAAGATATGCTTCACTTAGCCGAAAATATGATAGACTTCTATATACTCTATAACGGCCCGGAGTGCGGTGCTTCTGCTCCTGACCACATGCACTTCCAAGCAGCAGGAAAAGAGGAAAGTTTATCTACTCCCTTTTTCAAGGATTTTCTGAACGATATAATAGAACAAACAGACTTCGACGATGTCCCGGCTATCGTAAATAGCTATGCAAACAATACTTTTATAACCAGCATTGGTCTAGCATCAATTCTCAGGTCTGAATTAATAGAGAAATTCGAGAATATCTACAACATCCTCTCTACCTTTTACGGTAAAGAACCTTTAATCAATATAATAGCTTGGTATGCAATTGACAGTACAAAGCATGGCGAAGATGATGAAGTGGTAGCTTGGAATTGCGTCATTTTCCTACGTTCCAAACATCGTCCCGACTGTTACTATAACCAAGGGGGAAAAGGATTGTTAATAAGTCCTGCTGTTGCAGAAATGGGTGGTGTTTTCCCTATTATCAGAGAGGAGGATATGGATAAATTAAACACAAAAGAGATTATTGATATTTACAAGGAAATTAGTTTGTCACCGGAGCAGTTTGAAACCCTATGTGACGAATTATTCAGAAAAGACGAAGTGTAAAACTTTATGCAGGAGCCTGTCATTACAGTCGGTATTCTTTCCGGGAAAGAGATTGGATTCTCTTTCCCGAAAGAATTTATATCTTCTGACGGAATAGCAATCTGCGGAATACAACAGGCTGTCTATCGGAAAGGAAAAATCTGTTGGCAGGAGAAAGAATATGACGAACTCTCCTTCACTCCCCAACAAGATACTTCTTCTTTCTTTGAACTGCAAGACGTAACCATAGGCATCAACTTCCATTGGGAACGTAAAGAAGTTCAAAGATTCAAAGGTGAACTGAAGATTATTGTTGAAGATGACAGACTGACTGCTATCAATATAATTCCTATTGAAGATTATCTCACCAGCGTGATTTCATCAGAGATGAGTGCAACAGCTTCTTTGGAGCTATTAAAAGCACATGCCGTTATTTCCCGAAGCTGGCTGCTTAATAAGTTGAAAGTTGCAAATGGGAAATTGAAAGTTATTATGCACCCAGACAACACAGCCAACTTTGAACTTTCAACTCTCCCCTCTCAACTTATTAAATGGTACGACCATGAAGCCCACAAAAACTTTGATGTATGTGCCGATGACCATTGCCAGCGTTATCAAGGCATTACACGCACCTCAACTCCACAGGCAATTGAAGCTGTTTTTGCTACACGGGGTGAAGTACTTATGTATGAAGGAGAGATTTGTGACGCTCGTTTCTCTAAATGTTGCGGCGGCGCTTTCGAAGAATTCCAGAACTGCTGGGAGAATGTAAAGCATCCCTATCTTATCGGTCAACGGGATAGTAAAACAGAAACGCGACTTCCCGACCTGACAAAAGAAGTGGAAGCCGATAAATGGATACGTACTTCTCCTGCGGCCTTTTGCAACACCCATAACAAACAAGTATTGAGTCAGGTATTGAATAATTATGACCAGGAAACAACAGACTTTTACCGTTGGAGAGTCTGCTACTCCCAACAAGAACTCTCGGAACTGATTCATAAACGTTCAGGAATCGAGTTCGGAAAAATCATTGATTTGATTCCGGTCGAACGGGGAACTTCAGGACGGCTGGTCCGATTGAAAATAGTAGGAACGTTACGCACTCTCATCATCGGCAAAGAGTTGGAGATCCGTCGTACCCTATCATCTTCCCACTTATATAGCTCCGCTTTCGTTGTGGACAAAGAATACAAAGAAGATGAAAAAGAAATCCCTTCCCGGTTTATCCTCACGGGATCCGGCTGGGGACATGGCGTGGGACTTTGCCAGATCGGTGCCGCCGTAATGGGGGAACAAGGCTATAAATACAAAGAAATACTATCCCACTACTACCCCGGTAGTGCGATTGAGCAACAATATAAATAGAACCCAATGAATACCATGACAACGCCAACCCTGAAAAGAGACCCTTGGAGCTGGATTCCAACCCTCTACTTTGCAGAAGGACTTCCCTATGTAGCAGTAATGACAATCGCTGTCATCATGTATAAACGTCTGGGGTTATCGAATACAGAAATAGCTCTTTACACCTCCTGGCTTTACCTGCCGTGGACTATCAAGCCCTTATGGAGCCCGTTCGTTGATCTGATTAAAACGAAACGAGCCTGGATTATTGCCATGCAAGGATTTATCTCAGCCGGATTTGCCGGTATTGCCTTTTTCATCCCGACAACACACTACGTACAATTCACCCTGGCTTTTTTCTGGCTGCTGGCATTCAGTTCCGCCACTCATGACATTGCAGCAGACGGTTTTTATATGCTCGGACTCAATAACAAGGAACAATCCTTCTTTGTAGGTCTTCGGAATACGTTCTACCGGTTTGCCAGTATTTTCGGTCAAGGAGTTCTTGTGATGTTGGCGGGTTGGCTGGAAACATTACAAAATAATGTACCTCTGGCATGGAGCATTACTTTCTATCTTATGGCAGGACTATTTTTGGCACTCACTATCTATCATCGTTTCATGCTCCCTTATCCCGATTCCGACGTCAAACGGGAAGGCCTGACACCCAGCAAACTGCTAGAAGACTTCTTTAAAACCTTTGTCTCTTTTTTCCAGAAGAAACATATAGGTCTTATGTTCTTTTTCCTGCTCACCTACCGACTGGGCGAATCTCAATTAGCCAAAATCGCCTCACCTTTCCTTCTGGATAGTATCGAAAAAGGAGGATTGGCTCTATCTACAACAACAGTCGGAATGATTTATGGCACCATAGGCGTTGCAGCTCTCTTATTCGGTGGAATCATCAGCGGTTTGCTTGTTTCCCAAGACGGATTCAAAAAATGGATATTACCCATGGCATTAGCGATTAATCTCCCCGACCTGTTATATATCTGGCTGGCAGCAGCAACCCCAGATAACCTCATTCTAATATCTATTTGTGTCGCCATTGAGCAGCTAGGCTACGGTTTTGGTTTCACTGCCTATATGCTTTATCTGATTTATATTGCGGAAGGCGAGCACAAGACTGCTCATTATGCTATCGGAACCGGATTTATGGCATTGGGCATGATGATTCCGGGAATGCCCGCAGGCTGGATACAGGAACACATCGGATATACCAGTTTCTTTATCTGGGTCTGTATTTGCACCATACCCGGCATTATAGCCTCATTGATGATTCGCAATCGGCTGGATGATTCTTTCGGTAAGAAACAATAAACTATTTACTTAATAACTTAACACATTAACAAGTAACAGTCATGAATGTAACAAGTAACAAACGTCTGTTGGCACTTGATGTAATGCGAGGCATTACTATCGCAGGAATGATTCTGGTGAATAATCCGGGTTCATGGGGATATGTATATTCCCCTCTTAAACATGCTCAATGGAACGGTCTCACCCCCACAGACCTGATTTTTCCTTTCTTTATGTTTATCATGGGAATCTCTACTTACATTTCACTCAGAAAGTATAACTTCACGTTCAGTACCCCGCTGCCCTGAAAATTATCAAAAGAACGATTGTCATTTTCCTTATCGGGATAGCCATCAACTGGTTTGCCTTGCTTTGCTACTATCACGACCCGCTTCCCTTTGCCCAAATCCGGGTTCTGGGAGTGATGCAACGGCTTGCCCTTTGCTACGGAGCATCCGCATTAATTGCCTTGCTTATTAAACACAAGTATATCCCTTATCTGATCGTCGCCTTATTAGTGGGTTACTTCATACTCCTCATCACCGGCAACGGCTTTGCCTACAACGAAACGAACATTCTTTCCATTGTAGACCGTAGCATCCTGGGAGATGCACACATGTATCAGGACAATCACATCGACCCGGAAGGACTTCTAAGCACTATCCCTTCTATTGCACACGTACTGATAGGCTTTTGTGTCGGCAAACTACTAATGGAAGTGAAAGATATCCGCGAAAAATTGGAACGTCTCTTTCTTATCGGTACGATTCTCACTTTTGCAGGTTTCCTGCTTAGCTATGGATGTCCGTTGAACAAAAAGATATGGTCGCCGACTTTTGTTCTGGTCACTTGCGGATTAGGTTCCAGTTTTCTGGCTTTACTCGTCTGGATTATCGACATAAAAGGATACAAGAAATGGAGTCGTTTCTTCGAATCCTTCGGAGTAAATCCGCTCTTTATCTATGTACTGGCAGATGTTCTCGCTATCCTGCTAGGTGTCATTACCGTCACATATCAGGGAGAAAACACTTCCTTGCAGCAAGTCTTTTATGCCGGTGTCCTTCAGCCCGTTTTCGGTAATGAAAGCGGTTCCCTTGCTTATGCCATTCTATTTGTCCTTCTCAACTGGGCAATAGGCTATATATTATATAAAAAGAAAATATACATTAAGATATGATACTTATTGCAGATAGCGGTTCTACCAAAACCGATTGGTGCATTGTATTCAACGGCACCCTGATTAAACGAATTGGAACGAAAGGGATAAACCCTTTCTTCCAATCGGAAGAGGAAATCCAACAAGAGTTAACTGCCTCTCTCCTGCCACAGTTACCGGAAGGGACGATAAACTCCGTTTATTTCTACGGTGCAGGATGTACGCCCGAAAAAGCTCCCGTCCTCCGACGGGCAATTGCCGACAGCCTGCCCGTCATAGGAAATATAAAAGCCAATTCGGATATGCTTGCCGCCGCCCGCGGACTATGTGGACACGAAGCAGGCATTGCCTGTATCCTCGGCACGGGTTCCAACTCCTGCTTTTACAATGGCGAAGAGATTATAAGTAACATTTCACCTCTTGGATTTATTCTGGGTGACGAAGGAAGCGGCGCAGTATTAGGTAAACTGCTGGTAGGCGATGTACTGAAAAACCAGCTTCCGTCAACCATAAAAGAGGCTTTTTTAAAGCAATTCGACCTGACAGTCCCCGAAATCATCGACCGGGTTTACCGTCAGCCTTTCCCGAACCGTTTTTTGGCAAGCCTCTCTCCTTTCCTGGCTCAACACCTGGACGAACCTGCTATCCGCACACTCGTGCTCAATAGCTTCATTGCTTTCCTTCGCAGAAATGTAATGCAATATGATTATAAGCAATATCCGGCACATTTCATCGGTTCTGTTGCACATTGTTATAAGGATATATTACAAGAGGCAGCACAGCAAACAGGGATTCAAGTCGGTAAAATCCTCCAAAGTCCAATGGAAGGATTAATCCAATATCATCAAAAATAATTTCTCTATCTACAATTAATTGGTAAACAGCAATTTGTATTATGCAGATAACCGAACAACCATCGCTTTACGATCACCTGGAAAAGAAATCCGTACGGGAAATACTGGAAGACATCAATCGTGAAGATCAAAAGGTAGCATCAGCCGTACAGAAAGCAATTCCGCAGATTGAGCACCTTGTCAACCTGATTGTCCCCCGCATGAGACAAGGCGGACGTATCTTCTATATGGGGGCAGGGACAAGCGGCCGTTTAGGAGTATTGGACGCTTCGGAGGTTCCCCCTACCTTCGGAATGTCTCCCAATTGGATTATCGGACTGATAGCAGGAGGTGATACGGCCTTGCGCAATCCCGTAGAGGGCGCCGAAGATGACACAAACCGTGGTTGGGAAGAATTGACCGAACATCACATCAACAATAAGGATACCGTTATCGGCATTGCCGCTTCCGGCACTACTCCTTATGTAATAGGAGCTTTACACGAAGCACGCAAACAGGGGATCCTGACTGGTTGCATCACTAGTAATCCCGATTCTCCTATGGCAGCAGAAGCGGATGTTGCCATTGAAATGATCGTCGGACCGGAATATGTCACAGGCAGTTCCCGAATGAAATCCGGCACCGGGCAAAAAATGATTCTAAACATGATCAGCACTTCTGTGATGATCCAACTCGGACGGGTGAAAGGAAACAAAATGGTGAACATGCAATTGAGCAATCAAAAGTTAGTGGAAAGAGGAACACGGATGATTATGGAGTTAGGATTAGACCACGATCATGCCCAAAAGTTATTATTGCTTCATGGTTCGGTAAAGAAAGTAATTGACGCAAACAGCCAATCATTTCACCGAAATACAAAGTCTAATTAACCTATACCGAATTTTAGGAGAGGGACAGGAATAAACTGTATCATGCTCTCTGTTTTGTAAATTGATGAAGAAAGAGAGTGTCCGAAAAGTGAAGTGCACCCCAAAAGTTTTTTGTCTAACTTTTGGGGTGCACTTCATAATAGACGCAACACCTGTTTATCTTTATTATACTATATAAGATTATAATTCTACAATCTTATCTAACTTTACGTTATAGACCAATGCCGAATAAGGTTGTAAAGAACCGTCTTCGCTAGTACCGGAGCCATATCCACTCTGATAAGGAATATACAAAGTCCATAATTCACCTTCTGTCATATGCATCAATGTATATGACCAACCTGTAATTACCCCGTCCAAAGAAAATTTGGATGGTGAATCGTAGTTGCTAGGTTTAATCCCATTAAAGTTCTGCTGCACCACATCTCCGTTAAAATAAGTCATACGATAATATGCACTTACCGTAGAAGTATATAGTGGTTTTTTCTGACTGCTATTTTCATCCTTACTAATCTTCTTAACGTACAACATTTGATTATTAGTCGGATCTTTGTAAGCATGAAGTTTTTCCGGGTCGTTATCCGGCAAAGCCTTATTCTCGGCGCTGTTATATACATTTGCAATAGAATCAATGAATGCCTCACTACGTGCCTGCCAATTATCATAGCGCCCCGCCTCCTCTGTTTCACTACAAGCAGTAAACGTCAGAGCCAGCAATACTAAAGAAAATAAATAGATCTTTTTACTCATTCGTCAAAGGTTTATTGTAAAGTTTTCAATAATGAGGTGATGCTCACTCTGTCTGCGATGATATTATTCAGTTCAGAGATAGCCACACGTTCTTGCTGCATGGTATCGCGGTTACGCAATGTCACACAGTTATCTTCCAGTGTCTGATGATCGACTGTTACACAGTACGGGGTACCGATTGCATCCTGACGGCGGTAACGCTTGCCGATGCTATCTTTTTCGTCATATTGGCAATGGAAATGGAACTTCAGGTCATCGATGATTTCACGCGCTTTTTCAGGCAGACCGTCTTTCTTCACCAACGGCATAACCGCCAGTTTCACCGGAGCCAAAGCAGCAGGCAATTTCAAAACAACACGGCTTTCACCATTTTCCAGTTGTTCTTCGCAATAAGCGGCGCTCATAATGCTAAGGAACATACGGTCTACACCGATAGAAGTTTCAATTACATACGGAGTATATGATTCGTTCAGTTCAGGGTCGAAGTATTTAATGCTCTTTCCGGAGAACTTCTCATGTTGTGACAAGTCGAAGTTGGTACGGGAGTGGATACCTTCTACCTCTTTGAAGCCAAACGGCATCAGGAATTCGATGTCAGTTGCAGCATTTGCATAATGCGCCAATTTATCGTGATCATGATAACGATAGCTTGCATCGCCGAAGCCCAGCGCCTTATGCCATTTCAGACGGATTTCTTTCCATTTCTTGAACCAGTCAAGTTCCGTTCCCGGTTTTACGAAGAACTGCATTTCCATCTGTTCGAACTCACGCATACGGAAGATGAACTGACGGG
>ERZ791746.1744-NODE-1744-length-13832-cov-4.378312_pt1 | contig 13832 bp, 11 predicted proteins | sample MGYA00510038_ERZ791746 | MGnify/ENA primary metagenome ERZ791746 (study PRJEB30046, sample SAMN00792018) | human gut metagenome | study: EMG produced TPA metagenomics assembly of the A metagenome-wide association study of gut microbiota in type 2...
CAACGGCGGTGCTCCAGAATGGCCAGGCATTCCACCTCGCTCGCGGTAAAGGCGGCCACGCAGCGCTCGGGATAGCAGCTGCCTGCGGGCAGCACCTCGTAGCCGAGTGTTTCCAGCTTGCTGTGAATGCTGCTGATGTAGGCGATTGAGGAGTCGCGCAAATCGGGCGGCAGGCTCGCGAAGGAGGCGTACTCCTGATCGGTCTGCGACGCGATGCGGTCGGTGGTGTAGCGCAGAAACGACGTCTGGGCCAGCTCGGTGATGACGTCGGTCTTTCCGGCGTACCCCTGGCTGGCCAGCAAGTCGGGCGAATCAACCAACAGCGGCCGCGCGCTCGCCGGGCTGTACAGGGCGCAGACCCAGATGTTCCAGATGAGCTGCTCTTTGCTGATGAGCCACGCGGGAAGGTTGCTGCCGTACCCGTCGGTTTCGAAGCTGGGCTGGCGCTCACGCTCTTCACGGATGACGGCGATCAGCTCCGGAACGGAGAACTCGCTCCAAGGGCAGGGCTCGCTGGAAAGGTCGCGGTGGTAGGCGTCCAGTGCCTCGTAGCAGGAATCGAGGAAGTACTGGCAGACCGCCTCTCCGAAGCCGAGCTCGACGAAGCGGGCGTGCAGCGCGTCGATGATGGCGCTCATGACGGCGCAGTCGTCCCACCACGGGCCGCTGACCAGCTCGATGCGATTCTGCAGACACCAGGCGGGCAGGATATCGAACAGGGCGGTGAGGGAGCTTTCAGTCCCCAGGGTCTCGTAGGCGACAGCTTCCGCCTCCATGGTGTCCAGCAGAACGCGAAGCGCCTCGAGGGAGGAGTCGGGCTCACTGCCGGCCGCGGCAATCTGGCCGATGGCGCGCTTGAAGTCGGGTAGGGGGCCTTTTCCCGCGCGATCCCTATTATGGGATCCCCGTCGCCGGTTCAGGGCGAAGGGCGGGCAGAAGCGTTCGAAGGTGGCCACGGCCTCGTTGGGCGACAGCGTGTTCAGCTTGAGGGTGTGCGCCGTCCAAACCGAAAGGGCCTGCAGGCACAGCTGGGCATTTTCTGGCTGGGTACAGGCGTCGAAAACGCGCGATTCATAGGCGGCGCGCCAATAGTTCGCGTTGAAGAGCAGCCGGTCGACCGCTGCCTGGGTTCCTCGGCGAAGGGCGGCGCTGTCGGTTGACTCGCGGGGCGTCTTGCCTCCCGTCGCGCTCGCGTCGTCCTCGTTGAACGTGAAGGCAAGATAGGCGGACAGGGCCACTTTCAGAAGCTCGATGGGCTTGATGTCCTCACGCTTTTGGCGTTCCCGTTCAAGTGCAAGCTTGACGGCGTCAACGGGAAGGGACGCGCGTTGTCTGACTTTCGTCATCGGTTGGCCAATCCCTCCCTTCTTTCCGCGTGCGCTATGGCGCATTCCACATGATAACGTGCCTATCATACCTGCTGTAAGCGCCGACATTGGGCAATGAAGGGTCACGCGCTATCCGAGTTCGTGGAAGGAGGATGAGATATTACAAGGGATGGGGCGCTCCGTTGAGTTCGAAAGCTTCGTATCGCTTTACTTCCTTGCGCCCTCGTTCAATGAGCTCATCGAGCGACAAATGCACAGGATCGTCCTTTCGCGAATCGAGGAGGTAGACGATGAGTTGGTCTTGTGGGTCGATAGGGTGCACGATTGCCAGCATAATGCCATCCTGCCTATGAAAGATGGCCTCCTTGAAATAGTAATTCGTACCCGTTCTATTCGTGAGGCCGAGGATATCTTGCGCAGCGCTTGGGGTTTGGACATCAAGAACACCGTCAGCTGTCGCGATGGGCAAGAATGGTATGTCATTGCTGTAGTCAACGGAGAGTCCTACTATGACGCTACTGAGTTCTTTCTGATACAGGATCTCGCCTGTTGCGAGATCGAACACGATGAAGGTACGTCCTGCCGCGCAAACCACCGATGTCGTATTCTCGTCTTCAATAAAGCCGCATATTTGTGGCGTGTCTAAAAGGGCTTTCCACTGGTTGTTCGGACCAATAACGTTCATGTCGCAGGTACCCGAAGCGACCCAAGGATCTTTTCCGATGAAATAGGTGTTTACCTGCCAAGGAGAGAGAAAGCCAGTGATTCCGCCCGCTCCTTCAATTTGTGCGGAGGCCACGGCTAATGCGTTCTCGTGGTACTTTAGGGAGAAGATACCCGGGAGACAGCGCGAGGAAAGTGCTGCCACACGAGCAAATTCGTCATTGAAAGATGCTTGTATGATGCGATCGTCTAGCCCGAGGTGCAAATGAGAGTTGTCGGGAGACAGGCAGGAAGGAAACCGTTCCTTAGTTGCGCTGGCCTCCGGGACATCCTCGCTGACGGCGCGCAAAGTCTCTCCGTCAGTGAGATCAATTTGCTTGCAGATGAAAGACCCCTCTTCGAATCGCGCCGTCGTGCAGGTTGCTCCGTCTTCCGCAATGGCCAGCGAATTAGCGCCTTCGTTGTCGACGGCCCAGTTGAGGATGCCTGTCCCTGGATCAAGGGAGAGAAGGGGATCGTCGAGATTGCAGCTCCAGGCAATAAGCGCCGACTTTTCAGTTGCCTCGATGCTCCAATCCTCGGCGTCAAAATCTGCCGTGTCATCGAGATAAGAGGAGAGGTCGAGTGTCAGGAAGGGCGCTCCAGAACGCGCTGAGGCAATGGTGATAGTTCCTGTATCGTCAAGCACGCAAATTAGAGAAAGCTTGTTCAAGCACACGAATTGCAGAATGTCGCCCTTGGCCTGTATGTTGTAGAAAGGGGACCATGGCGATGCCGAGTCGGGATTCACAAGCAGTGCGCGCTCCAAAGCAGCTTGCGCCTCCGGGACGAGCGGCCTGCTATGGTCGGCTTCTGATGTGGGCAGAGCTTCGAGCGCAGTTTGGATGGCTTGGATGCGGTTACCCTGCTCGAATTGAACCGACGAAGCGGCAGCGAGAGTCTTCGATTCTGCGATAAGCGCTGCCTCGCTGGTTCGGTGAAACTGGAAGGCGAAGACGCCGATGGCAACGATGGCGAGAGCTGCGGCTGCGGAGGAGAGGGCAATGCGCTTGCGCTTGCGGATTCGCTCACGTTGGCGGAGATCATCGTAGTTGCAGCCGGCGACGGCGGCTATGATACGTAGCAGCTCGGCTTTGCGCTTGGCCTTAGCCTCCGGACGCAGATCGGCGGCGAGGGGCTCGGCCGGCATTTCTCGCAAGATTCCGTTGGCATCGGACATCATGCGCGTTTTCAAAATGGGTGGAATGCTTTCCTCGGAGCTGCCTGCAGCTAGCACGCAAATGATGCGCTCGCGTCCGTGGAGCTGCTCGAACATCTCGATTTCTCGCCGCACCCAAGGGCTTTCCTGTGTTTCCGGCGAGCAAATGACAATTAGTGTGCGCGAAGCCGCCAATGCCTCCCGAATGCTGTTAGGCAGCGAGTGCGAAGCCGCCAGCTCGTCCTCATCGCGAAAGCATTTGCCCAGCTTGGGGGAGCGAGGCGTTTTGCGCGGTTGTTCGGTGTGCGCATTGCTGTTGGATGCGGAGGTTTCGATGGACATGCTGTCGGCGTGCGAAGTCGCCTGCGCAGCCGCATCCGCCTGTACAACATGCCGCGGCAGCCGATACTCCTCAATGGCCCGCTGCACCTCACAAGCCACCTCCGCATCCCGAGGCAAATGCCGATAACTAATAAAGGCTGCATAGCTGGGGGATGAAGTATGTGTTGCCACGTTTCGCATAAGGGAGATTATAAGTGACGCGCTGCCATAGGAGGCGGGTAACGTCATTGGGCAATGGGAAGAAAGCCTATAGCCCATTATGAATCATGCAGTGCGAGACAAGAGCCTGCACTGCGCTTCTTTGTGCCAAAGGTATTTTCGAGTTCAGGAGTGATTTCGATGGGTCTAGTCGGATGGTCTGCTGCCGCAGAAGCGAGCAATCAAGGCGATGCTAGCGCTCGACCTGAAACATCGGTAGAGGAAGGTGTAGCTTGGAGCGCGGCACCAACCTCCGGAGGCAATATGGAAGAGGGAACCTTTTGCGCCAGTGATGACATGGAGCAAGAGAAACATGCGATAAGTACTTGCTCGGAAGAAGTCTTCGACGCAGAGGAAAGTGACGAGGCGTCAGTCACATCATTTTGTCTCGAAGATCTAGACGACCCCGCTAGAGAAGCATTTGCCGTAGTCCAGCAGCTGACGCCAAGACGCGCAGAGGAGGATGACGGTGTCGATATCTCTCCGTTCGAAGTTCATGAAGTTATGTTTGTTCTGGAGCACGCCGAGCGTCAAAGTAGTAGGTTGGATTATTATCGATTGGCACGCTTGGCGCACGCGGTAAAAAAAGAAGCTCTCGAAGGGAGATATCGCCGCGACACCCTCCGCTCTCCCAATCTTGATTTACTAATTAAGCAAATCGAAGAAAAATATATTGCAAGCTATCAAACAGATTGTGTTAATGATGACTTGCTCAAGTAGAGCGTATGTGTTTATTGATACGTGCAGCCTGTTGGATTCCTGCTGGAAGAAAGCGTCTAGGGGTCATGCGAGCTTTACCTACAGCGAGACGAAAGCCAGGAATTTCTGGGAAAGAGAGTTTAGAAGCTTGGAGAGCGTAGGGGCCGTCATCGTTCCAATGCGCAATTACGAGGAACTTCAAAGGCACGCATCTAATTCGAAAAAACCAGAGCTTGCCGCGAGGGCTCAACACATTATAAAGCTGATCTCTGGTCTCATCAGAGATCAAAGGATCGAGATCGTCGGTGATTCCAATGATCCCTTTGCGGATGCCATTCTTCTTTCGGTAGCATTAAAATTTCGCACACAAAACAATATGGTTTTTATAACTCAGGACAGAAAACTGGCACATGATCTTGAGGCAATACGACATTTCGAGTCTGTTAGGCCGCGGGAGGGGTATGACATAAAAGTCAGAAGGATCACGTCAGATGGCTATCTTGGTATGCACAGGGGTGTTTGTAAAGCGGGACAACTTTTTGAAAAAGGAGAGTCGTTCGAAGATGGGCCGATCAAATGTTCAAGCAGCAGGGATTGCTCTGAAATAGGCAATTGGTGGGATTAAACAATGGTGTCGAACGTTTCTGAATCAGGTGGATTCAAAAAAGGTAAGAAACTGTTATCTGGAGGCTGTCCAATTCACCTTGATGGAGAACTGCCGGGGGAGGGTGCTGAAAAAGGCGTATCGATCAACGTCGTAGTCGTTGCTAAAGATTCCGAACATGAAAAAGCAATTAGATTGACGAAGAAGATAGCAGAGGGAGGGGAGGGGTCGGTATTTGAGACCTCTGCTAAGGGGTATGTTGCAAAAATATATCACCGCAACAAGATTACATCTGAGCGCAACAGCAAATTGGAAGCAATGATCGATAGTCCCATTTTATGCGAAGGCGTTTGCTTTCCTGAAGCCTTGCTATTGAACTCCAAAAAAGAGCCTGTGGGATATTTGATGCAAGCCGCAAAGGGCTACGAGCTTGGTCGGTCAATCTTTCAACCAAAGTTGTTTTTGAAGCGATTTCCGCAGTGGACAAGAGCTGATTCGATAGATCTTTGTCTAACGATCCTAGACAAGATAGCATATCTGAATTCGCGGGGTATCATCATAGGGGACATCAACCCGGCCAATATTCTGGTTGTCTCCCCTAAAGAAGTATATTTTGTAGATTGCGACAGCTATCAAATAGGTGGATATCCTTGCCCGGTTGGGACTGCAAACTTTACTGCGCCTGAAGCACAGGGCCGAGACTATAAAACCTTTCTTCGAACGCAGGAGATGGAAAACTTTGCTATTGCGACTTTGATGTTCATGATAATGCTTCCTGGAAAGCCTCCTTATTCAGCTGTAGGTGGGGCTAGCCCAGAGAAAAACATTGCGAATGGCGTTTTCCCATACCCCCTTACAGAAGACACGGATAAAACTCCCCCGGGAAAATGGGGCTATATTTGGAGTCATTTGTCATACAAAACAAAAGAAGCCTTTTTTCATACGTTCAAGAAGGGTGGAGAGCACTTTGCTCCAAGGAACCGCTATAGCGCGAAAGATTGGATTGAGATATTCAGAAAATATCGAAAAGCCATCAACAAAATGGTCAGCAATGATCCCATGTCCATGGAGGTATTTCCTACTAGAAGAAAGGGAGATAATGTAGTCGAACATCGTCGATGCAAGAATTGCTCCAACGCCTTCCCTGTGACTAGGAACCAGATAGACTGGGAGCAAAGGAAAACAGAGAGCGAAGGCAAGCTTGTAAAGATTGAGGTTTGCGAAAGCTGCAAATCTCGGAGAACGGAGCGCCGCTACGACTCGGATTCGTGTGGACCAGCTTCGGATGCCCCTAATCAACAGTCGCGGTCAAATGTAGCTCCTCGCGCGTCTCGGATGAAGGCATCGCCTGGCGGAGACGCTATGGGAGGCTCAAAAATACAAGGTTATGCAGCGCGCACAAGTGCGAGAGCTCAAGCAGTTAATGCCGCCGCCGGTAAAGATAAATCGAGCTTTTGGTTGGGGATAATTGCTGCTATATTGGCTATAGCATTTCTGTTTGCCGCCGCATGCTCAAGCGAGCTCTTTCAAGATCCTCCATCGAGTGAAGACTCTGCACCCATAGTAAGCTCACAGACGTATCAAAGTATGCACGACGAAATCGCGAGCATGCCCCCAGAGAAGTTTGAAAAAGCCGGATACTTGCAATTAGGTAGTTATCCTACGGGCGCAGATGGCTCTTTCGGGCCGATTTATTGGATTAAGGTTAAGAGCTCGGAAACTTACGATGAGTATGTTAGCGTGTTCGTACTTGATTGGAAGCCATGCAACGATGAAGCGTTCGAGGTCGAATGGCGGAACACCTCGTTGCATAGCTGGTTGAATTCAGAATTTATAGAAGCTGCCTTCTCGGAAGAAGAGACTGCCTCCCTTATGCCCTTCTCGGACGATGGGCTCGTAAATCTACTGAATGTCGGTGAAGTGGATTTACTCCAATCTTATGGTATTTCTGCCTCATCGTTTCCTACTCCCTATGCAGTAGCACAGGGCGCAGAAGCAATCTGGGAGGAGCCGGGTGCAGCGGGAGAGGAGGTGGTGACGGGGCTAGAGAATTGGTGGCTTAGTTACGAGGGCGCGGCTGATTCGGCACCTACCGCATATGGCGCATCGGCGGATGAACAATTGCCTTTAACCCAAGCGTGCGGTGTGGTACCTGCGATAAGAGTTGCGAAGTAGAAGGAAACCACAGAAAGGAAGAGCAATGCAAGAGTCTTTGTTAGAAATCGATGACCTATTGGATAACCCAACGCCACGAGTCCCAGTTAGTCTTTGTTTGGATTGCTCGGGCTCGATGTCGGGCGCGCCAATCGCGGAGCTCAATGAAGGAGTCAGGACTTTCTACGAGGCATTGAATTCTGACGAGATTGCTCGATATTCTGCAGAAATAAGTATTGTTACGTTTGGTCCGGTTCGGAAAGAAACCGACTTTCAAACACTCGATCAAAATTGCCATGCGCCGGTGCTTGCTTCTTCGGGCAATACGCCTATGGGGGAGGCCGTGAAGTTGTCGTTAGACTCTCTTGAAAGTAGGAGGCGCGAGTATCGAAACAATGGTGTGGATGGCTATAAGCCATGGCTGGTCCTCATGACGGATGGTGCGCCGTGCGGAGGCTCTCAATCCGTGCTTGAGCAGCAAATCACCCGGGTGCAAAACATGGTGGAATTGGGAGAGCTCGCTGTTTTCCCCATTGGCATTGGGGCTAATGCAGATATGAATATCTTAGCTAGGTTTTCGCCGGGACGGCCGCCCCTGAAGCTCAAGGGTCTCAATTTCAGAGAGTTTTTTACGTGGTTGAGTAAATCGGTATCTAAGGTGTCGCAATCCACTCCAGGTGATGTGGTGCCGTTGGATGTGGAGGGGCTTAAGGGATGGGCGGAGCTTTAAGCAAATTGCTGAAGAGGCGAGATGCGCGAAAGTGGTTTACGCAGTTGCGGGGAAGCGCTTGCTCGAGGAAAGCTCATTACTTTTGGGGTAGCCAGTGGAAGGCTTCGTGTGCGCGTAGTGTTGGCATGGGACATTTAGCGACAGGAATGCCGTGTCAAGATCAAGTGGGGACGTGCGTATGCGGCGATCTAGCTATGATAGCGCTTTCGGATGGGGCCGGCTCTGCGCCGTATTCTCATTATGGGGCTTACATTGCGGTGCATCGCGGAATGGAACTTGTGTTGCGATACTTTGACGAAGCTTTCGGAGGGAAGAACCAAAGAAGCGCATTTACGAGGCGCATCGTCAAAGCTCTGCAGCGTGATCTACGCGAGGCTGCACTGCTCGGGATTAATCTGACGGACAAAGAGAGGGAGCGCAACAACGAGGCAAGCAGGGGTGAGGCTCTGCTAGTGCCTTGCACAATCAAGGATCTGGCCTGCACCCTTCTTCTCGTTGCGGTTAAACGCAACCGTTTTCTGATATTACACACCGGCGATGGAGTGGTCGGGATTGAGTATGCGCAATGGAGCAGGAGATGGTTGGAGGTGGCAAGCGAGCCGACAAATGGCGCATTTGCGAATGAAACTCAATTTGTTACTGGCGTAGCGGCGGAGGAGAATACGCGATTAATTACAGGATCGATCAACAAAGGAGCGCGAGAGGTCGTCGGATTCATTGCAATGTCGGACGGTCCCGAAATGGCTTTATATGCAAAAAAGGATCGTCTTATTGCTCGATCATGCCAAAAACTCTTTGACGCAAACCGACGATATACGACTGAGGTGATGAATTCCAAACTGCTCGGCACAATTAGGAATTCTATCCAGAAAAAAACCAGCGATGACTGCTCAATAGCATTAATGACTAGTCGTTAGGGTTACGAGCAATTTCAAGTTCGCAAACGAGTCGGAATGGCCCGTCTGCGAGCTTAGCCGATCGCGCTTATCTTCAATATTCCTACACTTGGGGTGGTCATCGCAGTTACAGAAGAGTTTGCCCATGTGCGGCCTTTGCGGGCGATTCGTTTTACTGTGGCGGTACCGCATCTGGGCAGAGGATGGCGACCTCATCAGCGGCTGACTGCTCGGAAACACTTGTAGCTAGGAGTCCCGAATCAGGGTAGCCAGATGCTGGCTACCCTGGATGCGAAGGTCTCTGCTCGACCTCTGACTTGATCCTGGAAGCTGTGTGAGCATTTTGATTGGAAATATCGATCTTAAGGTAATTCTAGCTATTTGCTCTATGCTCTTTCGTACGTGAGCTGCATATACTCTTGTTCAGAGACCATAATCGTCAGCGTTAGCCAGTCTTTGCCGCCGCTCGATTGCTGGAAGCCGATGGTTCCCATTGGCTCGGTCTCGCCGTCAATGTAGGCCAAGTAACTGGTGGTACGATCTGAGCGCTCCAGATAAATGTCGTACTGTTCGGCATTTTCAATTTCACCGAGGGACAGGTGTCCGGTTAAATCCTCGCTAATGGAAAGGCAGCTCTCTAATCCCACTTCGCTCAGGGCGGTGGGTTCGGTGTCGGAGTTGAGCATTACGTCGTATCCTGTCCAGCTGCCTACAAGGTTGTTCAGATTGGTGTCCTCTTTCGATGAGGTACGCGTGAAGATGAGAACTGCGTCATTAAGGTCTTTCAATTCATCGTGGGCGGGGCCGTTGACGTCGTCCCAGCTTAAGGTGAGCTGTCCGTTCTTCAGAACAAAAGTCATAGTGGTTCCGTCTGACGCATCGGTTACGACGAGCTGATTGCCTGAGACAGAGCATTCATCACAAGTCGATTCACCGTCCGAATAGAAATACGCATATCCGTCTTCGCTTACGGAGAAACCGAGCGCCGCGAAGTTTTCGTAAGAATCGTTGAAGCCAACCGATTCTCCATTCACCTCAATTGAGTCGATAGTCCACGTGCCGATGAAGTCATCCAGGGAAGTCGATTTGCCAGATGAGCAGGCGGTTACGCAAAAGAGTGCAAAAGAAAGAGCCGTCGCTGTCCAGATGAGTCGAAGAAGTGATTTCCGCTCGATATGTCGCATTGCGAACTCCCATCTAAAGTGGTCTGGTGATTAAAGAAAGTATAGAGGGGGAAGAGACAATCTGCTGGGCAATCGACGGCTGCGTCAGGAATCATAGCTAACTGCTACAGGAGGTAAAGCGTGGAGTATTGAAGCGCTCTATGTCAAAGCAAAACGAAAGCCCCGGAAGGGGTGATTCCTCACCGTTCGGGGGCTTCGCGGCTAAGGATAGTGTCATCGGCTTATGGCGTCAATAGATCTATTCTGCATTGGCATGGAGGAGGCGTTCGCGTAAGGCCCCATCCTCTGTCGCTTGAAATCGCGGACTGTGATTTCAAGAGCTACTTTCTTTCTTGACGAGCAGGTTCGATAGCTCCCTAGTATGCGCATTCCGGCTGATGCGTCGTCTGCGTAGAGAATCGGCGCGTTCTCGGGCGAGCTGAAGCCTTGGGGCGTGCTATTCTGTCATCATGGGATGCGGTTTATTTTAACCCGTCTCGGCCAGTGTAAGAGGCGCTATCCGAAAGGCGAGAACTTCATGCGGCTATACCATGCTTCAACTCAAACGGTCAGTGAGCCGAAGATTGTGAACCGTTCTCCCTACCTAGATTTCGGAACAGGCTTCTACACCACGACAAATCTTGCACAGGCAGAGGATTTCGCTCGCAAGGCCTTTGTACGCCGCGGCATGGAGGGGGCTCCGACGCTGAATAGCTACGAATGCGATATGGAGCGAGCCGGGCGCGAGCTACGCGTTCTCGAATTTTCCGAACCTAATGAAGAGTGGCTGGAGTTCGTCGTGCACAACCGAAAGCAAGGTCGCGATAAAGCTCTCGAAGTGGATATTATCATCGGACCCGTGGCGAACGATGACGTATTCACAACGGTAACGCTCTACGAGCAGGGGCAGATCACGGCTCGTGCTGCTTTGGAAATGCTAAAGGTCAAAGAGCTTTTCACTCAGATACTTTTCTGCAACGATAGGGCGTTAGAGATGCTGGCCTTTGAGTCGGCGCGGATTGTAGAGAGGTGAGGGTGAATGGCTAAGTCTCCGGAGCAGTTATCTGTGCTGCTCGGCACGGCGACGCTCCCCGGCCTGTTTGAGCGATTGGGTTTCACCGAGCCTTGCCAGATAGAGGAGTTCTACGCGTCGAACTTCTATGAGCTGCTACGCAATCCCGATAGCGGGCTGTGGCATCTCAGCTCGGCGGCTCTGGCAGATTTGTATCGGCAGGAAGTGGAGCGCGGCTTCTTCGACGATCCGGAGGAGCAGTCATGAGCAAGGAAATGCGATTTCTCGTGTTTGCCATCGAGTACTATCGGCAGGCGAAGGGGTTGACGGGCCCGGAGGTGGCGGCTCTCTTTCGTGAAAAGGGTCTCTCGCAATATGTGCTGGACAATTACTTCCTCTACCATATCGAGTCTCCCGACCTGATGGTCGCTGATATTGATCGCTATGTTGAAACGGGGGAGCGGCCGGCTCTTTAGGGGGTCGTTGAGGCGCAGTTAAAGCGGCCCGCTGCACTTTTTAGCATCTTCAAATTGCTAATTTATGCACTTTTGCGATTCTTCATACTGCATTTTGTAGGGATTCAGAAATCCTGAGCGTCAGCGCCGTTACAGCGCACTCGCGCGATAGGCATTGATGGCGGCGAGGGTGATGTCGGCGAAGTGCTGGATGGCACCGATTTGAACCCAGCGGCCGTCCTCGCGGTAGCGCAGGGAGAGGTTGGCATCGCGGCCGCGGCGCAAGTGTCCGATGGAGAGCGTCACGTTGCCGGGGATCTCCCGCGTGTCGATGTGTGTTTCAATGCTCGGGCCGCCTAAGGCCCAGGCGGCGAGGCCGGCGTCGGCAAGGCTTCCGGTCTCTTGGTAGACGGCAAGCGACGCCCACAGCCCGAAGCCGTCGTCTTCCTCAGTTTGATAGACGTGTTTCTCGGTGCGCCCCGGCAGGCCGGCGCACACGATATGGGACTGCTTCGTGAAGTGGTAGCGCTGGCCGTTGGCGATAATGCCCCAGGTGAAAACCTCCCACCGGCCCGTGCCGTCCTTCGCTTCAAAGCTCGCGAGTGCGTGGTCTGTCATGGTGGCTCTCCTGGTTTCTCGTGCTTGCGTAGTTAAATCGGCTGTTGCGGTCGTGACGTTTCGGCTTCCCGAATCGTTTTATCTGCGATTCGGGCGATAAATGCGACTCGGGCCGTTGCCCTGCGGAGTGAGCCGATCCCGTTCGACAAGCTCGCTTAGGGTGCGCTGGGCTGTACGGCGGGAAATTCCCGCATCAACCAGGTCAGCAGTTCGCACCCCACCATTGCTCTCGGCCAGCTTTAAGGCGAGAGAGGCAACCTCGTCAATGCCGTCCTTTTGGGCGCTCTGTTTGTCGGGCGAATTGCTCACCGCCTGGATTGCGGGAATGGTTGGTACGAATGCTCTGAAAATCAGACCTTCCTCCAACTCGGGGTCGCGGCCCGTGTAGAGACGAGAATTCTTGAACAGCTCGCGCGTGCCGCTGCCGAGTTCTTCGGCCAGACCGATGTGCACGAAGAACGAAGCGATGAGAGGGTTCTTCGGGAGGGGGCTGAAGGTGTCAGGCTCCAAGGGCCCTTCGAAAGAAGCCCGGCTGGCGTTCTCGGTTCGAATGCCCTCGTTGTCGATGATGACTTTTGCCGGGAAGGGGCTGGTGAACTCGCGATGAATGAGACAGTTGACGACCAGCTCGCGCACGATGGTATCGCGGGGGCTGAGGGCGAAGTCTCCTTCCATAAGAAAGCGGTCTGGAAGATGTTTCCTGCAGAACCCGGCGATCTGGGCGTAGGCGTCTATGAGGTTGGTGGTTGTTACAAGCCGGTCATCGTGGCGATCCGTGTCGTGCTGGCGCACAAGTGCATCGGTTTTGTAGGTGGGGCACAGCGATCGAATAACCTCGTCCTTGCCGAGAAGAACGACGGCTGCCAAGTTATAGCCCTGCTTTCCCGTTGAGTAGTCTTTGCCGAAGAGCCCGGCCGATTCAACGAGCTGCGCGTTCGTCATGGCTCCCCACGGATGGTCTTTTCTCTTCGCGAGAGCGAGTCGCCGGGCCTCGTCAATGAGATCTTCTCGCAGGTCGCTCAGGGATACATGCTCGAAAATGCGTTGTTCGGTATAGATTCCCTGCTTGCGAATGCAGAGCTCGGCGAGAGGAGCGCTTCCGCGCACAACGACATCGGCATCCCCGCGCCGTTCGTATACTTTGCCCTTGTAGCTGTGCATCTGCGGGCTGTTGGGAACGTCGATCTTGATGATTTGGCGGTCACCGATCTCGATATGCTCGAATTCCATGGAGACGGGCACGTCGAAGGCGTTGGAGTTGTTGACGACATTGAGGACGTTTCTTGTGACGGGAAGCACCTGGGCTGGATCGATGCCCGTGAGAGAGCCGTCGTCCTCTATGCCGAGCAGGATAGTGCCGCCGAACGTGTTGGCGAACGCGCAGATGGTTTCGAAGAGATCCTTTTCAGGTTGGTTGCCGCAACGCTTGAATTCGATGCGGTCGTTCTCGCCCTCTTCGATAATGTCTCGCAGTTGATGCGCGTTCACGGTGACCACCCCTTCGGAATCGTGCCATGGCGCGATTATGGCGCGATTATGGCGCGATTGGCGCGATTATGGCGCGATTGGCGCGATTATGGCGCGATTGGCGCGATTTCTGGAACATGCTGGAGCGGATGCGACCGCAGCTGACCTACCCGCGGTCGAAGAACGGGCTTTTGGAGCTGATGCTCACCGGGATAGCGTACACCTGCCCCACGCCTTCGCCGAGCAGGCCCAGCTGTTGAGCGGCTAGGCCGGCGGAGAACATGATGCGGGTGTCGACGCCGAAG
>ERZ791746.1759-NODE-1759-length-13705-cov-2.972454_pt1 | contig 13705 bp, 9 predicted proteins | sample MGYA00510038_ERZ791746 | MGnify/ENA primary metagenome ERZ791746 (study PRJEB30046, sample SAMN00792018) | human gut metagenome | study: EMG produced TPA metagenomics assembly of the A metagenome-wide association study of gut microbiota in type 2...
AGTGACCGAAATTGCTCCGACAGAGAGAGCGGCTGCTTTCCGTTTCACTTTCCCCGAAAACGACCACTCTTATGTAGTGGTAGACGCCTTTGATAAAGGTTCGTTTGTGAAAGTAATCCCTTCGGAGAACAAGATTATCGGTTATACCACTAAAAACAGCGGTGGTGTTCCTGCCAACTTTAAGAACTATTTTGTACTAGTATTCGACAAACCGTTTACTTATACGGCTGCCGTAGCCAGTGGTGTGATTGACACCAACAAACTGGAAGCGACAGACAATCATGCCGGTGCACTGATCGGTTTCAAAACCCGCAAGGGCGAACAGGTAAATGTGCGTGTAGCTTCCTCTTTTATCAGCCCTGAACAGGCGGAACTGAACTTGAAAGAGCTGGGTACGGACAACATTGAACAGATTGCAGCGAAAGGCCGCAAGGTATGGAACGATGTTTTAGGACGTATTGAAGTGAAAGATGATGATATCGATCATTTGCGTACCTTCTACTCTTGTCTGTATCGTTCAGTATTATTTCCCAGAAGTTTCTACGAGATAGATGCTAAAGGAGATGTGATGCACTACAGTCCTTATAATGGTGAAGTACTTCCGGGATATATGTTTACCGATACCGGTTTCTGGGATACGTTCCGTTGTCTGTTCCCATTCCTTAACCTGATGTATCCATCCATGAACACAAAGATGCAGGAAGGATTGGTGAACACTTATAAAGAAAGCGGATTCCTGCCGGAATGGGCAAGTCCGGGACACAGAGGTTGCATGGTTGGAAACAACTCCGCTTCCGTCGTTGCCGATGCCTACCTGAAAGGATTGAAAGGATACGATATCGAGACATTGTGGGAAGCCGTGAAACACGGAGCGAATGCAGTACATCCGAACGTTGGCTCTACCGGACGATTAGGACATGAATATTACAATAAATTGGGATATGTACCTTATAATGTAGGTATTAACGAGAATGCAGCCCGTACACTGGAATATGCATACGATGACTGGTGTATCTATCAATTGGGTAAAGCCTTGAAGAAACCGAAAAAAGAGATTGAAATCTTCGCAAAGAGAGCGATGAACTATAAGAATCTGTATGATAAGGAACACAAACTGATGCGTGGAAAGAATGAAGACGGTACGTTACAGTCTCCGTTCAATCCGTTGAAGTGGGGGGATGCCTTTACGGAAGGCAATAGCTGGCATTATACCTGGTCGGTATTCCATGATCCTCAAGGTCTGATCGACCTGATGGGTGGTAAAGACGGATTCAACCAGATGATGGATTCTGTATTTATCCTGCCTCCGATTTTTGATGAAAGTTATTATGGAGCCGTTATTCATGAAATCCGTGAAATGCAGATTATGAATATGGGTAACTATGCACATGGCAACCAGCCGATTCAGCACATGCTTTATATGTACAACTATTCCGGCCAACCCTGGAAAGCGCAACATTGGATTCGTGAAGTGATGGACAAACTTTATACCCCTGCTCCCGACGGTTATTGCGGTGATGAGGACAACGGCCAGACTTCTGCCTGGTATGTATTCTCGGCAATGGGATTCTATCCGGTATGTCCGGGTACGGATGAATATGTTTTGGGTACTCCCTACTTCAAGGAGATGAAGTTGCATCTGGAAAACGGAAAGACGGTGACTATCTCTGCTCCGAATAACGGAGACGATAAACGTTACATTTCGTCGATGAAATTGAACGGTAAAGAATATACCAAAAACTATCTGACTCATCAGGATTTGTTGAATGGCGCTAGCATTTCTTTCAAGATGGATGCGAACCCCAATCAGCAACGTGGTACCAAAGAGACCGATTTCCCTTATTCTTTCTCTAACGAATTTAAAAAGAAGAAGTAATCATGAAGAAACAGATCAAATATATCAGCGCAGGTATGCTGGCAGGTATGCTTCTCTGTGGCGGGGAGCTGCAAGCCTCCAACCGTATGACGGAAATGCATGTATGTCTGGCGGATGCTATTCAGAAAGATAACCGCCCGGAAATATCCAATCGTTTGTTCCGTTCCAATGCGGTAGAGAAGGAGATTCTTGTCTTTTCCTGTCACGCGGTAGATCTGTACAGAAACTTTTGAAGAATGCGAAGTTGGCATGGATGTTTACCAACTGTTTCCCGAATACACTGGATACAACCGTACATTTCCGTAAGGGAAGCGATGGCAAACCGGATACGTTCGTATATACGGGCGATATTCACGCCATGTGGCTTCGCGACTCCGGTGCACAGGTATGGCCTTACGTGCAATTAGCTAATGCGGATCCTGAACTGAAAGAAATGCTGGCAGGTGTTATTCTCCGCCAGTTCAAATGTATCAATATCGATCCGTACGCGAACGCTTTTAATGACGGCGCTATTCCTGACGGTCATTGGATGAGTGACCTTACAGACATGAAACCGGAGTTGCACGAACGTAAATGGGAAATAGACTCCTTGTGTTATCCGTTGCGTTTGGCTTATCATTACTGGAAGACTACCGGAGATGCAAGCATATTCAACGAAGAATGGATTCAGGCAATCATTAATGTACTGAAAACATTCAAAGAGCAACAACGCAAAGACGGAGTAGGTCCTTATAAATTCCAACGTAAGACGGAACGTGCACTGGATACTGTGAGCAATGACGGTCTGGGAGCACCGGTGAAACCTGTCGGTTTGATTGTTTCCAGTTTCCGTCCTTCGGACGATGCTACTACGCTTCAATTCCTGGTTCCTTCCAATTTCTTTGCCGTATCTTCTTTGCGTAAGGCAGCCGAGATTTTGGAGAAGGTAAACAAGAAGACAGCTTTGTCTAAAGAATGTAAGGACTTGGCGCAGGAGGTGGAAACAGCTTTAAAGAAATATGCGGTGTATAATCATCCTAAATATGGTAAAATCTATGCATTCGAGGTAGATGGTTTTGGAAACCATCATCTGATGGACGATGCCAATGTGCCGAGTTTGCTTGCGATGCCTTATCTGGGTGATGTGAATGTAAACGATCCGATTTATCAGAATACCCGCCGTTTTGTGTGGAGTGAGGACAATCCTTATTTCTTTAAAGGCAAGGCAGGCGAAGGTATCGGCGGACCGCATATCGGTTACGATATGGTGTGGCCGATGAGTATTATGATGAAAGCCTTCACAAGTCAGAATGATGCCGAAATCAAAACCTGTATCAAGATGTTGATGGACACGGATGCCGGTACCGGTTTTATGCACGAATCTTTCCATAAGGATAATCCGAAGAAATTTACCCGTGCATGGTTTGCCTGGCAGAATACTCTTTTCGGTGAGTTGATTTTGAAGTTGGTTAATGAAGGAAAGGTAGATTTATTGAATAGTATACAGTGATATGCTGACATAGTAAATTGAACGCGGATAACGCGGATGATGCGGCTCTTTTTCTGATGCAAAATTAGAAAAAACGCGTTATCCGCGTCGTCTGCATCTAAATATGAATAGCTGAAAACTAATATTTAAAAACCAATTGTATCATGAAAAAGTTATGTGTATGGGCAGTTGCCGCCCTTTTAATGGCAGCTTGTACTCCGAAAGCTGAAAAGGCTACAGATTCCGGTTTATTGCAGAGTAAATTCCAGACAGAAGTGGATGGAAAGAAGACTGATTTGTTCACTCTGCGTAACAAGAACAACATGGAAGTTTGTATTACGAACTTCGGTGGACGTATTGTTTCAGTGATGGTTCCCGACAAAGACGGACAGATGCGTGACGTTGTTCTCGGTTTCGATTCTATTCAGGACTATATCAGCAAGCCTTCGGATTTTGGTGCGACCATCGGACGTTATGCCAATCGTATCAATCAGGGACAGTTCACCTTGGATGGTGTAGAATATCAGCTTCCCCGCAATAACTACGGTCATTGTCTGCATGGCGGACCGCAAGGATTCCAATACCGGGTGTTTGATGCAGAATTGTTGAATCCGCAGGAATTGCAGTTGACTTATCGTGCAGAAGACGGTGAAGAAGGTTTTCCGGGAAACATCACTTGTAAGGTAGTGATGAAACTGACGGACGATAATGCCATCGATATTCAATACGAAGCGGAAACAGACAAACCGACGATTGTAAATATGACCAACCACTCTTATTTTAACCTTGAAGGCGATGCAGGCAACAATTCCGGTCATCTGTTGATGGTGGATGCGGACTATTATACTCCGGTGGATAGTACTTTCATGACAACTGGCGAGATCGTTCCGGTAGAAGGAACTCCGATGGATTTCCGCACCCCGACTCCGGTAGGCGAACGTATCAACGATTATGATTTCGTACAGCTGAAAAACGGTAACGGTTACGACCACAACTGGGTATTGAACACGAAAGGCGACGTAACCCGTAAATGCGCTTCTTTGAAATCACCGAAGACTGGCATCGTACTCGACGTTTATACTAACGAACCGGGTATTCAGGTATATGCAGGTAACTTCCTCGATGGTTCACTGACAGGAAAGAAAGGCATTACTTACAACCAACGTGCTTCCGTATGTCTCGAAACACAGAAATATCCGGATACTCCGAACAAACCGGAATGGCCGTCGGCTGTACTTCGCCCGGGTGAAAAGTATACAAGCCAATGTATCTTCAAATTCTCTGTTGATAAATAATGGATTAATGAATCAGCTCCCTGCTCTCGGTTGCGGGAGTAGTGGAGCTTGATAAGCCTGTTATCAGACAGCTCTTGTCAGAAGGTAAAAATAGAAATAAATTATGAGATATTGGAAAACATGTTATATCACCTGTTTTATTTTTGTGCTGATTCCACTTACATTGTATGGGCAGGAGGATGTTGAACAGTTGCAGAAACTGGACAAGTTAATGTTTAGCGGAAGATGTTTTGAATCAAAAGAATTACACAAAAAAATATCAGATACAACGACGATCCCTTCTGATTTAGAGTTATACTATAAATTTCGAATGGCGCAATTTTTAAACAAGACAGACAGTGTCGCCTACTATTTAGAGCAGTTTATACCTCACCATTATGCAACTTTTGGGGAGGAAACACTTGTTTTTTATTCTAATTTGTTTGATGCGTACATCGAACTAGGGGATATGGATAAGGCATTGGATACTTATCTGCAGATGAAACGAATTTGGAATGAAAGTCTTACAAAGACAACTACAGGCGGAAAAGAATATGAAGAATGGCGAACTGCTACAGAGAATTTCTTATCTTATGCTGAATATGCAGTGACCTTGCCTCCTATAAAAATGAAACGGAACGATACACTTTCTTTTGTTGACATAGAAGAAGGCGACAGACTTGTTTTTCAAGCAAAATATAATGGAATATTACAGCGCACTATCTTTGATACAGGGGTGGGACCCTACTGTGTCCTGAGTAGAAAGTTGGCGGATGGGATGGGGGTTAGATATGACAGCATTGACGAGAATAAAGTAACGATCAATGAGGACTTGATTTCTGTCCGGAGTATCATTGATTCTATTGAAGTTGGAAATATAACTTTTTACAATATTCCAGCCTTCATTTACTCGGACACCGCGAGTGTTCCGTTTGTATCCGGTTCATCAATTAAGAGAAGAAAGAAGAGGAAGAAAGCGCAGACTGTTGTAGATTCGGTGCGTACATTGTTTACGGATTGTGTGTCTCTTGGACTGCCGGTAATGAAATTGATAGGGAAAATACAGACTGATTACGAACATAACAAAATGTGTTTCCCCGTCTCTGTGGCCAATGCTCACCTTCCTAAAGCTCCCAATATTTATGCATACAAATACGATTTGTATATGCGTATAAAACTCAATGGAGTTGCTTTTACAGCTAATCTGGATACGGGTTCTAATGAATATGTTACAGTTGATTCTGCATTTTATGAGAAACATCAGAAAGAACTGCCGATTGCTTCTACCTGTAAAAAGAATACATTCGGGGTAGTTATGCTGCATCAGGCCCGGGCGATCACGTATAAAACTTTAAAAGATCCTGCAATAATATTTGATGATAAATTAATGCAGCCGCCTGGACCGGAAGCTGTAAAGACATATCCTCTTGGCCAAATAGTTCCCGGTATATTCTTTGATGGAGTTATAGGCAATGGCTTTTATCGGAGAATAGGAAAGAAAGTGCTGCTGGACCTTGATAATATGCGTCTTGAAGCAGTGCAATGAGAGTTGAAATAATCTAAATGAGAATAGAATAGACGAAATGAAAAAAAATAAAACTAAAGGACTTTTTGCATCGATAGTGCTTGGAGTGGCGGTTACAGCTTGTGCGCCTGCTTCTTCTAGTGGTACGGTGACAGTAGTGGACCGACCGGACATACAGTCCGTCAATACCAATTACATCGGGCATCGCGCTCCGCTTCGACCGTTGAATTTTATAAAGTTGCCGGTAGGCAGTATTCAGCCCGAAGGCTGGGTGAAGAAGTATCTCGAATTGCAGCGCGACGGTCTGACCGGACATTTGGGAGAGATCAGCGCTTGGCTGGAAAAGGATAATAATGCCTGGTTGACAACCGGTGGCGATCACGGTTGGGAGGAAGTTCCTTACTGGCTCAAAGGGTATGGCAATCTAGCATATATCCTGAATGATCCGAAGATGATTGAAGAAACCAAATATTGGATTGAAGGTGTATTTGCCAGTTGCCAGCCGGATGGCTATTTCGGTCCGGTCAATGAACGTAACGGGAAACACGAACTTTGGGCACAGATGATTATGCTCTGGTGTCTGCAATCTTATTATGAGTATTCTCAAGATCAGCGTGTCATTGACCTGATGACGAATTACTTCAAGTGGCAGATGACTGTTCCCGATGACCAGCTTCTGGAAGATTATTGGGAGAAAAGCCGTGGCGGTGATAACCTCATCAGTATCTACTGGCTTTACAACCATACCGGAGATGCTTTCCTACTCGAATTAGCCGAGAAAATTCACCGTAATACAGCCGACTGGACGAAATCCACCTCCTTACCTAACTGGCACAATGTAAATATCGCCCAATGTTTCCGTGAACCTGCCACTTATTATATGCAGACCGGAGATTCAGCGATGCTGAAAGCCTCTTATAATGTCCATCATCTGATTCGGCGTACTTTTGGTCAGGTTCCCGGAGGTATGTTCGGTGCGGACGAAAATGCCCGTCTGGGATATATCGATCCTCGACAGGGAGTGGAAACCTGCGGCTTGGTAGAACAAATGGCTTCCGATGAAATCATGCTTTGCATGACAGGAGATCCCATGTGGGCGGAACACTGTGAGGAAGTAGCGTTCAACTCTTATCCGGCTGCCGTGATGCCCGATTTCAAGGCATTGCGTTATATCACTTGTCCGAACCATGCCATCAGTGATTCGAAGAATCATCATCCGGGCATTGACAATCGTGGCCCGTTCCTTTCGATGAATCCTTTCAGCAGTCGTTGCTGCCAACACAACCATGCACAAGGCTGGCCTTACTTCACCGAACATCTGGTATTGGCAACTCCCGACAACGGAGTGGCAATAGCTATTTATGCAGCTTGCAAAGCTACAGTGAAAGTGGGTGACGGCAAGGAAATCACTCTTCACGAAGAGACAAATTATCCTTTTGAAGAAGCTATTGCCTTTACTGTTTCTACCGGTGAAAAGGTCGCTTTTCCGTTCTATCTCCGTATTCCTTCATGGACTCAAAAGGCGGAAGTGCGGGTGAATGGCAAGAAGGTAAGTGCAGCTCCTGTAGCGGGAAAATATCTTTGCATCAATCGTGAGTGGGCGAATGGTGATCGTGTGGAATTGACTCTTCCGATGTCTTTGTCTATGCGTACCTGGCAGGTTAATAAAAACAGCGTAAGCGTAGATTACGGACCTTTGACTTTGTCTCTTAAGATTGCAGAGAAATATGTAGAGAAAGACAGTCGGGAGACAGCTATCGGTGATTCAAAATGGCAGAAAGGTGCTGATTCGAAAAAATGGCCTACTACTGAAATCTATCCGGATAGCCCCTGGAATTATTCATTGGTATTGGATAAGAAAGAGCCTTTGAAGAACTTCAAAGTAATCCGTAAATCCTGGCCGACTGACAACTATCCTTTCACAGTAGCCAGTGTACCTTTAGAAGTAAAAGCTATCGGTCGTCCGGTACCTGAATGGAAGATAGACGAAACAGGACTGTGTGGCGTATTGCCGGAAGAAGATGCGGTGAAAGGTGATAAAGAAGAAATAACATTGATCCCCATGGGTGCAGCACGGTTGAGAATCTCTGCGTTCCCGAACACAAAAGAATAAATTAATAACTAGAAAACTTAGAATAAATGAAACGTATTGTTTTTTTAGATTACATCCGTGTGTTTGCATGCTTTCTTGTCATCCTTGTTCATGCCAGTGAGAATTTCTACGGTGCTCCCGGATCCACCGATATGGCAGGCCCGCAGTCTTTTCTAGCGAATGAAGCAGACCGGCTATGGGTATCAGTATACGATGGCTTTTCACGTATGGCAGTACCCCTGTTCATGATAGTCTCCGCCTTCCTGCTTGCACCGATGAAGGAAGAGCAGTCTATGTGGCAATTCTATCGCCAGCGCTGTCTTCGCATCCTTCCACCGTTTTTCATATTCATGCTACTGTACAGCATTCTACCCATGTTGTGGGGACAGATAGACGGAGAAACATCTATGAAGGACTTGTCGCGGATATTCCTGAATTTCCCGACGCTAGCCGGACATTTGTGGTTTATGTATCCTCTGATAAGCCTTTACTTGTTTATCCCAATTATATCCCCCTGGTTGAGAAAAGCCACGGCTAAAGAAGAACGTTTCTTTATCGGGCTGTTCGTGTTGTCAACCTGTATGCCTTATCTCAACCGTTGGTGCGGTGAAGTGTGGGGACAATGTTTCTGGAATGAATACCACATGTTGTGGTACTTCTCCGGTTATCTGGGCTATCTTGTTCTGGCACATTACATTCGTGTACACCTTACCTGGAACCGTTCCAAACGTTTCACTATAGGAACTATTTTAATGGTGATCGGTGCTGTATGGACTATTTATTCATTCTATGTGCAGGCTATACCCGGCGAACTCCATTCCACACCTGTAATAGAAATAGGATGGGCTTTCTGTACGATTAACTGTGTGCTTCTCACAACGGGTACATTCCTTATGTTTACATGTATCAAACGTCCGCAAGCTCCCAAGTTGGTGACGGAAACATCGAAACTTAGCTATGGTATGTATCTTATGCACATATTCTGGCTCGGACTGTGGGTGACTGTGTTCAAAGATACATTGGCGCTTCCCACTGTTGCCGCTATACCATGTATCGCAGTGGTTACGTTTATCTGTTGTTTTGTAACAACTAAGATAATCTCGTTTATACCGGGCGGTAAATGGATAGTAGGATAAAATAAATATTCTATTTAGAGGAGAGGAAGTACTGTCTTCACTTACGGAAGCAGCACGATTGAAAAGATCCGTTTTAGGGAGTGAATAAAATATAGGCAATCAGTATCTTGTTTTAGGTATTGATTGCTTTTTTAATTGAAACTAGATTAAGTTTTATTCAAATAGAGGCTAATCTTGTTGATTTTGATGTAACTTTGAACACAGAATCTATTAATTTATGTAACATGACAAAGATTACGGTAAAGGACGCTTTTGTGTCTGTGATAAAGATAAATGACGAAGGCTATATTAGCCTTACAGATATGCTAAAAGCAAAAGGCGGCGATTTCTTTTTCTCTAATTGGTTGCGGAATAGGAATACGGTTGAGTTTCTTGTTTTTTGGGAAAATTGAATAATCCCACTTTTAATTGTGCCGAATTCGACATAATTAAAAGTCAAGCCGGGCTAAATAGTTATCGTTTGAGTGCAAAAGAGTGGATGCAGAAAACGAATGCTATTGGAATTGTTGCCAAGGCAGGACGATATGAAGGAACTTATGCTCATAAAGACATCGTTTTTGAAATTGATTTGCTTGTCGAACATGGAGAACCTCTGTCTAATGATACAGCAAATAAAGAAGATATAGGGGAATTAAGTAGCAGAGGTTTATAAAGTAACACAGCTAATCATATAAGATTAGCTGTGTCGTATAGCAATATAGAAATTGTCTAATTACTTCGATTTTGTCTATATTCATTAGGCGTGATCCCTGCCATTTTCTTGAACCAACGACTGAAATGTTGCGGATATGGAAATCCAAGTTCATAGGATATTTCACTGATGGACTTTGACGTATTGAATACCTGTTCTTTAGCCACGTCGAGCACCTTCTGCTGAATGTGTTTTAATGCAGACATTCCGGTTTCCTTACGGCACAAATCGCTGAAATAATTGGCGGACAGGCATAATTTATCGGCACAGTATTGGACAGTAGGCATACCCTTCTCAGCCGGTGCATCAGATGAGAAATAATCGTCCAAAAGGCTTTCAAAGCGTGTCAGCACATCTTTATTGGCATTTTCACGAGTGATAAACTGGCGGTCATAAAAGCGTATGCAGTAGTCAAGTAACAATTTGATGTTGTCTATAATCAACGACTTACTATGTTTGTCAATCGGATATTGGAGTTCCGTACGGACTTTCTCCATACATTCAATAATCGTCCGGCGTTCCTGTCCCGACAAGTGTAGGGCTTCATTGGCATTGTATGAAAAGTAAGAGTATTCTTTGATCAAGCTCGCCAATAGTGTACCTCGCAAAAGTTCAGGATGGAAAGCCAACACCCACCCTTCGGGCTGATGCAGCATCCCGTCATCTTCCGAACCCATAACCTGACCGGGAGCAAGAAACAGCATAGCTCCCCGCTGATAATCATAGATACTTTGACCGTATTTCAAATTGCCGCAATCCGTATCTTTCAGCAATATCGTATACACATTATATAATTTCTTGCAAAACCGTAACGGCTTGGCACACTTCCCTTCAATGACACTGACTAACGGATGAGAGGTTTCTATCCCGAAATAGTCATTATATTGCTGGACTGTATCTATTTTCATTATTTCATTCATGGCTTCTTTCTGTTGACATTACAAATGTACTCATTTATCGGCAAAAGTAGCGTATAAATGCAAGACAGAATGTATCAGAATCATAGACGATATTACCATTTTCACAGATGTTGTATGTCGAACGATAAAATTGGTCTTTTATTCCGTGGTATTGATACCGGGCAGATAAATTCAACACCGTATTTTTGCATACATAAAGTTGACAATTAAACAGATAGGAAATGAAAAAGAAGCAAGACAGTGTAAACAACACAGAGATGGGCCGTCGCGGTTTCTTGAAACGGACGGTATTGGCAAGTGCGGCAATCTGTATCGCACCAATATTGGAAAAAGTAACGGCAGCGGAAAAATCCATTACGGGCAAATCGCCTGTGTCGGCAACGGTCTTTCCGGTAAGTATAGCTGCAGTGCGTACACAAAGAACATTGGGTAGCGGAAAGGCTGTGTTTACCGTGTCCGCTATGGGCTTCGGTTGCATGGGGCTTAACCATCATCGTAGCCAGTCGCCTGATGAGAAAGCCTGCACCCGGCTGATTCATGAAGCGATAGAGCGTGGCGTTACACTTTTCGATACCGCAGAAAGTTATGGTTATCACAAAAATGAGAAATTGGTAGGTGAAGCCTTGAAAGGCTATGCCGATCGTGTATTTGTTTCATCGAAATTCGGACACAAGTTCGTGAACGGCGTGCGGGTGAATGCGGAAGAAGACAGTACTCCGTCAAACATCCGCCGTGTGTGCGAAAACTCCTTGCGTAATCTCGGTGTGGAAACGCTCGGTATGTTCTACCAGCACCGTGCAGATCCCAATACACCGATTGAGGTAGTTGCCGAAACAGTCGGAGAACTTATCAAAGAGGGTAAAATCCTGCATTGGGGAATGTGTGAGGTCAATGCCGAAACCATTCGCCGTGCGCACAAGATATGTCCGGTTACGGCTATCCAAAGCGAATATCACTTTATGCACCGCACGGTGGAGGAAAACGGAGTATTGGCTCTTTGTGAGGAACTGGGCATCGGCTTCGTACCTTACAGTCCGCTGAACAGAGGTTTCCTCGGTGGCATGATTAACGAATACACGCTGTTCGACGCCACCAACGACAACCGCCAGACCTTGCCCCGTTTCCAACCTGAAGCCATTCGTGCCAACACCCGTATCGTGGAGGTGCTGAACGCCTTCGGACGCACAAGGGGTATTACCACGGCACAAGTGGCGTTGGCTTGGCTGATGAACAAGAAGCCTTTTATCGTGCCTATTCCCGGTACAACTAAACTCTCGCATTTGGAAGAAAACCTGCGGGCTTGCGACATCGTGTTAACGGCGGAAGAAATGGCGGAATTGGAAAAGGCGGTAGCAGCTATTCCGGTTGTCGGTAGCCGTTACGATGCTTTGCAGGAATCTAAGATTCAGAAATAAATAGCAGAAGTATGAGAACGTTTATTTTTTATATGGTGGCTATCGCTTTGTTGTCGGGTTGCCATACTTACAATAAGGATGTCATAAGGATAGAGGAACAAGGCAGTTTTGCCGTAGGCGGAACGGTATTGACCGATTCATTGGGGCATAACTATCACGGCGACCATGCCTACGTGTTCTATCAAAAGCCAGTCGATGCACGGAAATATCCGCTTGTCTTTGCACATGGTGTAGGTCAGTTCTCCAAAACGTGGGAAACTACGCCCGACGGACGAGAGGGATTTCAGAACATCTTTCTACGGCGTGGCTTCTCCACTTATCTTGTCGACCAACCTCGGCGTGGCAATGCGGGACGTAGCACGGAAACCGTCACTATATCTCCTGTCTTTGATGAAGAAGAATGGTTTAACCGTTTCCGTGTGGGGATATATCCCGATTATTTCGAGGGCGTGCAATTCAGTCACAACAAAGAGGTTCTTAATCAATACTTTCGCCAAATGACTCCCACCATAGGATCTATCGACCTCAATGTATTCTCTGATGCTTATGCCGCTTTGTTCGATAAAATTGGAACCGCTATCCTTGTAACTCATTCACAGGGTGGTGGCGTTGGCTGGCTGACGCTTCCCAAAACAAAAAACATCAAGGCTATTGTAGCTTACGAACCGGGAACAAATGTCCCTTTCCCCAAGGGAAAGATGCCGGAAGAGGGGAAAGTGCCGACACTTTCGAAAAAAACAGAAGGAGTTGAAGTTCCGATGTCGGTCTTTATGGAGTTTACAAAAATCCCGATTATTGTTTATTTCGGTGATAATTTGCCGAAAACAAATGAGCACCCCGAATTATATGAATGGACACGCCGTTTGCACCTCATGCGCAAATGGGCAAAGATGCTGAATGACCTTGGTGGAGATGTGACGGTTATTCATTTGCCCGAAGTGGGCTTGCATGGCAATACGCATTTTCCTTTTTCCGACCTGAACAACATTGCAGTAGCCGACCATCTCTCGAAATGGTTACATGAAAAAGGGTTAGATTGAATTTAGTAAGCAAAATGTTTTTAATGATGGGTATCACATTCAAGATACCCATTCTTTTATGATACTCTGCTAAGTTCGATTTTTATCGGTCAGGCTCGTACAGCGTTATCACACGCACACTCTCATAATTATAAAAACACGCTCATCCCTTTTGCATTTCAGATTTTTATACTACTTTTGTCGTAAGAGAGTTATTTGACAGCATAGCGCCGCAAGTTGCAGAAAATAGCACGGTTGCCAAATCGTTACCTCTGTTTCTCAAATACTC
>ERZ791746.1762-NODE-1762-length-13697-cov-2.771514_pt1 | contig 13697 bp, 14 predicted proteins | sample MGYA00510038_ERZ791746 | MGnify/ENA primary metagenome ERZ791746 (study PRJEB30046, sample SAMN00792018) | human gut metagenome | study: EMG produced TPA metagenomics assembly of the A metagenome-wide association study of gut microbiota in type 2...
ATATAACTTATCTATAAATATAATAAACAGCATATAGATATTTTAGATATATTGTTTGATTAAAATATCCCGTAGAACCACTTTCAGGGGAAAATTAGTGGTTCTACGGGATATTTACTTTGTCCTATACCCTCTGATAAAATGAAGCCAAACAAATTCAGAAGAAAGGAGGAAATATTTTAGTTGTAAAAATATGCAGTTCTGCATATTCAGATAAAGAGGTAGGATAAAAAACAAATGGAGGGTTATTATGAGTTCAGAAATTTTAAGAATAGCGAATTTACCTATTTTTTGGGCACTGTGTTCCATTGTGGTTATTATAACAATCATCCAAGCTGTTATATATACACGACTTGCACGAAAGACAGCTTCTACTTTGGGAATTTCAAAAGATATTTGTAATACGGCCTTCAAAACAGGCATGATTTCTTCTATTGGTCCAAGTATTGGCGTTTTTATTGTTATGGTTGGTTTAATGTCTGTAATCGGTGGACCTCTCAGCTGGCTGAGACTTTCTATCATTGGTGCAGCACCGACAGAATTGACAGCTGCAAAGTTAGGTGCAGAAGTCGCTGGGGTTACCTTTGGTGGAGCTGACTATACAACAGAAGTTCTTGCTCTTTCTTGGATCACAATGACATTAAATGGATGTGGCTGGCTTCTGTTTGTAGGGTTATTTGCTCACAAACTTGAAAAATTAAGAGTAAAAGTTGGTGGCGGAGATTCTAAATGGCTGGTAGTGCTCAGCGGAGCTTCTACTTTGGGTGTATTCGGTTATCTGAATGCAGGAGATGTTGTAAAGGGACACGGCAATCTTATTTCTGTTATTTTTGGAGCCCTGGGAATGATCTTATTCACGAAGTACTTAAATCAGAAATTCCCAAAAATCAAAGAATATAGCCTTGGTATTGCAATGCTCTTTGGAATGGTCGGGGCAACCTTGTACGATATACTTCTTAAATAAAAACAGACAATTTGTATCTTAAAACTTGTCAGATTTACAGGAGGTTATTATGAACTACACATCACCTGAAGAATTTAATAAAATTTGGAATAAACCTGTTATACGAGTAGGTATGACAACAGTATTATTGGCTGCTTTATTCTCTTTTGCTCCTGTTGTATGGTTATGTATTTCACAACGAGTTCTTCCTCCAATCGGTCAGATTCTTCAGTCCTGGGCATTGGTAGCGGCATCCTTTGGTGCACTTTATATTGTAGAACCAATCTCTTATTATTCTGTACTGGGACTTTCCGGAACCTATCTGTCCTTCCTTTCCGGTAATATTGGTAATATGCGTGTGCCTTGTGCAGCAATGGCACTGGAAGCAACCAATACAACACCGGGAACCCAGCAGGCAGAGGTTGTTTCCACTTTGGGTATTACAGGATCCATTTTGGTAAATATTTTCTTTACTACTTTGGCAGCATTTATTGGAGCAGCACTGATCAATGTATTGCCTCCGGTTATTGCGGATGCATTCAAAAACTACAGTGCACCAGCAATTTTTGGTGCAGCATTCGGACAGTTCGCAGTAAAATATCCAAAGATTGCGGTATTCTCTTTGGGCGCTCCTGTATTGTTAAAGCTGTTCTTCAATCCACCGGCATTTGTTTTGATTGTTGTTGCCGTATTTGGAAGCATTATTCTCGGTCGTTTCTTCTATCAGCAGGAGAAAAAAGCAGAGGCTAAATAAGTTTGAATCAAGATTAAAAGAGAGGTATACATTATGATAGAGAACTATCAGAAAGTTCAGGATTATATCGTTAAAATCAGAAGAGAATTGCATCAGATTCCAGAATTGGATACAAATTTGCCTCAGACATCTGCAGTTATCAAAAGGGAATTAGATGCAATGGGGATTCCTTATAAGCAGAATACAAAGGATAGCGGCATTATCGCACTAATTCAAGGAAAAAATGCTGGTAAATGTATTGCTATCCGTGCAGATATGGATGCACTTCCAATTAAAGAAGAAACAGGACTTCCTTTTGCTTCCCAAAACGGCTGTATGCACGCTTGTGGTCATGATTCCCACGCTGCAATGCTGCTTGGTACTGCAAAAGTTCTCAATCAATGCAAAGATAAAATAAACGGCAGTGTAAAATTGATTTTCCAAACAGCAGAAGAAACTGCACGGGGTGCAGAAATAATGATCGAAGAAGGAGCTCTGGAAAATCCAAAAGTAGATGCTCTAATTGGTTTACATATTGGCTCAATTTATGCCAAAGAGGTATCTTTGGGCAATGCAGCGATTGTTCCAGGTACAATAATGGCATCCTATGATAAATTTATTATTAAGGTTAAAGGTCATGGATGTCATGGTTCCACACCAGAAAAAGGTGTTGATCCTATCGCTATTTCAGCAACAATTATCAGTGCACTTCAAAATATTGTTAGCAGAGAAATCTCAGCAACATTACCTGCTGTAATTACAATTGGTCAAATTCATGGAGGTTTTGCATATAATATAATTCCAGATGATGTCACAATGGAAGGTACAATTCGTGCAACCAGTCAGGAAGTTCGCCAGATGCTTTCAGATCGTATTTGTGAAGTATCTAAAGCAATTGCCTCTTCTGCTAAAGCAGAGGCCGAGTATGAAATTATTTGGGGAGCACCTCCAGTGGTGAATGATATTAATATAGTAAAGACAGTGCAAAAAGCTGCAGAACGGATTGTTGGTGAAGAAAATGTCGTGTCTTCCTTTACAGCGCCAAATATGGGGGGAGAAGATGTCGCCCATTATTTGCAGCAGGTTCCAGGAGCGTTTTTCTTCCTTGGATCTAACAATCCTGCAAAACACACCGATATACCACATCATAACTGTAAGTTTGATATCGACGAAGATGTTATGTGGAAAGGCAGCGCTATTTTTGCAGAATCTGTTTTTGAATTTTTGAATCAGTAAAGTAATACCACAAGATTCCATACATTTTGAGAGACTTATCATCAGTTTGAGTCTCAAAAACGCCAGATATTATATAATATCTGGCGTTTTTGTAGATTAATATAACAACTTGTTTTACAAATCGAATGAAGTGGAGAAGTTTATAGGTAGGCTTTCCAATTATACAAGCTTTAGATATCCAGCAATAAAGTGGAAATCAATAAATTAACAAAAATGATATGGAAAAAATGGCATGAATAAAAGGAAAAAGTAAGTTTATCTATTTCCGCAAAAATGAATGGTACTACATGATAATAATGATCTATTTCCACAATATAATAGGCAAAAAATATTTCCTCCTACAAAAATGACGGGATGAACGAGGAAAAAACTGTTTGGTATCTTGGAACAAACGAGAAATTAAGTGGAATACATAAGTCTTCTTGAATTGAGTAAATACAAGTATATATGACAATATTTATATAAGACAAAGACCCCTGATTATTTTATAAGCAGGGGTCTTTGTCTTAAGTTTTGTGCTTATAGGATATATGGATCAATTATTCATTCCAATTAGGTTTTTTGCGGAGACTTATCCACTGCATAACGACAATCAGCGCGGAGATGATGATAAAAGAACTCCAACAAAGTGTGTAATTTCCTGTTGTGTCATATAATTTGCCGCAAAGCAAAGAACCAACAGCAGCTCCCAGACCAGCAGCTACATTTAGTATACCAACAAGAGAACCATAATCTTTTTCACCAAATACATTGGCTACAAACAATGGTGGACAAATTGTAGGTACAGCCCCTCCAACACAGAATAACAGAACGTAAACATAAGCAAGAGCACCAATGTTGCTTGTAAACAACAGAGCAATCATTGCGAAGAGAAAAAGCATATTACCGATGAAAGAACCTGTTTTCAAGCTGGTTTTATCACAGAGTGCTCCAAGAATTATTTTACCGATACTTAATGAACCAACAGCCAGAGCTCCAATATTTGCACTGGTTGAAGCAGAAAATCCAATATCAGACAGGTAAGGAATCTGATAATTTAATAATCCTGAGTTTAACATGGAAATCAGGAAGAAGGAGATAAAAATCAACCAGAAAGTCAGTGTGCCTTTGGCCTGAGAAGCGGTAAGACCACGATCCGATTTCAGGACCTCACCTTCTCCAATACGAGACAATCCTTTTTGAGCAGGTGTGCTGACAACCAAGAAAAGAATGAATGGCATCAGGACAAAAAAGATGAGAGCAGCATCAGTGAAGTAAGCGGCACGCCAACCAATGGATTGAATAATGTTATTGAGAACAACAGTCAGAATCATGCCGCCAATTCCGCTTCCGGCAAAAGCGATACTCATAGCAACACCTTTTTTCTTGACACCAAACCAGTTATTAATGAGAATGGATACTGGAATAATGGTAAGTCCAGAAAAAGCAATTCCCATAATGCTACCAAGAATATAAAACTGCCAGATATGGCTGGAAAGCCCAAATCCAGCAAGGCAGGCACAAACAATTGTACAGCAGGTTCCCATAACCTTTTTCAGGCTGTATTTCCCAAATAGTTTTCCCATGAATGTTGAGCCAATAATCAGACCAACCGAAGCAATGGTGGTTACTCCGGAAAAAGTAGCTCTTTCAATTCCAAGTTCTTCTGTGACTGGTTTAATGAAAATACCCTGACAAGAGGCGAGACTTGCATAAGCAAGTGCCATAACTAAAAATCCAAAGAGCACCATATACCAACCATAATAAATTTTTTTCTTTTCCTGCATGAACACAACCTCCTCTATTTTGTGTTTTCATTCTTAAAGTAATCAAATACATATTGAGCGATAACATTAGCGGCAATGCTAAAATAGTTTTCACCCAGAGCAAACTTGGAAGAATGGGCAGGATAACAAATTCCGTCAATCTTTTCAGGAGCATTTAAATAAAAGAAGGTACCAGGAATATTCTGGAGATATTCTGCAAAATCTTCGGAGCCCATGATAGGAGAAGGAAAACGAATAATCAGTTTTTCATCTACACATTTTTTGGCCGAAGCTACCAGATTTTCTGTTTCTTTTAAACTTGGACACAATGCTGGGCAGAGGAAATCATATTGAAATTCATAACTTCCGTTATGGGATTCAGCAACAGACTTGACAATCTGTTCCATTCGTTCTTTAATATGAGGACGCAGAGAGTTGTCAAACGTTCTTACAGTACCAATGATTTCCGCACTTCCTGGGATAACATTGAATGCACCATTTCCTGCACTCAAGGTACCCACTGTAATAACGGCAGGTGTTAATGTATCAATTTCCATTGCTCGCATTGTGTGCAATTCCTGAACAACTCGACATGCCATAGAGATTGGATCGATTGCCTGATGAGGAGTAGAACCATGTGCACCCTGTCCAATCAGTTTAATGGAAAACTTATCGCTGGAGGCCATAGCAGGACCAGTGCTGTAAGCAATTGCTCCAGCCGGAAGGGCGTCTATGCTTGCAACATGCATACCAATAATGCTGTCAACTTTTGGATTTTGCAGAACACCCTCTTCTACCATGCGTTTTGCACCGCACAAGCCTTCTTCATTACACTGGAAGATCAGTTTGATAGTTCCAGTTAATTTATCCTCGTGTTCTTTTAAAATTTTTGCTGTTCCCAGAAGAGATGCGGTATGGAAATCATGGCCACAGGCGTGCATTTTGCCAGGGTGAGTAGATGCAAATTCAAAACCAGTTTCTTCCTGAATCGGAAGGGCGTCAATATCGGCTCTTAATGCAAGGCAACGTTCCTTTCCGGGATTAATTAATCCAACAACAGCAGAATCGTCACACATAGTGGTGTAAGGAATAGACATATCATCTAATTGCTTGCAAATGTATGCCACTGTTTTATGAAGATCATAACCAACTTCAGGAATTTTGTGGAGTTCATGTCTCCAATTAATGATGTCTTTTTCTACTTTTTTCACTTCGTCATTCAAGTTAAAACTCATAAATAACCCTCCAATGTTATCTGTCTTTCTCGACACTTTTTTTGCAATTTTTTGTATTGAGCGAAAGTGATGATTATTTAAAATAAATAAAACATCGACTTTGTTTGACAAAAATATGGTAACATAGATCAAGAGAGGCTTGTTATCCGAAAAAGGAAGGTGTTATACTAAATTTGTTATAACGATAGATAGAAATATTATATTATACTAAGAAAAAGGAGGGAGAAAATGAATACACTTCATCTTCAATATATGTTGGAAGTAGCGCGTTGTCGTTCCATCAATCAAGCTGCACAAAATCTGATACTATCTCAACCATATCTGAGCAGTATCATTAAAAAAGTGGAAGAGGACATCGGATATCAGATTTTTATCAGAACTTCTTCAGGAGTGAAGATTACTGAGGAAGGAATAGAGTTTTTAGAATACGTACGGCAGATAGAGAGACAAATTGAAAATATCTATGCTATTAAAAAGAAAAGAGAAGAAAAGTGTACTCTGTCAATCGCCACTGTGTATTCTTCTGTAATCTTACAAAGCTTTTTGGATTTTCAAAATATTGATAGAAGAGGAAATTCACAAGATTTTATTGTAGAGAATAATCAAAATGATATCATAGAGCAGATTATTTCGGGAGAAGTTCGATTGGGAATTATTCATGGATCTAAAATATCAGATTCATACCGAAGTCCTTATTATCAAAAATATGATCTGGAAAATATCACACTTTTAAAAAACATACCGGTAAAAGTAATTGTGTATGAAGGAAATCCATTGTCAAAACGGAAATCAATCCATCTTTCTGAAATTCGGAACTATCCGTTGGTATGTTACCGAAATACAAAAAAAGAAGAGTTTTTGGATGTTTTAAATGTGTCGGAAAAACATGATATTCTTTACGTATCAGATCGAGGAAGTTTTTTTGATGCGATACGAAGCGGAAAATATATTTCTTTGACTATGGAAATTTCTCATCAGCAGAAAAGATATAGTGGATGTAAGTGTATCCCGATCGAAGGATCAAAATTGTCTGTCGATATTCAATATATCAAACAAAAACAATATCATTTCAATGAAAGAGAAAAAGAGTTTTTGCAGTTTTTAAAAGAATCAATAAAAAGAGAAATGTTGTAAAAATAGTGTGCATATAAAGAAAATGGATAAGAGAAAAACTTATAGAAAAATCGGACAGGAGATAGATCACTGTCCGATTAAATATCAATAATTAGCAAAACGTGTTGTAATTAAGCCATATCATATCATGTTTTGTAAAAACGAGCAGTTATGGGCCGCCTCCACCATTCATTATCACGGAAAGTGATATATAACAAAAAAAGCTCTGCTCAAAAATTTTCTGAGCGGAGTTTTTTCTTTAATAGTTATGAAGCTATGTATAATGAAGAAGGTGATTATATCAATGAGTATAGATTTTAGTTTAGATTTCAAATTAGCTTCGAAATACAAAAGTAATGCACAAAAAATACGCGTGATGAGCGAATCTTGGGTAGGTAAAAATCTTTTCTGTCCATCCTGTGGAAATCCTCATCTATCCAATCTGCCAAACAATATGTCAGTTGCAGATTTGAGATGCGAACATTGTGGGGAAGTACATGAATTAAAAAGTAAAAAAGGAAAATTTGGGAATAAAATTACAGCTGGCAATTACTCTGCGATGATTCACCGCATTACGAGCTTAGATAATCCAGATTTATTTTTAATGGAGTATACAGATGATTTACAGGTAAACAATATCTTTATTCCTAAATTTTTCTTAGTGCCATCTATGATTGAGAAGAGAAAACCACTTTCAAACGCTGCACGTAGATCTGGCTGGACAGGTTGTAACATCTTATATTCCCAAATTCCTGAACAAGGGAAGATAAAAGTAATAGAGAATCAACAAATGTCTGATAAAAAAGTGGTTATTGAAAAGTATGCTAAAGCAAAAAAGTTACAAACCAATAATATGGAAAGTCGAACTTGGCTTTTAGATATTCTGTCTTGTATTAATTCAATTTCCAACATTGAATTTTCTCTTCAGGAAATGTATAGTTTCACAAATGAGCTACAATTAAAACATATCGAAAATCATAATGTGGAAGCTAAAATTAGACAACAGTTACAAGTACTTCGTGATAGGGGGGTAATTGAATTTTTAGGGAAAGGGTATTATCGCAAGGTCCGATAGGAAATGCCTTAAGGTATTTCCTATCGTTTACTCCTAAAATATAAGAGCTTGATGATTCATGATATAGAATCTGATAGCTGTAAGTCTTTTAAGTATGTTTTTTATTAATTCTTCTATTATGAAATAGATAACTGTAGTTTAAGTATTATTGGTGCATAATAGTAATACCATAGAAGTTCGAATAGAATCTTTGAGAGAAAAAATAATCTGAAAGTTAAAATTTTATTTTCCGTTTTAAGTAGGATACTGCTTGGTTTGATCTTTTGTGAAAAAATACTTTATTTATGCTTATTAAGGCGAATTAGGAATCTCCCTTATTTGTAAAGAAATATAAAAAAACAGCCACCGAAATGGCAGCTGTTCAAAATGAAGGTAATATGAGATCTGTTTTTAACTGTTTCTAGCTTCTTCCATAGCCTTTTCGCCGTTTGCCTGTGCATCCTTCAACGCAGTGTCGATATCCTTTTCACCGCTAAATACAAGGTCAAGCTGATCGCCCAGAGCATCCAGAGCATTGATACCGCCAATATTGCGGGTTCCCTGGAAGCCGCGATCCATGCAGTCAAAGCAAAGCTGTTTGATTGGTTTTTCTTCCAGAACAGCAGCGAAGACAGGGTCGTTCTGAGCAGATTTACGAACTGGGATGTAACCAGTCTGAGCAGCAAAGTAAGCTGTATTTTCAGTACTGGTCAGGAATTTCAGATAGAGCCAGGAAGCTTCTTTCTGTGCATCAGTACCGACATCATAAACGGTTACATTGGTGCCGTAATAAAGCTGGTCATCTGTTTTGTAGCCAGGCAGAGCAGCAGCATCAATGGTAATGCCTTCCATGGTATCAGATTCGATATAAGGAAGAGCAGAGGTGGAAGCAACACACATTGCAGCACGACCCTGCTGAAGAGGAACGTTTGCATTCTGGTCTTCACCTGCAAATCTTGCAGTCTTGTTCTGGAACATACCATTGAGGAATTCGATTGCTTCTTTTGTTTCTGGTGTATCAAAATACAGCTCGTTGGTTTCCTCGTTCATGGTTGCGCCGCCAGCCTGTTTGAGCCATGGAGCAATATCAGTAGAAAGGTTATTGGCAAAAACAATTCCGTAAACGTCAGGTTCGCCGTCACCATCGGTGTCTTTGGTTAGTGCTTCTGCAGCTGCTGCCCATTCATCCCAGGTAGTAGGAACTTCAATGCCAGCTTCCTCAAACATACCTACATTATAATAGAGAACCATCTGGCTCTTGTTGAATGGCATTGCGTACTGGCCATCACCCCAGAGATACAGTCATCCATAAACATTGCAGGGAAGTCTGCTTTGTCTTCTTCAGTAAGACCAATTTCAGGGTCATGGATGTAGGAAGTCAGATCAAGAGCCAGACCTTTGTCAACATACCAGGAAAGACGGTTGGAATAGATCTGAGCAAGGTTTGGAAGCTGATCTGCTTTTGCAGAAGCCATCAGTTTGTCAAACAGGTCAAGATATCCGCCCTGATTCATCAGAGTTACTTTGATGTTTGGATTTTCTGCCATGAAATCATCGGTGATTTTCTGAATAGCTTCTTCATTCACGCCGCTCATTGCGTGCCAGAAGGTGATTTCTACCGGTTCCTCACTGGATGTATCGGCTTCTTCTGTTTCTTTTGCTGTATCGGTTTCTTCTGTTTTGGTTTCTTCTATGCTTTCTTCGGTCTTTGTGCTTTCAGCCGAAGTAGTCTTAGAAGAGGTGTTGCCACAAGCAGACATGGACAGAACCATGATGCCCGAAAGCAGCAGAGCTAATAATCTTTTCATGTTAGATTCCTCCAGTAAAATAATTTAAAACGACATCCAAAACAAGATATCATTTTTTGACATAATGGATCATTAACCTTTGAGACCGGTTTTGCTGACACCCTGAATGATGTATTTCTGGGTAAAGAAATAGACAATCAGGGTTGGGGAAATAATCATCAGCGAAAAAGCCATCAAAGTATTATAGTGGACACCGGCTTCATTGGAAAAATAAGCCAGTCCAACCGGGAGGGTACGCATATCTTTGGTATTGGTCGAAATCAATGGCCAGAGATAGGAGTTCCAACTGTTGATGATCTTTAACAAGGCAATGGACACGATGGTTGGACGGGACATAGGTACCATAACGGTAAACAGGTAGCGCAGATCCCAGCATCCGTCAATGCGAGCAGCCTTGTAATAGGATTGCGGAATGGATGAAAACTGCTGACGCAGCAGGAAGATGGAGAATACACTGGCTCCCCACGGAGCAATCAGTACTTTATAGGTATCAATCCATCCCAGATTTGCCAGTGTTACAAAATTTGGGATGACCAAAATTTCTCCCGGAACCATCATGGTTGCAACCAGCAGCATAAAAAGGATCTGTTTTCCTTTAAATTGCAGCTGTGAAAAAGCAAATGCAGCTAAAATGGTCGTGAATAGCTCACAAACCGTGATGCAGCAGGTGACGATCACACTGTTGCGGAAATAGCGGAAAAAAGGAACTGCATCAAAAGCCTCCGCATAGTTTTCCAACTGTAGTGTGGAAGGAATCCACTTTGGCGGCATGAGCAAAACTTCTTTGGAAGGTTTGAGTGAGGTAATGATCATCCAGATAAAGGGGAGCAGGATAAAAACTGCGCCCAAAATCAAAATCGTATAGGTGCAGACGTTTACAAATCCGCGGGAAAAGTTTTTATTCATTATTTTCCACTCCTTTCCGAACGATAACGTACAAAACGCAAGACACCAAACTGAAACAGAGTGATCATCAGGATGATGAGAAAAAGGATAAAAGCGGCAGCGGCAGCGGAAGCAAATTCCCAGTGTCGATAGAATTTAGTGAAAATGTAATAGACAATGGTCAATCCGCTCTTTAATGGACCGGGATCGTTGGAATACATGATATACACTTCATCAAAGGTTTTAAAAATATCAATGATGGTAGTGATGGATAGGAAGAAAAGGGTAGGTCGCAAAAGAGGAACCGTAACGTGAAAGAAGCAATTTACGGTGTTTGCTCCATCCAGACGCGCAGCAGAATAGTAGCGCTGGTCAATTTCCTGAAGTCCTGCCAGAAAGATGATGACCCGATAACCAAGTCCCTTCCAAATGCTTAACACTACCAGAATCGGAAGTGTCATGTCAGGATTTGTCAGCCAGGCAACCTTGCTGATACCGAAAATTTTTAAAATAGCGTTTACCAGACCAAAATCCTTGTTCAGCATCCATGCCCATACGATGGATACGGCAACCATCGAGGTGACAAAAGGCAGAAAATAGATGCTCTGAAACAGTTTGCGAAAGCGAATGTTGGAATTGAGCAGAACAGCAAACAACAGTGACACGATGATGGAAAGCGGAGCGGCGAATAAAACCAGCATACAGGTGTTTTTGATTGCCAGAATAAAATCAGCCTCGTGGAACAGATTTTGAAAGTTGTCCAGTCCCCATTCATATACGATGTCATGCAGATAATCAAAATCGGTATAAAATCCCATCAGAAAGGATTTGAAGATCGGATAGATCTGAAAGACCCCCAAAATAATCAGGGCAGGAAGAAGGTAAATCCAGGCTTTTCCGCTCTGAAAGATGCGGCGCAGCTTACTGCTCATCAGCAACTCCTCCTTCTGATGTCTGCGAAGATGCAGGGAACAGATAGGCTTTTTTGACATTCAGGTGAAGCTGATCTGAGATCTGATAATCGTGGTCCCAGTTTAAGCAGGCAGTCAGATGGATGTTTTGATGCTGTAAGCGCAGATAGACCTCTTTGCCGAGTGTCTGGATTGCAGAAATCTGAGCCTGAATCTGTCCTTTTTCAGAAACAATGACCAGATCTTCGGGACGGATTCCAAGAATGGCATTCTTGCCGACATCCTGTGTGATGACAGGAGAAACCCCACTGAAATCCCATCCCTGTGTGCCATCGACCCGAATGACATTGTCTGTCCGGGTGCAGGGGAGAAGGTTGATGGGTGGATTGCCCAAAAATCCTGCGACAAAAAGATTGGCAGGAAGGCGATACATTTCCTGCGGTGTGGAATATTGCTGAAGACAGCCTTTGTTCATGAGCAGAATCCGGTCGGAGATGCTCATGGCCTCTTCCTGATCGTGCGTAACAAAGATGGTGGTGATGCCAAGTTTTTTTTGCAGGGCGCGGATATCGTCACGAAGCTCGATACGCAGTCTGGCATCCAGATTGGAAAATGGTTCATCCAGTAAAAGAATTTTTGGCTCCTTGACTAAAGCCCTTGCAATTGCAACACGCTGCTGCTGACCTCCCGAAAGCTGGGAAGGTTTTCGATGCAGCAAATCGGTAATCTGCATCATTCGCGCGATTTCCTGCGTTTTTTGCAGTCGAAGGAATTTTTTCATCCAGTGCATCTTTAACGGAAACTGGATATTTTCGGATACTGTCATATGCGGATAAAGAGCATAATTCTGGAACACCATGCCGATATCACGCTTTTGTGCCTCCACATTGGACATGGGTTGTCCGTCAAAATAGATTTCTCCCTCGCTTGGATGCTCCAGTCCTGCTACCATGGACAGGGTAGTGCTTTTTCCACAGCCGGAAGGTCCTAACAAACAAACCAGTTCCCCGTCCGGGATGGTGACGTTCATGTCTTTGACGGCAACGGTATTTTTAAAAACTTTCGTGATATGCTCCAGACGAATCTCCATTGCTATTTTTCCTCCAGAAGATCATACAGTGGTTGTGGATCTCTGGGATCTAAACCAATCATGTTTAAACAGATGTGTTCTTCTTCCATCATTTCAGACAAAACATCCATCAGAATTCCTTTTTTAGGAATGCAGGTTACCTGAGACAGTATTTCTGTCAGGTCTGTTCTTCCCGAAAATTCTCCTCCCCATGGACCAGAACAAGTGAACGAAACACCGCAGCTTGGACTTCCATTGATTCCGATAATTCCAAGGACCTTGAATTTAGAAGATTCTTCCGGTTGAAGATAACCTTTCATCTGCTGGATAATCGGTGTTAGGATATGGCGACAGTGATCGCGGAAAAAAGGATTGTTGAATTGTTCCATAACGTGTCCCCAGCGACTTGCGCCATACAGGGTGAATTCCGGGCAAGGAAGCTGGATCAGCTGAATATCGTGATCAATCGCATAATGCAGAAAATCATGACGAGTTTGATCTTCTGCCGTATTGTGGGAAGCAGTGACCACTTTGGAAGCAGTGTTAAGGATGCAATGACTGACAAAAACAATTTTTTTCTGCATGGAATGTTTCCCCTTTGTTATCAAAATAAACATTGTTAAAATTATGTTAAATTATGTCGGTTATCATTATATCTGCGTCAAAAACAAAAATCAAATTGTTTCTATAAATAGATATAAGCAGTATTATTTAAAAATTAAATATATATTTACAAAAATAATTTGTAAAATTAATAAAAATAGTATAAAACTAAAATTTAAAATATTTTAAGGTAATGAAATTGATGAGAGATAGTATAGTTTAGATGTGGACTAGGATCCTTTTGAATACGAATTATAGGCTTTCCAACTTTACAGAAGAATTACTGACAAAATACTTCGAGAAGGGATGCTATTTACATTTGCGATAGGGATACCTTTGACTATAAAAACTATTTTCAAAAA
>ERZ791746.1763-NODE-1763-length-13696-cov-4.102998_pt1 | contig 13696 bp, 7 predicted proteins | sample MGYA00510038_ERZ791746 | MGnify/ENA primary metagenome ERZ791746 (study PRJEB30046, sample SAMN00792018) | human gut metagenome | study: EMG produced TPA metagenomics assembly of the A metagenome-wide association study of gut microbiota in type 2...
AAGGCGTTCGGGAATTTCGGATGTCGCTGCCGGTGGAGAATGAGTTTGTAAATGAATGGCTTTCTTCTCATCAGCTGCGTCGGAATATCACAATCCGCCAATACGACTGCATCCACACACCGCTGACCTACGGTATCTTCCGTCCGGTCATCCTGCTCCCAAAAGAAAGTCTGGAGCAATCCCCATCCACCTTAAATTTCATCCTTACCCATGAGTGGGTTCATATCCGCCGGTTTGACTGTGTGACCAAAATCTTGCTGACTGCAGCGCTGTGCATTCATTGGATGAACCCTCTGGTTTGGGTGATGTACCTGTTGTTTAACCGTGACATCGAACTTTCCTGCGACGAAACCGTTCTGCATCTTCTGGGACGAAACAGGCGCTCAGATTATGCCCTCGCCCTCATCAACATGGAGGAGCAGAAAGGTGGCTTTGCCTCATTTGCCAGTGGTTTTGGCAGGAACGCTATTGAAGAAAGGATTCGTGCTATTATGAAGATGAAAAAAGCATCCCTCATCACTATCCTTGCAGCGGTGGTCGTAGTTGCCTGTGTCAGCATTCTGTTTGCCACCTCCGCAAAAAACAATCCAACCGAATCCCCTTCTGCTTCTGAGGAATCTTCCTCAGACACCGTTGTGCAGAATATCTACGACCCAAATCTTTACAAGGACTATGAGCCTTATGGTCTGAAATTCGATTTGGAAAACAGTAAACTCTATTTTGAAGGCAAACTAGTACGCTTTTTTGATGACCAGTGGAAGGGTGACAATTTAAACACCAAAGGTATCGGATACTACGAAACTCATGGTACGGTCGATATCAAAGCAGTCCGTGACAGTAATGATCAACTGACTGGACTGCAAAAAGCGACCGAAGAAGAATTTGCTGCAAGAGAAATTCCAGAACCGACCGCAGCTGAGGTTGCAACGGTCGATAATCCAAGAGAAGTGGCTTCCGATTATCCTCTGCACAGTATGATTCAACAAAAGGATACCGATGTTTGGACTTATCTGAAAAAGCCAATCCGCACCCTGATGGACCGCGCTACCGGAATGGTTTATTTCTCCGAAAACGGGGAAATTAATCTAAACGTTGTCCGGAACGAGTACGGCGAAGCTCAGTCACTGGAAACTCTGTGCGATGAAGAAGTTAGACAGGAACTGTCTGAATATGCTCCTGAATATCTGTTTTCTGAAGACAAGCTTAAAACAAAAGAAGTCCTCAATTACGGGGAACCTGCTTCCTGGCTTCGGGAAGAGTATCTGGCAAACCGCCATCTCTCATTTGATGAAAATGGCAATTTCCTGTACGATGACCAGTTGGTCCGCTACTTTATTGACGGATCAAACAGTTATTTTGCCGATGACTTTTCTGGTGATCTTGACGAGTATCGGAAAAACAGCAGAACTTACACTTATGAGTACTATAATCCGAATGGTGTCATTGATATTTATTCCGTTCGAAAGCAAGATACACTTCTTGATATTAAGGCATTTGAGCCAGAACAAACAGCAGGATGGGCTTTTAAAACAATCCAGAGAAAACCTCTTGCCGGCGGTTTTGGGAATGAAGAACTTCAGATAATTGCCAACGAATTTGCTCCTTACAATATCACCCTCGGTCCGGACAATCGGCTTTACTTTAACGGTGAGCTGATCCGCTGCTGGGCAGATACTGCACAAGGAGACACAACCGACGCAGAGGATATCTTCTATATCAATAACTGCGGTGTTGTCGATATCCGCACTGTCTACTCTTCCTGGGAAAGAGAAGACGGAATGGTACTTCCTATTGGCAAGTTTGACCGCATCGAACTTTTTGATGCACAAAATCTGATTGAGGAAGCTGTTGAGCTCCGAAAACTTCCTTCTCAGAGCAACTGGGCTACATCCGATATCGTAAAGCAGCGTCAGCAAAAATATGCACGGCTCGAACAATTATTTGATCCGCTTGCTAGTTTTGGTGTTTCCTATAAAGCATCGGATATCATGACAGGTATCGGAAGTGTATATTATAACGGTGAGCCGGTGCAGTTTTTCATTGATCCTCGCGGCGGCACCAACTACTGCTTTGCATCCAACCTCAGCGAAGGCAAGTTCAGCCTGAAAACTACCCGTGATAAAGGCAATCATATCATTGGTGTGGAACAGATTTCCAACGAAGAAGCACAGAAACTGTTCCAGCAACAGCAAGACAGCATTCTCATTCCAAACTATCAATCCCCTGTTATCAGCTCTACCCATCAGGAAGCAGGTTACAGTGGTACATCCCGCATCTATTACGCTTCTTCCGACTGCTCTGTCAGCGCCGTATCTGACGGTGTTGTCGTCAGTGCAGGCTGGAACACCAGCCGCGGATACAGCGTACAGATCGTAGATGAAAACGATATGGTCTGGGTTTACAGCCACATGGACTCTCTGGACGTCAATGCCGGTGATGTCGTTTCTACTGGAGACAAAATTGGTGTTGTTGGATATACCGGATGGGCTGAGCAAATCCAGCTTGAACTGGAACTGTGGTACGGCGGTCAGCCGATTAACCTCAACAATTTAGTATAAAGGTTGTAAAGCCCTACCTTTTGGAAAAAGGCAACCTTTTCCAAAGACAAACATAAAATCCGCAAATAGGAGGAAAAATATGGACGGAAAATTATTTGACTCGGAACTGAAAGTAATGGGTGTCCTCTGGAACGAAGGCGACTGTACCGCTAAGCATATCTCGGATGTACTCAAAGAAGATATCGGCTGGAACATGAATACCACCTATACCCTTATCAAACGATGCATCAAAAAAGGCGCTATCGAACGCTCGGAACCAAATTTCATGTGCCACGCTCTGGTCAAAAAAGAAGAAATTCAGGAAGAACAGACTAACGAATTGATTGACAAGATCTATGACGGTTCGGCGGACAAGCTGTTTGCTGCCCTACTTGGAAGGAAAAAGCTTTCCTCCGAACAGATCAAAAAACTGCGCGATATCGTGGGAGAACTTGACGACTAATTTCCCTCAAAAATTTGCTGCATAAGGAGGCGCTTGTATGAGCCTTGTCCAAATGAGCCTGTCAGCTGCGCTGATGATTGTCGCCATCATCATTCTGCGTGCTTTGACCATTGAACGATTCCCCAAAAAGACCTTCTTGGTGCTGTGGTGGATCGCTCTGCTGAGACTGCTGATCCCGTTTTCGATTCCTTCTGTCATGAGCTTTTATTCATGGTTCGACCCCAATCTTCCGGCTGTTGTTGAACAGTCATCAGCCGTGGAATCCACCTTTGAACCTGTTTTGGACGATTCATCGGAAACGATGGAAAATTCAACCCAATTTGAAATGACGCCAATTCCTGATACAGATATTGAATATGTCGAAGTAAAGCCAAGCAAATCCTTTTCCGAAAGCTTTTTCGATATGCTCCCAGTAATCTGGGGTATCGGAATCGGTGTGATCGCTGCTTTCTTTGGCATCAATTACTGGAAAGGCGTTCGGGAATTTCGGATGTCGCTGCCGGTGGAGAATGAGTTTGTAAATGAATGGCTTTCTTCTCATCAGCTGCGTCGGAATATCACAATCCGCCAATACGACTGCATCCACACACCGCTGACCTACGGTATCTTCCGTCCGGTCATCCTGCTCCCAAAAGAAAGTCTGGAGCAATCCCCATCCACCTTAAATTTCATCCTTACCCATGAGTGGGTTCATATCCGCCGGTTTGACTGTGTGACCAAAATCTTGCTGACTGCAGCGCTGTGCATTCATTGGATGAACCCTCTGGTTTGGGTGATGTACCTGTTGTTTAACCGTGACATCGAACTTTCCTGCGACGAAACCGTTCTGCATCTTCTGGGACGAAACAGGCGCTCAGATTATGCCCTCGCCCTCATCAACATGGAGGAGCAGAAAGGTGGCTTTGCCTCATTTGCCAGTGGTTTTGGCAGGAACGCTATTGAAGAAAGGATTCGTGCTATTATGAAGATGAAAAAAGCATCCCTCATCACTATCCTTGCAGCGGTGGTCGTAGTTGCCTGTGTCAGCATTCTGTTTGCCACCTCCGCAAAAAACAATCCAACCGAATCCCCTTCTGCTTCTGAGGAATCTTCCTCTAATCCTGTCATGAAGGGCACTGACGGTGTCTACCGCGAAATCAATTTGGAAGATTATAAACAGTATGAATCCTACGGCATGACATATAACAAAGAGAAAAACCTGTTCTATTATGAAAACAAACCGGTTCGCTTCTTCTACGATTCTGGTTCTGGAAATAGCTTCACTGATTATTATGAAGGTGAGGTTGACGTGGAAGCTACTCGCGATAAAGATAACAAGCTCACCGGTCTGCACTATTCTTCTCAAGAAGATTCCGAACGACGAACCAAGGAAATCGAACAGATGGACTCTTCGGTTACTGCTTCAGAAAATTCTGACACAATCTATTCTCCTCTTCCCAGCAGTGGATTCTCGAAAGATGATAAAACCAGCGAAAATGTACTCGCCAGTTACCAAAAATATGGTATTAGCTATAACAAAGATAATGACACCTGGTTCTATCAAAACAAGCCAGTCCGTGCTCTACTAGACCGCTATAATGGCAACACCTTTTTCTCAGGAAACGGTGAAATTAATCTCAAGGCTATCTATGATGACAATGGTAACTTTCAGAAAATAGAAGTTCTCACTGACAAACAGATGGAACAGGAACTTTCAAGTAATTCTGTGAAAAAAATACTTCCCTAACGGAACGCTTTGCCGAGTTAGAAAAATACGGTGTCATGTTTGTTCCATCCGAAACAGACAGCACAAAAGGTGACCTCTACTACAACGGAGAACTGGTCAAATACTTTGCTGACCCAAATCCAAGTGGAAACTTTACCTTTTTTTCTGAAACCGAGGGCAGCAATCTGACCTTGTACATCACCTATAACGAAGATGGTACACTAAAAAAACTGAACACAACAACCGAAGACACCCTTAACCTTTACCCATACCCGGATGGACCACTTCGCATCAGTGAGTGTCAGGATCTGACAGAATACTTTGAGTCCTTTGGTCTACATCAACTTATCTTCCAGCCTTCCCCTGCTGACAGCAATTCAGGAAATCTTTACATGCGCGATGGGACCCTCGTTTCCACCTTCTACGATTACCGAGAGAATCCTTGCTTTGTTTTCCGTTCTCAGGACACCAGCGGTGACTGGTCTATTTCCTATGATGGCAGCGGATTCCATATGTCACGCGCCGGCACTTCTCCGAACCTGTTTTCTTTCAAGGATGAAGGTATCATCTATAACGAGATAAAACAGTCCTGGACCTATCACGGCAAAACAATTCACTGGGTGATTGACGGCAATTTTGCAAAATCCATTAATCCAGAAGGTGAAATTAATATCCGCGCTACCTATCAGGATGGCCTTCTCCAACCTTTAGAAGAAATTACCATCGAAGAAGCTAAGGAGTTAGCTATGGAGCTCCTAAAACCGGATACCTTTGCTTCTCCTGTCAAGGAAACAGTAAAGATAGAAGATATTGAAGGTCGTCGGCTTTACTATGCACCGGAAGGCAGCGAAGTCACCTGCTCCATTTCAGGAACTGTCTTTTATGCCGGATGGAAGGACGGATACGGTTACTGTGTTCAGATTGCTGATCCACAGGGCATTATCTGGACCTACTCTCACCTCAAAGAAATTTCCGTTAAATATGGACAAAACGTTTCTGTAGGCGACAAGATTGGCACCGTTGGACACAGTGGTTCTGCTACCGATTTTTATCTTGGTCTGGACGCTGTTTCCAATGAAGAGATGCTTGATATCTCTCAATTGCTGGCTGAGTAAACCAAAAAAGAGAAGCGCACTCCCAAAACAGAGTGCGCTTCTCTCTAAATAAAATATCAATCAGCTTTCGACAAACAAAATTCCCTCTTTTTCCAGCTGCTCCATCACCCGATGAAAATCATCCTCATGCTGGTACTGAATGGTGTGCAGGTGGACACCGTTAGTCAGGGCACACAGCGGCGGAGCTGAATTTTCTCCCAGTTTTTTTGCAAACTGGTCGGCATCATACCGCGAGAAAATTTGCAGCTGGCCCAGAATTTGCCCGTATACCGGATGTTCTACTGTGACATCCAGCACCGCACAGCCGTTATCCACTACAATATAAAGCTCCTTGAGGAGGTTGTCGTCATTGTGGCGGCAAGCAATCGTTTTGGTGTGGCTGCTGCGTTCTTTCTGTAAAACATATCCCCGCGGGGTCGCCGCGATGTTCTCTCCTGCTGCCCGCAGAAGTGCCACATCCCCGACGATGATCTGGCGGCTGACACCAAATTCCTTTGCAATTGCGGTTGCACTCAGCGGTCGGCTTTCTTCCCACAGCATGTTGAGCAGCTTTTCCCTTCTCTGCGCTGAATTCATGCCCATTTCCCCTTTCGATTGATCTGATATTTTCTATCATAACACAACCGAACCAATTCTTCCAGAGAAGGACTTTTCGTAAATTTGTGAAAAAATTTTGAACTTTGCAATTTAAGTGTTGCTTTTTAGCCTTTTCAAGCGTTATATGTTCAGAAAGAAAAAACACATTCCTTTTGCCACTTCCCTTTTTTATAGATTCACCACGCCAAAAAAGCACAGCGCCATGCTGTGCTTTTTTGGCGTGGTGAACCCGCGGACAATTTCGCTCTTTGTACTTTCTGAGAAAGTGCAAAACAGAAGTTTTTGTCAAACTTTTGTACACAAAAGTTTGTGGGTTTCCAAAGGGCAAAGCCCTTGGCACACCGCAGTGTGCGGAACCTTGTGCAAAAAAGAAAGCCTCCTCGTCTAAACTCCCGTTATTTTGCATAGGATAAGATACCATTTTGTCGGCAGGCATCCGCTTTCCTGTCAAGATTTTCTGCAAATAAAAGTAGTTTTTTGTTTAATCTGTACAGGTATCTTTCGGAGAATTCTACACCGTCATCGTATAAAATCTACATTTTTATATTGAAAATCGGGAATGAAATTGTTATACTTGAATAGTACCCCATTGATAAATGGGACTCGTTACAAAACGAAACTCGTTGTGTAATGACTCATCCGATGACAAAGCTCTCATCTGATGAGAACCCTGCATAAGACAGGGCCCCGCCATAGGGCGGAATGCCGTAAAACGGTGAACTTGAAAGGGGCGATACTTTATGAGACAATATCTGGCAGGAAGGATTCGAAACATTGCATTGACCGGACACAGCGGTTCGGGAAAAACTTCGCTTACCGAGGCTCTGCTGTTTAAAGCAGGCGCGACTGATAGATTGGGAAAAGTAGCAGACGGAAACACAGTTAGCGACTATGATCCGGAAGAAATTAAGAGACAGGTATCTGTTTCCACTTCGATTGCTCCTTTTGCATGGGGCAGCACCAAGATCAACCTGATCGACACCCCAGGATTGTTTGACTTTGCCGGCGAAACTGTACAGGGCGTACGCGCTGCAGAAAGCCTGCTGATCTGTGTATCGGGAAAATCCGGTGTGGATGTCGGCACAGAAAAAGCGTACAAGATGGCAAAAGACGCTTCCAAAGCTACCATGTTCTTTGTCAGCAAGCTCGACGCTGACCATGCTGATTTCTATAAAGTTTTTGAAGAATTGAAAGCTACCTTCGGTCCGACAGTATGTCCGATCGTTGTTCCATATGTAGAAGACCGTGAAGTAAAATCCTACATCAACCTCATCGACATGAAAGCTTACACCTACGATGAAAAAGGCGAGCCTCATGAGGTTGAGATGCCTGACTTTGGCCATCGTCTGGACGGTCTTACCGCAGCTGTTTCCGAAGCAGTTGCTGAAACAGATGAAGCTCTGTTTGAAAAATACTTCTCCGGTGAACAGTTTACCCGTGATGAAATCATCCGCGGCGTACATACCGGTGTAACCAATGGTTCCATCTCTCCAGTTCTGTGCGGCTGCACTACAAATCTTCAGGCAATCGACATGCTGCTCGACGGTATCGTTGACCTGCTGCCATCCCCATGGGAAAAAGGCGGAGAAGTTGCTGTTGATGCTGACGGCGAACCAGTGGAAGTTGTCTGCACCGACGAAGCTCCTCTGGCAGCTTATGTATTCAAGACCATTGCTGACCCATTCATCGGCAAACTTTCCTACATCAAGGTTATCTCCGGTAAACTTTCCGCAGATATGACACCAATCAACTCCAGAACCGGTCAGCCGGAACGTCTGGGCAAGATCATCTATGTCCGCGGCAAGAAACAGGAAGATACTGCTTACATCACCGCTGGTGATATCGGCGCAGTTACCAAACTGGCTGCTACTGAAACCGGTGATGCACTGTGCGATCCAAAGAAAGTTCTGAACTTTGATCCGATCAACTTCCCGAAACCATGCCTGCAGATGGCAATTAAGACCGAGGCAAAAGGCGACGAATCCAAGATTGCTTCCGGTTTACAGCGTCTGATGGAAGAAGATCCAACCATCGCTTATGAAAACAACGCAGAAACCCACCAGCAGCTGGTATCCGGTTTAGGTGAACAGCATCTGGATGTTCTGGTTTCCAAACTGAAAAATAAATTCGGTGTATCGGTTTCTCTGGAAGTTCCAAGAGTTGCTTACCGCGAAACCATCCGCAAGAAAGTAAAAGTACAGGGCAAACACAAGAAACAGTCCGGTGGTCATGGTCAGTTCGGTGATGTATGGATCGAATTTGAGCCAACCGTTGGTGACGGCCTTGTATTCGAAGAAAAGGTATTCGGCGGTGCTGTTCCGAAATCCTTCTTCCCAGCAGTTGAAAAAGGTCTTCAGGACTGCGTAAAACACGGTGTTCTGGCAGGATATCCAGTTGTTGGACTGAAAGCTACTCTGGTTGACGGTTCCTACCATCCGGTAGACTCCTCCGAAATGTCCTTCAAGATGGCAGCATCCATCGCATACAAGAATGGTATGCCGGAAGCTTCTCCGGTTCTGCTCGAGCCAATCGGCAACCTGAAAGTTTACGTTCCAGATTCCAACACCGGTGATATCATCGGTGACCTGAACAAACGCCGCGGCAGAGTTCTTGGTATGAACCCATCCGCAGACGGTCTGCAGGAAATCGAAGCAGACGTTCCAATGAGCGAAATGAGCGACTTTGCAACCGCAATCCGTTCGATGACTCAGGGACGCGGCTACTTCACCTTTGATTTCGCTCGCTATGAACAGCTTCCTTCCAACCTCGAAGCAAAGGTTATCGAAGAAGCAAAGAAATTTGCAGGCGAAGAGTAATTTTGACACAATCGAATCCTTCTTAAAGTTAAGGGGTTTCCGTTTCCGAAAGGGGATGGAGACCCCTTCTTTTCTTTACTAAAAGAAAAGAAGGACAAAAGAAAAGTGTTCGCCTACGGCGCAAGGACAGATAGTTGCTTAAAAATAAAGTTTTTTGTCAAACTTTTGTACACAAAAGTTTGCGGATTCCAAAGGCAGCACCTTTGGTCGCACGCCGCAGCGTGCGAAATACTTTATCCGTAAAAGCGCATTTTTGAGAGCTCGAGAACTTTTTGCAAGTGAAAAAGTTCTCGAAAGCCAATTATTCACACAAACTATCCTCAAAAATTATCCGGTGGATGATTTTTGACAGCACCAGCTTAAATCTGGTGCTTGCTGATCTTGCACTCTGTTAGAATCTATGTTACTCTAAAGAAAAAGAGCAGTCATGACCTCGGAGAGGAGAATTTTGATGGAAAAACTCAAATCTTTCATCGTTATCTGCCCGCTTTTGATCTACCTTATCCTGATTATACCCTTTTTGACGGGAGAGGTACCCCCACGATTTATACTGGCATTGATAATTCCTGTGTGGCTCATAATTGTATTCGATCATTTCCAGCAATGGCGTACCGGACACAGCTGTTTTGTTCTCTTTCAGCTGGCAATAAAAATTTTATACTTTATCCTTCTCCTATCACTGATTTTAAACCACTCGGCAGAATTTTACGACCTTCCTTCCTATGACTATTTTTGTGTACTGACTCCACTTCTCTGTTCTTTCGGACAGATTGAGGAAATCCGTGTCAGGAAAATGTCGTCACAAAAAATATGTTTTCAGGTCGTTATCCTGATTGGTTATGTGCTGTTATTCTTCCTTTCCCTTTCCAACATAGTATTTTAAAAAGGTCTTTCCCCCGCAGAAGCGGGGGATTTTTATTTTTGCGTGTCACAGGGGAATTTCGCTCGTTGCGATGAGCGACCAAAGACTCTGTCTTTGGCGCACTCCCGTGCGGCAGCGCTGGCAAGAGATTGTGCCACTGTCCGTTTATTTTTTTGTTTGTTATTTGTCACAGGGGCGTTGCCCCCGTACCCCCCACCACCTTTTGGGTAAAAGGAGGGCAAATTTAGAATTTGCCCCGACGAAAACTTTTGTTTCGCTCCATCGAAATTTTTTTAGTCCACCTTTTTCACCCGGCACGCACAAACCGTAATATCGTCATCATGGTTATCGTTGCGGCGCAGGCGTGCGGTCGAAGCGATATCATCGCACAGTGCCTGTAAGTTTCCATCTGCCGGGAAATGTTCCACCACCGAGCTGATCCAGTCTGTGCCGCAGGCAGTTGCTCCATCCGATACCATCACAACCATATCTCCGTCACCTAACCGCACACTGCTCTTTTCAAAATCCACCGCTGTCAAAATTCCGGCAGGAAGCGAGGTTGATTCCACCAATCCGCATCGCTTTGAGCGGCGCAGGAAGGTCGGCGCTGCCCCTGCCTTATAAAACCATGCCTGACCAGTATAGAGGTTCACCGCGGTGACGTCGATGGTGGAGAGCGATTCCTCACCGGATTTTACCAGCAGCGCAGAGTTTACGATCTTAAGCGCAGCCTGATACCCCACTCCGGCATCGATCAGCTTTTGCAAGAGCGATACCGTCATGTTAGAATCCACCGCAGCAGCTGTACCGCTTCCCATTCCATCCGACAAAATGATATGCGCCACCGAGCGCCGGTCGGTAAAGCTTTGGTAAGCATCTCCACACATCCGGTATCCCTGGCAGATATGCTGGCTGGCTGCAAATTCTGCCTCAAACTGTGCCTTCTCCTGAAAACACAGACGAATCACCGTTTCTTCTTCCCCAGACTTAAGCTTTATGTTCATCTGTGTTTTCTGCGGCAGGTCAAATTCGCAGTCACACACTCTGGAAATTTCCTGTGTCATCCGCTCCAGGTCCAGACGGGCAGCTCGGAACGGCTCAAAGTCCATCTGCAAGAAGATGCGGTCCTCCTCATCCCGATAGCAGTCCACCCGTTTGAAACGGTAACGGCTCTCCTCCAGATAGTCCTTTACCTGCACCACCATCTGTTCCTCATAGCTTGAGATTCCGCACAATTCCTCGCTGAGCCCTCCCAGAAGCTGGGCAAGGCCTTCAAACTGATCGGTCACCACCGAGCGCACCCGCGCCACCTTGCGGCTCATGCCCTCTTTGGCGGTCAGTTCCTGATATCCTGCATTGATCTGTCGGCTGAGCTGTTCACGCTTGGTGCAGCGCGCCGAAAGCGGATAGATAAAGTCCTCCGCGCACACACTTCCATTCTGGCGCAGAACAGGTGTCAAATGGTTAAATACATTGACTGTATCCCCGTACTCCTGTTGCCAGCAACGGGTCTTCAGGCCGCACTTTAAGCAGACGTTGTCCACTGCTTCGTCGTACACCTGTTCCAGACTTCCCGATCTTGCTCGGTCCAGCTTCTGCGAAACTGCTTGGGTGGTCGCTGCAATCTCCCGCAGTGCCTGAGAAGCATCATCCAGGCGTTCGAGCATCAGCTGGCGCACCCCTCTGCCGCTGTTCTCCATTGGCTGGCGAAAGACGCGAGTTTTCAGCGCGGTCATCACATTTTCCGGCAGCAGTGCAACGCTCACCGCTGTGATAAACGCCTCATATAAAAGCGGCATGACTGGCGGAGATGCCATAATAACACTGAGTGCTCCAAAGGTCACGGCGTAACCTCCTGCACAGATCCATCTCCCCAGTCCGGAAAATACTCCGGCTGCAAGTCCTGCCAGCGCATAGATCCCCAGAAGCTGCATTTTGGGGAACAGTGCAACGCTCACCGCCGTTCCGCATACGATGCCCGCTACCGCTCCCCAGCGCTCCCCGCCGACCAGCGCACACAACAGAACCGCTATCGACGCGAGCAATCTTCCAAACGAGATTCCCCCAAAGGTAATGTTGCTCAACGAAACAATCAGCATGGAACTGGTCAGTACCACGCTGATAAAATCCGCTCGCTTTAAGGTAAACATTCCCTGCCCCAACGAGAAAGCGTGCAGACTTCTAGTCAAAAAGTATGCGCATGCTCCGGCAAGAATCGCCTCAGAAAAAGACATCACCACGCTGTACAGATCAAACGGAGATGCCAGCAGCACCGCAAGTGACGGAAGAAGCATTCCGGCAAACGCCAGAAGCGGTGCTGCCGCTGGCTTATAAGGCATCAGCAGAGACAGCCTTCCTCCTTCTTCCTTCGATGGCTGAAATACCCGGCGCACTGCCGTAATAATCACCACCGCTGCAGCATATTTTATGGTAAAGGTGTGGGTCCCACCAAGCTGGGAAAGATTGGAGAGCAGAAGGCTTCCCACTGCTGCACCAAATGCAGTCGGAAGCAGGTGGCTTTGCGGAACTGCAGCGCATAAAGCAGCACCAAAAGGCGAGATTTCCATCATCATGTTGCCCAGTCCCACCACAAATCCGAACAGCACCCACAAAACAGCCTTTGCTGCTTCCATCTGATTGCACACAGCCTGCCAAAGCTGTTCTTTCCATCCTACTCTTACAAAGTCTGTTCTGTTTTTCATGATGACATCCTCCTTGATTACTTTTCATTGCCGTTTTGGGCAGATAAATACGACTAATAGATTCCTTTTGGGAAATTTTCCCTTACGATGAATAAAAGGATATCACAGCGCATAGGAATAGATTGTCGTTTGTACTGGCGTAATCCAATCGAATCGTGCCTGTTTGTGGATTCTTCGGACAGGCTTTTCCTCTTGGCTACAGCGTTTTGGAAAAGCCTGCAATCCTTTGTTTTTTCCCTGATTGTTTGCGATTTCCCAGTCATTTCTGCCCTCAATTTTCAGCAGTCGATCGGCTGCGGGGAGTATTGACAATTTATCCGGCATGGAGTATCATAAAGACAATTTCATAGACAAACCGATGAATAAGAAGAGTAAAAACAGCAAAAGCTGTCTGTCAGAGAGCTGCCGCAGGTGAAAGTGCAGTGTCAGTGGCTGTTTTGAATGGACTTATGAGGGCGGCCCGAATAAACCTTCGTTTTAGTAGGCGTCGACGGAACCTGCACCGTTATCACAGCAGAGAAGATTCGGAACCTTGTTCCTGATCCTTAGAGTGGGTTTAACAAAACCAAATTGGGTGGCACCACAGGAGAAAGCTCTTGTCCCTGTTTTCCGACAGAATACTGTCTGGAAGACGGGGATTTTTTTCACCTTTTCTTTAGCAGAAAGAAAAGGTGAACCCAAAAGAAAGCATCACGCTTCGCGGCGATGAAACGTGGTGAAAGCAAAAGCAAAAAGTTTTGTCAACTTTTTCAAAAGTTGTCCAGTCCAGAGTGAAGCTCTGGTCGCTCGTCGCAACGAGCGAAACATCTCAAACAATATAAAAAATAAAAATCGATAGAGTCTGGATGCCGTTTCGATGCTGACGCACGTCAGTGCGCATCTGCACAAATATGTGCAGA
>ERZ791746.1771-NODE-1771-length-13635-cov-30.867378_pt1 | contig 13635 bp, 14 predicted proteins | sample MGYA00510038_ERZ791746 | MGnify/ENA primary metagenome ERZ791746 (study PRJEB30046, sample SAMN00792018) | human gut metagenome | study: EMG produced TPA metagenomics assembly of the A metagenome-wide association study of gut microbiota in type 2...
CTGACACCCAGGCGGTGCGGGATGGTTCTGCCGCAAGGCAGCGCCCGTCCTCCCGTCTGCAATTTACCGAGGAAGAACGTGCCGATCCCACACTTGGAAAGTACATCGACCGTTCCGACCGTGCGGCGGACAGGCTGGACGCGGCAAAGGCCGCTATCCCCACAAAGAAAGTTCTCCGTACCGAGCGTGTTTTTGACGAGACAGCCGAAAAAGGCAAAACGCAGCTTCACTTTGAAGAAGTGGAGAAACGCCCCAACGGACGCCTGCGGCACAATCCGCTTTCCCGACCGGTCCATGAGATTATCCACGCCGCCCATGCGAAGGTGCATGAGGTGGAACAGGAAAATGTGGGTGTTGAGGCTGGACACAAGGGCGAGGTGTTGACGGAGCGCGGGATTGCCTACGGAAAAGGTAATGTCCGTGCCGCCGTCCACCATCACCGCACAAAGCCCTGGCGTGACGCGGCGAAGGCAGAGCAGGCTTCTTTTAAGGCAAACGCCGACTACCTTTACCAAAAGGCACTGCATGATGATCCTGCATTGGCGGCTTCTAACCCGGTATCCCGCTTTCTGCAGAAACAGCGGATCAAGCGGAACTATGCAAAGGAGCTGCGGCAGGCAGAGAAAACCGCAAAGAACACAGCGGCCACGGCGAAAAGTGCGGCGCAGAAAGCAAAGGACGCCTTCAAGGAAACATTCCTCTACATCAAACACCATAGCCGGGCAGTGCTGTTGGTGATCGGCATTGGCGCCTGTGTTGCTCTGCTGTTTGGCGGGGTATCTTCCTGTTCCATGATGGCAGGCTCCGGTGTGGGCGGTGTATTTACTTCCTCTTATCTCTCCGAGGACACGGATATGCTGGCTGCGGAGGCGGCCTACTGCGAACTGGAGCAGGAGCTTCAATATGAGCTTGACCACTATGAGACTCTGCACCCCGGATATGACGAATACCGTTTTGATCTGGACGAGATCGAACATGACCCTTATGTGCTGATCTCCATTCTCACGGCGTTCCATGAAGGTGTGTTCACCATCGACGAGGTTCAGGAGGAACTGCAAATGCTCTTTGAAAAACAGTACATCCTGACGCAGACCGTGGAAGTGGAGGTGCGCTATCGGACGGAGACACGGACAGACAGCGAAGGAAACGTCTATGACGTGGAAGTACCATACAACTACTATATCTGCAAGGTGAAGCTAGAAAACTTCGACCTATCCCATGTGCCGGTCTACATCATGGACGAAGAAACGCTTTCCCTGTATGCGGTCTATATGGCAACGCTGGGGAACCGGGAAGATTTGTTTCCAGGCTCCGGCTATGTAGACAAGTACACCAAACCACCCACCACCTATGATATTCCGCCTTCCGCACTGGAAGATGAAACCTTTGCAGCGCTCATTACCGAGGCGGAGAAGTACATCGGCTATCCCTATGTCTGGGGCGGCAGCAATCCGAACACTTCTTTTGATTGCTCCGGCTTCGTATCCTGGGTGCTGACGCAAAGCGGCGTCTGCAATACGGGCAGGCTGGGAGCCCAGGGGCTCTACAATATTTCCACCCCGGTATCCTCTGCCAACGCAAGACCCGGCGACCTGATCTTTTTCGTCGGCACTTACGATACACCGGGCGTTTCCCATGTGGGTATCTATGTGGGCGGCGGAAAAATGCTGCATTGCGGCGACCCCATTCAGTATGCAGATATCAACACAAGCTACTGGCAATCTCACTTTTACGCTTTCGGGCGACCGCCCTACAACTAAAAAACGATATGGAGGTAATTTGATTTATGGCAACGACACAGAAGATCCGCAATGACATTGCGAAAACCAAAGAAAAGATCGCGGAACAGCAGAAACGCCTTCGTGCGCTGGAGGCCCAGCTTGCGGAGGAAGAAAATCTGGAAATCGTCCGCATGGTGAAAGCCGTGAAGATGGACAACAAGGAACTGACCGCCTTCCTGAAAGCCTATGCCAGCGGTATGATCTCCCTGCCGGAAGGTATGCTGCAGGAGGGCAACACCGAGAATGAGGGAACGGAGGGATACGAGGATGAAGCATAACTTTATGACAAAAATGGTATCGGCTCTTTTGGCGGTGGTGCTCAGCACTGCCGCTTTTTCTATCACCGCCTTTGCCAGCGGCGGCGAGGAAACCACGGAGTCCGTGGCTGAACAGGAAACGGCTGGGGATGTCTCTGATCTGCTTTCCGCTCTGGCAGGCAGCCAGGTCACGGTATCCGTCACCGAGGATGGTATCCAGTTCAGTTCCGGCGAAAATGACTCCGGGCAGACCGGCACCGTCACCACGGGCGGCGGCAATCTGAATGTCCGCACGGGTGCGGGAATGGATTATACCGCCTTCACCCAGCTTCCCAACGGAACGACCGTGAAGGTGATCGGCACGGACGGCGACTGGCTGAAGGTCATCCTGCCGGAGAAAGTCGGCTATGTCTATTCCGGATACATGACGGTAAGTGACGGCGAGGCTGGCTCTGGGGAAGGTTCTTTCTCTCTGGACGCGGAAACACTGGAAAATCTGCTGGGGATGCTGGGCGGCGGTCTGAATGGCGGTGCCGCTTTGACGCCGGACGGAAACCTGTCGCTGATCGACGATATCGGTAGCCCTACCACCAATGGCAAACAGTTTATCACAGTGGAAACGAAGAACGGCAATGTGTTCTATCTCATTATCGACCGTGACGACGAGGGCGAGAAAACCGTGCATTTTCTGAACCAGGTGGATGAAGCCGATCTCATGGCGCTCACGGAGGATGGAGAAAAGGCGGAAACACCTATTGTCTGCACCTGTACGGAAAAGTGCCAGGCCGGAGCGGTCAATACCGCTTGCCCGGTCTGCGTAAAAAATCTTAGTGAATGTGTTGGCACAGAACAGAAAGCTGCGGAGCCCACCGAACCGGAGAATCCGGAACCCGAAAAGAAAAGCAATACCGGGGCGATCCTGACGGTGCTGCTGATCCTTGCAGCCGGAGGCGGCGCGGCGGTCTATTTCCTGGTGCTTAAACCGAAGCAGGGCAAGAAAGTTCCCGCTAATCTGGATGATTTCGACCTGGAGGATGAAGAAGAATACCTAACCGAGGACGAGGAAACGGAGGAAAAGAATGAGTAAACTGATTATTGCGGAAAAACCGAGTGTGGCAAAATCTATCGCGTCGGCCCTGGGTGCTTCATCCAGGGCCAATGGCTTTTATGAGGGCAGCGGACTTCTTGTATCCTGGTGCGTGGGACACCTGGTATCCCCGATGGATGCGGGCGGCTATGACGAGAATTTCAAGAAATGGCGCTATGACGATCTTCCCATTCTGCCGGAGCCGTTCCGCTATGTGCTGGCACCGGGCAAGGAGGACGCTTTTGAAAATCTTCGCACTCTGATGAACCGCCCCGATGTGGATACCATTGTCAATGCCTGTGACGCCGGACGTGAAGGGGAGCTGATCTTCCGGCTGGTGTATGAAATGGCTGGATGCCGCAAGCCGGTCCTCCGTCTTTGGATTTCCTCGATGGAGGACAGCGCCATCCGGGAGGGCTTTTCTGATCTGCGCCCCGGCGCCGATTATGAAACCCTGTATCAATCTGCACTCTGCCGCCAGAAAGCGGATTGGCTGGTGGGGATCAATGCCACCCGCCTTTTCTCCGTCCTCTATCACCGCACCCTGAATGTAGGCCGTGTGCAAACACCCACGCTGGCAATGCTGGCGGAGCGTGACGCAAAGATTACACTGTTCCACAAGGAAAAATATCATCTGCTGCGCCTGACACTGGATGGAGCCGAGGCGGTGTCGGAGAAGTTCACCGATCCGGCGGAGGCGGAACAGGCAGCGGCCATGTGCAAGGGTGCGGCCGTCACCTGTACCTCTGTCACGAAAGAGCAGAAAAAAGAACAACCTCCGAAGCTCTATGACCTTACCACCTTGCAGCGTGAGGCAAACCGCCTGTTTGGATACACAGCGAAGCAGACCCTTGACTACGCACAAAGCCTCTACGAAAAGAAGCTGCTGACCTATCCCCGCACAGACAGCCGGTATCTGACCTCCGACATGGCAGAAACGGCCTCCTGCGTCATCCATCTGGCGGCGAAGGTGCCGCCCTTTGACGGGATCAGCAACTTCTTCCCGCTGGTGGAGGCCATGATTTCCGACAAGGACGTATCCGACCATCACGCCATTATTCCCACGGTGGAGATTGAAAAAGCGGATATCAAGGCTCTGCCCCTGGGCGAGCGCAATTTGTTCCTGCTGGTCTGCTGCAAGCTGCTGTGTGCGTCGGCGGAGCCGTATGTGTATGAGGCGGTCACGGCAACTTTTGATTGCGGCGGTTATTCCTTCGCCGCAAAGGGCAAGCGTATTCTCTCCGAAGGCTGGCGGGAAATCGACCGCATTTTCCGCGCCTCCCTGAAAGAAAAGCCTGCGGACGGGGACGGCGGTACACTCCCGGATTTCACCGAAGGGCAGATTTTTGACGGCGCAGAGGTTGCTGTTACCGAGCATTTCACCCAGCCGCCGAAGCCCTACACCGAAGATACTCTCCTGTCCGCTATGGAGAACGCAGGCAAGGATGATATCCCCGACGAGGCGGAGCGAAAAGGTCTTGGAACGCCTGCAACCAGGGCGACTATCATCGAAAAGCTGGTGGCAGCCGGATTTGTGGAGCGCAAGGGCAAGAGCCTGATCCCCACAAAAGCCGGTATCAACCTTGTCACGGTCCTGCCGGAGCCGCTGACCTCTCCCATGCTTACCGCAGAATGGGAACAGAAATTGACGGAGATCGCAAAGGGCAATGCTGACCCGGATACCTTCATGGACGGTATCCGCACGATGATCCAGGAGATCGTGTCCACCTATTCCTGCATTTCCGAGGATGGCAAAAAGCTGTTTGCCCCGGAGAAGGAAGTGATCGGTACCTGCCCCCGCTGCGGCCAGCCGGTTTATGAGGGCAAGAAGAACTTTGCGTGTTCGGATCGGTCCTGCGGTTTCGTCCTCTGGAAAAATGACCGCTTCTGGACGAGCCGCAAGAAGGAGCTGACAAAGAAGATGGCAACGGACCTTCTGAAAAAGGGACGTACCAATGTCAAAGGAATGTGGTCTGAAAAGAAACAAGCTGCTTATGACGCTGCGGTGATCCTGGATGACACAAGCGGCAAGTATATCAATTTCAAGCTGGAATTTCCGAAAAGAAAGGAAGGTGTCAATGGCAGAAAATAAGACTTTAGAACATTTACCCGAAGTGAGGGCGGCGGTGGCTGCCCTCTCCCCGGTGGACCGGGAGTTGCTGGCGGCGGTGCAGGCCTCGCCCTTCAAGCTGACAGCGCCGGAGCAGTTCAAGGAGTTTGCGGCCAACATCGACTATTTCGTATTTGAGCCCAATATCCACGATCTGAATGATCTGGGGTGGCGGTATCTGACACAGCACATGGATATGCTGCTGCCCCCGGAACTTCTGAAAGCGATCGACCCTGTTCCGTTTGGCAAGTACGCCATGCAGGAGGAACAGGGCCATTTTACGGAACACGGATATATTTCTCTTTCCGGCGACGAGTGGGTGCATGAACGCCCTGCGGAGCCGGAGAAAAAGCCCTCCATCCGGGAACGGCTGGAACAGGGCAAGAAGGAATGTGCGGAGAAAAACAAGGCGCAGCCCCACAAGGAAAAGTCTGCGCCGGAACTGTAAGGAGGTGCTGATATGCCATATTACGATCACAACAAGGATTATCCCTTTGCCGCCTTTATCACCAATCTTGGGAAGTACAATGAGGGCGAGCTTGTGGGCGAGTGGGTGAAGTTTCCCACCACCGCCGAGGAATTGAAGGAAGTGTTTAAGCGGATCGGGATCGGCCAGAAGGATGACTTCGGCCAGCCCTATGAGGAATGGTTCATCACGGACTATGACTGCTATGTGGACGGTCTTTACAGTAAGCTGGGTGAATATGAGAATCTGGACGAGCTGAATTATCTGGCATCGAAGCTGGATGAAATGAGCGAAAGCGAATACGCACAGTTTCAGGCCGGTATGGAAATGGGCGACCATTGCGGCAGCCTGCAGGAGATCATCAACCTCACCGAGAATCTGGATTGCTATGAGGTTTACCCCGATATCCATGACTATGACGATCTGGGCCGCTATTACATCGAAGAACTGGACGTTATGCAGGTGCCAGAGCATTTGCAGAATTACATCGACTATGAGGCCTACGGCCGGGACGTTGCGTTGGAGGAAAACGGCACCTTCACGGATCAGGGCTATGTGCGTGATACGGGTGACAGTTTCCATGAGTATTACGACGGTGAGCGCGGCAGTATCCCCGACGAGTACCGGGTGATGACCTTCCAGGACGATCTTCCCGAAGAAGAAAAATCCGAGTGGGCTATGGATATCGCCTTTGACATGGACGAGTTTTTCCGTCAGAACGATCCGCAGTATGCGGCGGAGCACCCGGAGGCGCACGCCGCAAAGGAAGAAATTTACGAAAGCCTGATGGCCGGGCGCATTTCTGCTTTGGATGAAAAGCTGGCGGCGTTAGGGCAGACGCAGGAGGACTATCTTCCTTCGGAGATTGAAAAATTCAAGGATGCTACGGGCTATGAGGAATTTCTTGATTTTGACCCGGCGGAGGTCAAGGCAGCTTTGGAGGACCCGGAGAAGTCCCATGCGGATGAAATGCTGTCCGCTGCGGAAAGGGCTGCCTCGGAAAAGATGACTGTGCTTGTAGTGGAGCCTATGAAGGGACCCTATGTGAAGGAGATCGACCCCGATCTTCATTCCCTGCAGGCGGAGGTCGGCGGAGACATTGGCGCAACTTATCCCTATTCTGACCCGGTGGCGCTGGTTTGCAATGATGAAGGAAAGCTCATAGGGCTTGACCTGAACCGTGGACTGCGGGATGAAGATGGAGAAATTTATGATATCGTAGCAGGGACTTTCCTGGTGGTCGGACTTGGTGAGGAAGATTTTGCATCCCTGTCCCCGGAACTGATCCAGAAATACACAGAGCAGTTCAAGACGCCGGAACAATTTATGCAGATCAATGGCAATATCGTTGTTCTCCCTGTTCCCGCAGAGAAGCAAGCCCTCACTTTTCTGCCAGACCGTTTTGAGACCGGCGAGCGTGTGCAGACACCCAGGGGCAGCTTTCAGGTGACGGCTATGAGCCGGGAACAGATGGAGGCGGCCGGTTACGGTGTCCACCATATTTCCGATGATGGAAAGTATCTTATCATGGGAAACGGCACACGGGCCTTTGCCGTGGCAGCGGAACAGCCGGAAAAGGACAATCCTCTCCGCACCGCTGAAATGACGCTGGAGGATGACTACGGCATGATCGACGGCGTTATCAACAACGGCAGACGCGGCGAAGAATTGGAAAAAGCCCAGGAGTATGCAGAGCGGACAACGCCGGAGAAGTCTTCCATCCGTGAGCGGTTGGAGGACGCCAAACGGGAATGTGCCGAGCATAAGCCCCAGGAGGGCAAGAAGCCCGGCCGTGATGTGCCGGAGCATGACTGCCTATGAGCCGAAGCAAGAAGTGGCGGCTGGAATGGGCGTTCTTCCTGGGCGAGAACGGCAGGCGGCAGTATAACCATATCTGTAAAAAATGTGTTCATGGCTGCAAGCAGAGTTTCCGGGCGTGTCTGGTCGCTTGTCCGCATTACAATTCCAAACGGTCTAAAATCTGTGAAGATAAGGGTGGAAAAACCGCAAAATAATTCCCTGTATCCGTATTTTCAAAGGGAGCCTTTATGATTTCTCATGTGTCGGTCTGCTTGCTGGCACATGAAAAAAATGCTTGATTTCAAACACTTTCTGTCACGCAAAACGGGAGTACAGCTTTTCGGTTCGTCCGATCGGCTGTACTCCCGCTTTTTCTTTTTGCTATCATCAAATTACTTTAACACGGTTCTGTTGTTTGAACAGGGGTACAAATTGTACCTCCGTTGAAAAGGAATTTCCATAGTATTTTCTCATTAGGATTGGATAGGAAAGGATGGATAGCCGCCGCAGTAGGCGTTGTGGGAATGTGCGTAAACTGTCAGAATTGCGAGGCTGTGGGAAAGCTGTTTGCAGGCCTGTGGGAAAAGGCTTGTCTTTTTCCATCAGGTTGTGAATGGTTTTTCCATCGGCACGAGCGGCAGTTTTCCATATTTCCATGACGCAAGAAAATCATCCAACGATCAGCCGGTACACCGTCAGCGGCACATACCACACTGCCACGATCAACCGCCATGCCAGAATGAAACCACCGATCACACCACCGATAATAAAGTTCAATGCAAACAGGGCGATCCCTCCACCCAGGGAGCCGCCGCCCGGCACGATCCAGAGGCACATCCGATGGAGGCCAAACGGCAGCCCGCAGAGTATCCAGAGCCATACATAGTCAAGCTCTCCGTTCTTCATGCAGGCGGATTTGAAAATACAATACAGGATCAGTGCCACGATTACGGGCAGTACACTTTTGAAGAAAAATGCTTTGATTGCTTCGCTTCTTGTCATCGGTAAAACCTCCTTCCGCAGTTCCATTATACAGGATGCCGGGAGCTGCGCCCAGCGTCTTTCAAAGAAATTTATTCAAGTTCATGCCGCCGCTGTTGTTCCTGTTCCTTTGGAACGGCCAGCAGTGCATCCACATTTTGCTTGACGGTCTCGTATTCCTGGGCTTCGGTTCTTGCGGTTTTGTACTCCGCAAGAAGGCGTTCCTTTTCTGCGCTGAGATTGGCAAGCTCCGTTTTCATGCTTTCTGTTGTCGGCAGCGGTACAGCCCCCAGCCGTTTCAATTCTCTGGCGGCCGCTTCAAAAAGGATGATCTCGCTCTCATGCCCCCGCAGGAACTTTTCTTTATCATTCGATTTACGGTATCGGTCATAAAGCGGCTTTAGCTGACGGTAAGTGCCGGCGTGCTTCATCACAAGGGTAAGTTCGGCACTTCTGCTTTCTATCCGCTTGATTTCTGCATGAGCAGTATCTCTCCATGCGGATAATGCGGTTAGCTTGCTTTCCAGTTCTCCATAGCTGCTTATCCCGTGTTCGGTCAGGAAATTTATGGTCTTGGCGGCCTGTTTCAGATTGTTCAGCTTCGCCCAATGGGTGAAGCCTGCGCTCTGCTGTGCCTTGATGTTATTCTGGATATCAATGAGCAGGCTGATCTTTCCGTTCTGCGGTTTCGGCTGGTGGGAAGGTCTGGAACGTCCGGCAATCCGGGCGGCAAGGGCTTCTTCGGTGTAGTCCACACCCAGGGTTTTCAGACGGGTGAATCGTTCCTGATCCGGCGCTCTGGCGGAGATATATTTGCCCCGCTTGATCTCATAGCCTTCTCTCTGCAGGCGGCGAAGCAGTTCTTCCAAATCGGAACAGGCTGGCAGGAGCCGGTCGATGGCCGCTTTCAGCTTCGCCTTATAGCTGGTGCCATTCTGCGCGGCCTGATGTTCAATATAGCTCTTACCCTTGTCCTGTCCGGGGATGATGACGGACAGACCGTGTTCCTTGCAAAGCCGGTCTGAGGTGCGGCGGATATAGTGATAGCTCCGCTTGTTGGAATGATAGTGCTTGTGATCCGCAAAGCTGACCGCATTGAAAATCAGATGGTTATGAACATGATCTTTGTCTATATGGGTGGTAAGCACAAACTCATACTTGCCGCCCAGAATTTCTTTTGCAAGCTCCATACCGATCTCATGGGCCTGTTCCGGCGTGACCTCCCCAGGCTGAAAGGCTTGGATCAGATGGCGGCCCAGGTTTGTTCCTTTGTCGATGGCGTGGCGGCGAGTCCAGGCAAATTCAATGTCCGCGGTTTCGGCGGCGCAGCCATAGGAAGAAACAAGCAGTTTTCCGTCCGTCTTTTCCGGGTTGCAGATATAGTCAATGGCCGCTTTCAGCGTTGACTTGATAGGATGTGTCTTTGTAACTGCCATATCTCGTCCAGCCTTTCCCGTATCTCTTCCATGTCGGCCTGATACGCAGGACCTCCGGCGTTGATCCGTTTGGCAATCTGGTTGACATTCCGACCGATGGCGGAAAGTTCTTTTGTGAACGCCTTGATATCTGCGGTGTCCGTATAGATGATATACCCGTCAATCGCCATCTTGCGGAGATATGCGCCATATCTGCGTGTGGGTAACTGGCTCATTTTTTCGTCTATGAGCCGTTTTTCATCCTCCGTAACATAGAATTTCATTTGGATATTCCGCTTTCGGTTTGCCATGCGCCGCCTCCGTTCTTCATAAGGGTTTGGGATTATCCCAACAAGCAATTTTGAATTTTCGGGCAAGGGACCTGAAAATCTCAAAATTCGCAAGCGGGTACTCGCTTGCTGTGCTTGCTACCGTATCTTATCCCTACTTATAAAGCGTTGCGGAAGCCCCAAAATGCTCACAAAATAAGAAAAACAGAGGATGTTCAGACACCCTCCGTTTCTTCATTCGGCTTTTCAATTTTTAAGGCCCCGTCAATGGCACCTTCCACGATAGGCAAATACTGTTCCGGGCAGAGCTTCAACTTCTGTCCGACCCGCTGGCGCAGCTCGCTTTCCTCTCGCATGACCTCTGGATTGAAATATCTCTCCATCGGCAGGCCGCAGATTTTTACAAGCTGTATGATGACCGGCAGGCTGGGGATCGTGCCCTCGTTTTCAATGTTGGCAAGATACCTGGTATCAATGTTCACCTTTTCGGCTAAATCTTTTCGTGCAAGGTTCTTCGCCTTCCGTGCTTCTTTTACATCCGCACCGAAGGTTTCAAAGCCAGGGCAATCTTCGATTTTTGCCATATTGCATCACCCACTTACATTCTATATTTCATAGGTTGCTCATGGAATGCTACTATATGCGTCCGAATTAAACTTTATAATTCACATTTTCCGCCTTGTATTGTAAAGTGGGCTATCCTATAATGAGGAAGAAAACCTTTTTTGAAAAATCTGTCCGCCGTAACATTTTGCGGACATTTGCCTGTTATACTATCTGCAAAAAGCAAAGGAAGTGAGGATATGAAGCAGATTTTAATTGTCGAGGACGACAGTTTTTTGAATAAGATGTTGGCCTATAACCTGACCGCAGACGGCTACGGCGTGACTTCTGCCCTAAATGCCAGAACCGCAGCCGAAGCCATCCGCCAGCGGGAATTTAATTTAGTGCTGCTGGACATCAACCTGCCGGACGGGAACGGTTTTGAACTGTGCAAGCTGATAAAGCCCCAGCACCCGGACACCATCGTGATTTTCCTGACCGCCAACGATCAGGAGAGCGACCAGATACGGGGCTATGAGGTGGGCGCGGTGGACTACATCACAAAGCCCTTTGTGATCGGGGCCTTGCAGCGGAAAATCAAAGCCATGTTCGCCATGCTGGAACACCACAAACCGGCCAAGGACATTTACGACGACGGGCGGCTGTTTCTGGACTTCTCGGAGCAGACGGCTTCCTTAAACGGCAAGCCCCTGACTCTATCCCCGATGGAGTACAAAATGCTGAACCTGTTTCGTAAAAATCCCCGGCAAGTGCTGACCCGTGGGCAGCTTTTGGAAAAGCTGTGGGATATAGACGAGAGGTTTGTAGACGAACACACCCTGACAACCTCCATCAGCCGGATTCGCAGCAAGATTGAATCCGACGGCGGCGCGCCCTACATCAAGACCGTTTACGGCATGGGTTATCAATGGACGGGAGGCGAGGCAAAATGAAGTTTCAAAACCTCTCGGTAAAGCGGCTGTTTGGCCGGGTGGCAATGGGGCTTGTCCTCTCCATGTCCGGGATCACCATAGCCCTGTTTCTTGTGACAAAACAGATTGCGGTGCTGCTGACAGGCGGGGCGCTGCTGCTGTGCGCCCTTGTGGGGATTTTTGTACTGACGCAGGCGTTTGGAAAGCGGCTGTCGCAGTTTACCGCTGACCTGTGCCAGACCTTAGACCACATGATCGCCGGAAATGAAGCGCCCCAGCGGCCAGAGGACAGCGAAACCCAGCTTGCCAGAATCGGACACCGGCTGGCAAGGCTTTACCAGATCATGCAGGAGAACCGCCGCCGGGTGGACGAGGAACGGCAGGAGTTACAGACCCTTGTATCGGATATTTCCCATCAGGTGAAAACGCCGGTAAGCAATCTGAAAATGGCGACGGACACCCTGCTGGAAAAGCCTATGACCGAGGCGGAGCGTACCGATTTTATCCGTGGAATCCGCACCCAGACAGATAAACTGGACTTTCTCTTTCAGGCTCTTGTGAAAACCTCACGGTTGGAAACGGGCGTAATCCAGTTGAATAAGAAACCGGTCTGCCTCTTTGATACCGTGGCGCAAGCCATGAGTGGGATCGTGTATGCAGCGGAAAAAAAGAAAATCGATGTATCTGTGGACTGCCCGGAGAATTTGACCTTTTCCCATGACAGCAAGTGGACATCCGAAGCCCTCTTTAACCTGTTGGACAATGCGGTGAAGTATACTCCGGCAGGTGGAAAAATTACGGTGTCGGTGATACCGTGGGAAATGTATGTGGAGATCAAAGTAGCCGATACCGGCAAGGGCATTTCCGAAAGTAATCAGGCTGCTATCTTCCGGCGCTTTTATCGTGAGGAAGAAGTACACGAACAGCAGGGCGTGGGCATTGGCCTGTATCTGACCCGCGAGATCGTAACACGGCAGGGCGGCTACATCAAAGTGATTTCTGAGCCGGGCAAGGGTTCAGAATTTTCCATTATGCTGCCGACAAAATAGAATGCGGCGGACGGTCATTCTCGGCTGCCCGCCGTAAGTCTTTTCGCAACAGTGTGCCGATAAAGCTGCCAGTGGCAGTTTTTCGGCGGAAATGTCTGAGCGTTGTAACATTTCACCCCCGATTTTCAATGAAATTTTTTGGCCGCTGTAACATTTCGCGGACATTTGGGTTTTACAATACCCTTATCAACAGGCAGAAAGCCTTGAAAGGAGTTTTGAGTATGAGCGTTTTACAGGCGATTGATCTGAAAAAGTATTACGGCACAGAGCCGAACATTACCCGCGCCCTTGACGGTGTGAACTTCTCCGTGGAGGACGGCGAGTTTGTGGCCGTTGTGGGAACATCTGGCAGCGGCAAGTCCACCCTGCTTCACATGATGGGCGGGCTGGACACTCCCACCAGCGGAACCGTGATCGTCCGGGGCGAAGAACTGGCAAAGAAGAACGATGAACAGCTTACCATCTTTCGCCGCCGCAACATCGGCTTTATCTTCCAGAACTATAACCTTGTTCCTATTCTGAATGTGTATGAGAACATCGTCCTGCCGGTGGAGCTGGACGGGGACACGGTGGATCAGAAGTTTTTGGACGAAATTGTTCACCTACTGGGGCTGGAAGATAAACTGAAAAATATGCCGAACAATCTATCCGGCGGACAGCAGCAGCGTGTGGCGATTGCCCGCGCTCTGATTACCAAACCGGCTATTGTGCTGGCCGATGAGCCAACCGGTAACCTTGACAGCAAGACCAGCGCCGAGGTGCTGGGACTTATCAAGCGCACCAGCGCGGAGTTCCGGCAAACCGTTGTAATGATTACCCACAATGACGACATAGCCCGCCTTGCAGATCGGATTGTCCGCATTGAGGATGGCAGGATTGTGGAATAAGGAGGTGGCAAGCTATGACATGGCCTTTTGAAAATGA